>Ga0114999_10001953_pt1 | contig 27837 bp, 4 predicted proteins | sample ArcticOcean_MG_C_3_FD_89820 | JGI IMG/M metagenome (GOLD analysis project Ga0114999, IMG submission 89820) | Marine microbial communities from western Arctic Ocean - ArcticOcean_MG_CB8_126 | ecosystem: Environmental > Aquatic > Marine > Oceanic | place: Arctic Ocean: Canada Basin | collected...
GTTTTCGGACCATATATACTGTCCCTGCCAAGCACATCGGCCAGGGAGTGGGGAATCGGAGGGTCCTCGGACATGGGATCCGGTTCAATCATATCTGGCGCAACTGTATCCCAGTAATCCGCCGACTGGGTTGAACCCAGAAAACTGGCGGCCATTTTTCGGCAAATGGCCTCAACATAGTAGCCCTTGACAAACATCCCCTCCTCAAAGCCGGACACAACCCATCCCTCATACTGAGCTCCAGGCAGGTCGCCAATAGCAATCATGACAAAATCATAAAGAGTGGTGTCATAGCCGCTAACAATAGCCAACTCGAAAGCCGAATCCTTGATCAGGGTCTGCCCTTTCTGCTCATACCACAACTTGCTCTTGGGGAGAGTCAGGGTAGGGGTCATGGTGGTGGTCAAAGAAAGCGTCCCGTAGGAGGACTCCACAAAATAGTCGTTGACCTCCTTCATGGTTCTCTCCAGCACTTCAGCACTGGGGGGCTCAGCCAGGTCATCGGCAAAATTCAGCCGTATCATCAGCACATCCTTGTCGCCTTGAGAGACCACCTTGTCCCAAGCATTGATGTGGAATTTTTCCCCGCGGCTGGGGCTGGCTCCCGCCTCTGCGCCAAGAAGCTTGTAGCCTAGCTTCACGGCATTTTCCTTCCGTGAAAGGATGTAAGTGTTTCCTCCCGCCTGGGCGAGAAATCCGCCCTTGGCCAGGCTCACGGTCTCGCCGGTAACCGGGTCGAGGGCTTCCGCCGCTTGGCCCGCAGCCAGGGCAGTGGCGGTTCCAGTCTTGCCCATCAGCCTCACCGGTGACTCGTCGAGAGCCACGTGTCCGTCCAAGGCAATGCCGTTGAAGGGCAGGCTACCTATCGGTCCCAGTCCAGCAACGCGGCCGTAAACATGTGCTTCATAGGTTTTACCGTTGGCAGACAATCCTCGACTGGTGGTCACTTTCAGACGGGGTGACCTGGACTCCAGTTCGGCCTCCCTGGCCAAACGGGGATCCAAGCCCATGTAATTCCTCGCGGCCTCAGCCACCGGATGCTCTCCCTTAGCCAACCGGTATTCCTGACGGACGTCGAACTTGCCGGTGCCGTGGACGGGCTGTTCCAACTGGCCGCGAATGGCCTCGGGAAGCACCTCGCGGGTGTCGTCATCAATCCGGCTGGCGATGGCCTGGCGGGGATTGTCGCGGATCAGGCGGGCCATTTCAGCACGGCGCGCACCGACCAGGCGGAGTCCCTCCTCAAGATCGGCTGTGCCATCCATGAACTCCCGGGCCCAGCGCTGGAACGCGCCGACCGGATCGGCCACCGATCCCTTGTCCGGCTTGATCAGCGCGGTTTCCTCCCCCGCCGCCACGCTCCTCCAGTCCCACGAGCGAGCGCCGGCCTCGGTCGTGGCCAGGGGGATTGAGTCCGCGAAAGCCTTCACTTGGCCGGTGGTCAAATACTCCCCCTCTATTTGGCGAGGCGGTGTAGCACCACCCCAACCAGCCAACCGTAGGCCGACCAGAGCAACAACTGCGGTGAGCAAAAAACTATAACAAAAATTTTTCATCGCTTCTTTTTAAACAATTACCACAAAAGGCAAATCCGGCATGTTCTCAAACTCCACACCTATCCAACCCAACAGAGAACAAAGGGGCGACAAGCATTCTGCCGTCCCCCCCTATCACTCAACCACCCAAGATCATTGGGACAGGTGGCATCCCAAAAATATCATTCCCTGTAAACCGCCCGGAAATATCGATTTATACTTGAGGGACCCAATTCAATCGTCCGATTACCCTTTTCCGGCACAATTGCATCAGAAAATTTCGACCAATGAATCAGATCGTTGCTCATTTCCAAAACATAGATTACGCCCACCTCTCCCGTTAGATTTAGAGATATCCCGTCAACAGACTGCTGAATGGTTAAACTTGCAGGTTTCATGGATGAGATACCCTCCGCCAAGGCAACATAATTGTATCCTAAATCATCGAATTGCGTAAAACTACCACCCAAAGCAACAAGACCGCCTGCTATTTCTGAAAGCGAATAAACTGTATTATTCAAATTTAATTTCTTTAGGCTGCTTGCAGCGGCTCTTCCATCTTTTTCCAATAACGCAACATAATCATTCAAAGAATCATCATAACGGGTGAATGAACCACCCACGAGCATCCTTCCATCAGCTCTAAGGTATATATCATTAACGGGGCCATTAAAACCATCCCCGACGGAAAACTCCCGGTTCAAACTTCCATCAGGCAAAAGCTTCGCAAACCGTCTCGCAGAATAGCCATCTATGGATATAAAAGAACCGCCCACAATGATTCCCCCATCAGGAAGCACCTTGATGACATTGACGTTGGCATTGGCTCCGCCACCAATCTTAAAAGCACTATCAACAACACCTGAAGGCATTAGCCTTGATATCTTGGGGTAAGAAACTCCATCAACAGTTAAAAATGAGCCGCCGATTAAAATTTTTCCATCAGCTTGTACATCAGCGGCATACACTGACCCATCAAAATCTGGACTATGGAACTCAACATCCAGAACACCTTCTTCCGAAAATTGCCTGATCCCAAATTCTCCCGCGACCAAAAGCTTTCCTTTGTTTTCAACAATTTCAAATACCGGGCCCTTGATTTGGTTAAGAGAGTCAAATGACGAGTCAATTGAACCATCCCCTTTAAGCCTTGCCAAATAGGACTGACCGGAATCCCCAAATTCACTAAATAATCCTCCAATCCATATCTCGCCGCTACCGGAGACCTCCAAATCAAAAATTGTGTTATTTATTTCTTCTTCAACAACAAATCGAGTGTCGCGACTTCCGTCAGGCAACAACCTCACAAGTCTGGTGGAGGGGATTCCATTGTATGTCTGAAATTCTCCGCCGATATAAACAAGGCTTTCATCAGTTATTGTCACTGAGTACACGGGCCCGTCTACCCCAACCCCTTTCGGGCCAGGCAGAGACTGTAATTCGTCATCAATTATGACAACCGTGCCGTAGCTCGGTTGCCTCAAGGAGCCGTTCCCTGTCACATTAAAAAGTCGAACCCGGAATGCTTCAGCACCCTCCTCCTTCTTGTCATCGATAATTGGTATGTCAAAAGTCTTTTTGTCCTCGGCATCAGAGAAAACCAACTTACCGTTGATTGCCACATAGTCCTCACCGTTCAACGCGGTCAGATCAGATACAGCATATTCCATCTCAACGATCCCCGTGTAACCGTTTGTCCGCATGACAGTAAGCGTAGCATACCCTGCATTTTCATGAACTCTGGAAAGCGCATTCTCCAAGTAGAACTGACCGGGCGCAAAATCATCATCCACTATATTTAAGTTTGAAACCCTCCTGTCAAGCGTGGCATTTCCAACCGCATTAGTCAGCAGTAGAGTCACACTCTCATAACCCTCAACTACTGTGTCATCAACAATGGGCACTTCCACAAATCTGATGGCGTCACCCTCAAGAAATGTGACAGTGTTGCTGATCATCTGAAAATCCAAAGTCGCCAGGGCGGTGCCATTTGTTTTCGTCAAGAAGGTTACCTCTGACATTTTTGACACATCACCTATCCGCTCGATCTTAATATTGGCAAAACCAAACTGATTATTTTCCGCTACACTGTATTCAGTGGCAATAAATGAAATATAACTATCATCGCTCGCAATAATCAAGCGACCATTGGACTGCAATCCTTCCGAACCTTGTGAAAAATCGCTTAATCTCAAATCCACATCCTCTTCCAACTCAACCTCGTCATCGTTTAAGATGGGAATCTCGATCGTGCTAAAAATTTCTCCCTGTTTAAAATCCACTCCCGTGTTGACCATTTCAAAATCCAGGCCTGGAACGGCAGGGTTTTTAGAAACGCTTAACAATGTATTAAATTGGGCGTTGATTTCGCCAGTTAACCCGCCGTTTCGCACAATCCTCACTACTGCATTGGTTCCGGATTCACCAACCATAAAAGTTGGGCTGAGAAACTGCATCGTGCCCGACCCATCAAGAATCCCTCCGTGAATCTGTACAAAGTGCTCTCTGTCAATACCATTATATTTCGTAAACCCTCCACCAATCAGTATTTTTGAGTCGGCCTTGGGATAGATTGCCAATACAGAGCCATTTGGCCCCGAACCAAAGTTAATGGTCGGATCCACAGAACCATCCGGGTTAAGGCGGGTTAAGGCGTAACGTTTTAGTCCATTGAACTCATTAAAACTGCCACCCACAAATATCTTACCGTCAGACTGCAGCGCTAATTTGTAGACAGAGCCGTCAGCACCTGAACCACAATCAAAATCAGGATCCAAACCCCCATCCGAAAGTAATCGGACCAAACGAGTTGCATCATTACCGTTGTAACTACTAAAAAAACCTCCGACCAAAATCTTACCGTCATCCTGAACAACAACTGACCTTGCCGAGGCATCAAAACCTACACCCGTGTCAAATGAATCATCAATCTCACCACTTTGATGAAGAACAACAATTCCCATGCACGCACTCCCGTTGAAGCTGCTAAAATCCCCTACGAGCACAATCCTACCATCCACCGTCAGGCATAAATCATGTATGCCAAAATTCGCCGCAGATCCGACATTGAAGGTTTCATCAATTCTTCCATCATTATTGATCCTTGCGATCCTGTTTATGGCAATTCCATTAAACGATGTGAAATCTCCTGCGATTATGATTTTCCCGTCATCCTGTATGATGACATCTTGAATTGGATTGTCGGCACCTCCCCCAGGATTGAACGTTTCATCAATACCACCACCCTGATTCAACCTTACAATTCCATTCCGATTCACCCCATCGAATTGTTTGAAATAACCAACCACAACAATTCTTCCATCCGGTTGGACAGCCATTGAGCGAACTGCGCCGTCGAAACCGCTGCCAACTTGAAACGTTGTATCTATATTTCCGTCACTGTTTAAGCGAGCCAGCCCGTTCCTAACCAAACCATTAACAAGGGTGAAACCTCCGCCTATTAGAATCTTGTTGTGATCCTGCATTTCTATGACCTGTACCGAATCATCAGAACCTCCAACCGTCGCAAATGAGCTATCAATCGAGCCCGCAGGCTCATTGGATACCTCATCATCTACTATTGTCAAAGTGGCCATGTTCGGCGTCCCGAGAATAGGTGTAAGATTCTGACCTTCCCTCCGCGGCTTCGGGTTGCTCAGAATCAGACTGACTGTCTCCGCCCCCTCAACCAGTTCATCATCTTTTACCACAACACTGAAAAATGAGCTTTTTTGTCCATCCTGAAACTCCAATGTGCCTTTTAGTTCGTCAAAATCAATACCCCCGATGGCACTGCCAGATGTTACTTCGTAGTCAATTGAAGCAGCCTCGTTATATCCGTTTTCCCTGATGACGTTGACTATAAAATTCCCACTGTTTTCATTCACATTATGATTAGACGTCGCAAACGAAATAGATCCCAAGGAATCGTCTTCACCGATCATTACATCCGTTTTACGACGTCCAATAACCACATCACGATTTTGTGCTGCAATGGCACTTGTGAGGGAAATTGAAAAATGCCTGTCTTCGTCGACAACCTTGTCATCAATCAACTGGATTTGTATCTGCTTGTCGCTTGTCTCACCATCGGCCCATGTTAGCAACTGGGGCTCGACGACATAATCCGCACCATCCTTTGCCGTACCCTCCTGAACCGAAAATTCTGCACTTACCGCACCCACGCTTCCCCCGATACGGCGAACATCAACAACTGCACGGCCGTCACTCTCCATGAAATGATTTTCACTAGTGACAAACTCAATCTTACCCGACGAATAATCATCATCAATAATGGTAATGATTGATGAACCAACCCCAAAGGGACCATCAATTACAGCCCCGCCCTTGGGGTTAGAAAGTGTCATTGTTAACACCTCATCGATTTCTCTTCTTGTATCGTTAATGATACTTATTTCGACTTGCTTGACCGTTTCCCCGGGCCCGAAAGTAAGGGTGTTTTTTCCGGGTATGAAATCCGCAAGAACCCCAGTAGGAATCGCTGCAGCTTTATCAGTTAAATTGTTAACCTTTAACTCATCCTGATTAGCCTGCCGAACCTGGTAATCCACCGACACCTCGCCCACAGAACCCTTGACCCTTTCAACAAGGACAACTGCCTTGGCTTGATTTTCATCGATAAACAATTTCTCGTGTCTAAATTTAATGACCCCATGGCTGAAATCATTGTCAATAATCGATATTGTCGCATGATCTCTTCCTAAAGCCGTACCAATGGCAATTTTTTCTCCTCCCAGATAAAGACTGCTTCTCGGGTATGAAAGTTTTACAGCCAACTTTTCGTTACCTTCAACCATCTGATCCTCATAGACTTTCAAAATCAAATTATTTTCCTCGGTTTGCCACTCATCTCCTGAGGATGTTACTGTTGGCTGATTGTTAAAACCGAAATGGGCATCGCTTCGCATCCAACCGCCACCACTCAGCGCATTGGTAGAGTCTTTCCAGTACAATGAAGGCCACACAACCGTCTTTAAGGATTCTTCGTAGTCATCCATTGCTGCAGCTACCCCGGCTCCATCTCGACTTGAAGGCAATGCTGCATCAGCCATTGCAACCCCAAGGCTGCCATTTCTTCGATTGAGCAATACAAATAACTCACCTGTATTTTCATCAACCGCATAGCCATCGCTCGCTAATTCTATGTTTCCAGGACCTGAAGTCGCTCCTCCCGTGAGTCTAGCCACATTTAACTGATTCCTTACATCATCCCTGGTAAATCCACCGCCAATTTGTTCAAACGAACCACCTATGATCACGTCGCCACCAATCCTATTGGTGGATGAAGTAACGACCAAAGAGCTTATATGGTTGGCCGGCGCATTAATGGACTCTTTTTGCAACCCAGCGAATTGATTGTAGGCAGTGTCCATGAAGGTGGTATCCAGTGTGCCATTGCCATACAACCTGGCTATTCCCATTCGTCTTGTGCCATTATACTCAGTGAACAAACCACCAGCATACACACGTACATTTACGAAAACCGTCACGGTTCCCCCTTCATCCCCCCCTATTGGCCACTCAATAGACCGACCCGTGGCTGATACATGAAACACTGGAGCTTCAAATCCCTTGCCTGGGTCAAAACTCTCATCAACTGATCCATCTGCATTCAATCTGGCAATACCATTTCTCGAGACGGCATTGATCGTTTTAAATGAACCACCCAATAAAATTTTTCCATCAGGCTGAAGGAAAACAGAATACACGGTATCGTCCGCCCCTATGATCGCTTCAAATCTTTCGTCTATGGTTCCGTCAACGTTAATTCTGACAATGCGCCCCCTGCTGTACTCATCAAATCTAGTGAAGTCGCCACCAATAATGATTTTCCCGTCCTCTTGTACCGCAACCGAATAAACGGATCCATTGGGCCCCTCCCGCATGAGCAAACTCCCGTCCAACTCTCCGGTAGAAAGCACACGTGCCACCCGGGTTGATTGTACTCCATTAAAAGTGGTAAAATCACCGGCAACTACCAACGACCGTTTATCCTCCACTCCTAAAGACTGACCAACTCCAACAAAAGCCATTGCCCTTACGGCACCGTTAGCGCCCGAACCGACATCAAAAGTCATGTCCAACGCGCCGTTATCATCCAACTGGGCCAAAGAATAACGAACGGTTCCATTAAAGGAGGTAAACCCACCACCAATGAGTATCTTCCGGTCGGTTCTGACCAAAATACTGCTAATGAAATCATCTGCTCCGCTACCCACATCGAAAAACTGATCCAAGGAGCCATCTGGATTTATCCTGGCAATCTTGTTTCTAGCCACGGTGTTGTAAGCGTTGAAATCACCACCTATAATTATCTTTTCCTCAATTTCACTCTGCCAATTGACGACAGGTTGAATCGCTACCGCGTGCACGTCGTCGTTTGCCCCGGGAACACTATTGAAGGGGGGAACCGTAGACGCCTGAAAATCCGGGTTGAAATTGCGATTGACTGCCCCAGCAGGCTGTTCAGCATTGAAATCATCATCGCTCAGGATTGTCACCTTGCAATAGTACTGTCCCGCCGCTGTTCCACCCAACCACCACCCCCTGTCATTGCCCACATATGCCCAACCACCACCTTCTCCGGAATCACCTCCACCAGCGGGGCGCACGTCAGGAGAAGGATTATAAAGGTACACAAACATATCCTCGTTAAACTCGACAAGATCGTCATTAAGAATTGGGATATCTATTGCCAATCTGCTAACGCCGGGTCCAAACGATAATGTTCCTGTTATTGCCTGAAAATCGAGTCCAGGACTTGCGTAATCAGACCCCGCCTCAAGATCCAGTTTTGGAACCCGCGCCGCCCAAGGATTGATCCAATTGGGGAAAAGTCTATCCTCGTACGGAGGGTCAGTATCACCCTGGAAGTCAATACCTTCAGATGTTCCATAAAAAAGATTCGGGAACAAGCCATCCTCCGGCAAGTTTTTGATTGGCCTGGGATTGTCACCAGCTTGGCGTGCGAAATTCGGACCCACCGCGTAACTCACCGTGGCCGTTCCCGCGTTCAACCCCAGAACTTGTAGCCCATTCTGTGGTTCGCTTATACTGCCACGACTGACCCACAACCGCGCAACTCCCTCACTTTCCTTCACACGATATTTGGCACGATAAAACTGGAAACCCACATCATCGGTTACCAGGTCCGGAGTGCGAGGCCTCAAATCTGGCAGCCACTGGCGATTAATATTAACGGTCGCCGTGATATCATCCTGGATAACACCGGACTCATCGGCCAGATAAGGCATCAAGTAATCAGGCTCCCCTTCGGCTGGCCTTGCGTTAAACAGCCTGATATTAAAATCAACTGAGGGAACCATCACATTGATTACCTTGCCGGTTGTTTGATCGATCACCTTGTCAACAAATTGGCCTCCCTGAATAATCGGGACAATGATGGTTTCGCTCATTTGATGATCATCAAAATAAATCGTGCCGTCCACATGACGATAGTGCTCGCCCACCTTGGCCGATCCATCGGAAGTAGAATAATCAATTGCTAATCGCCCAGATGCACCCCGGACGCGGGTAATTGTTATGGGAGCACCCAAGAAGCTACCCCCAATCCGATGGGTTTGATCCTTCACCTTTTCAAACAAATCGGCGCTGATCTTCGTGTCAGATCCCCAGTACCAAGGCGCCGTACTCATTTGCCGAGAAGTATTCGCCTTGGCGGCATCAAAGGGAACCAACGACGCGTTTTCGCTGACAAAATACTGGTAGTCTCTCGGGTTCCAATCAATATCCAGTTCGTTGTCTTCGTCAGTTACTTGAACGCCATCCCATACAAGCTGCTTTTCGCCTGACTCATTGACCCAATCCGTTTCATCATTCCACGCGCTGAAAACCACTGTTCCTGCTTCAGCATCAACAATAATAACCGACGCCCTGTCCAGTTCCCCTGTCGAGGCACCCTGTGGGTTTAATAGAGTTATTTCAAAGCTTTCATCTCCCTCAGCATACACATCATCGTTGATTTTCAACCGAATAATCCCCTCGGCAGACCCAGGTTCAAAATTCAGAACGCCTCTAGCCCCCTCATAGTCACTCCCGTCGACAGCAGTGTGGGCTGCCGTGCTATATGCAACATTAGCTTCCCTGGACAAGTCGCCTTCGCGCACAACCCCGATCTCTGCCTCCCCTGCCGACTCATAAACCCTGAACTCGGAAGCCTTCAGGCTAACCGTACTACGCAACGAATCCCGATCCCCATCCTGAATCTGCAACTGAACAAGAAGATCCCCTTCAAGATGGGTGGAAGAACTCGGCTTGGCGTTTGAAACCTTCAGGTACAACGTCTCAACACCTTCCTGATGGGCATCATCTATAACCGGGATCCGGATGAACTTGGAAGATTCTCCAGACTCAAAATGGATGGTGCCATATGTCTCGACATAATCCGGATTTAACCCGGTAGCTTTGGCTGTTCCATCAGAAGTGTTAAAATCAACGGAAACGACATTATCAACTCCGCCTTGACGCCTCAGTTCCAGCTCAATTAGCCCTACTGAAAGAGATTCCGCAAAAATAAAATCACCCCGCACTATCTCGACAACACTATCGTCACTGACCAATGAAACTTGGGATACCGCCTGATCCCCCGCTTTGGCCCCCTCAAAAGCTTCAAGTTCCAGGGTAATTGTTACTGCATCCTCTGCTTTCTTATCATTGATGATGTTCAGAATCGGCAAACCTGACTCATTTTGATTTTTGATGGAGTCATAATCACCGTCCGGAGGAAGGTATCCAATCAATAGCTCCTTAAAAACCACACCCGGCTCGAAGGAGACGACAACGCCTGGCAAACCCAGGTAGTCCTGTCCATCAACTGCGGTGACGGACGATGTCTTGACCTTAAAGGTGGCCTGGTTTGAAACCCCGCCTTCCCTGATAATATAAATTGAATCAGAAACTCCATTCTCATTTACGGTGTAACTGGGTTTTTCAAATCGGATTTCACCAAGATTATAATCCAGCCCACCATAAATCCTGGCGATGCCCCTGGCATCTACGCCATTGAAACTGCTAAAATCACCGGCAATAACAATGCGAAAATCATCCTGGACAGCCGTGGATCGAACCGAACCGTTTGTTCCGCGACCAAAATTGATCGAGTTGTCAAGTTCACCATTATGGTCGAGGCGCAACACCCCGGATCTGACTAAGCCACCGTATGAACTAAAATCGCCGCCAAGAATAATCCTTCCGTCAGGTTGAACAACAATCGATCTGACGATGCCATCAAGTTTATTTTCCGACCCGACAATCGAACTGACCGGTTGAAAGCTCAAATCCGCACCTCCGTCACGATTTAACCTGCCTATGTTTTTGTACTCCCTTTGAACCCCTCCAGCCTCAATCCCAATCAGCATATCGCCGGCAACAAGGATTCGGCCATCTTCCTGAATTAATAGACTCGATATTTGGCCGTTTATTTCAGGAAGAGCTTCCAAGAAGCTGACATCTACTATTCCGTTTTCATCAAGACGAACTATCCCAGGCACTTCGTGACCATTAAAGCTGTCAAAACCACCACTCAAAATGATGCCATTATCCCAATCAATCACCAAGCCGCTAACAACTCCATTGGCTCCCAGACCCAGGTCAAAACTTTGATCAATCAACCCATTGGCATTTAACCGCGCCAAGCCCTGGCTTGGAAAACCATTATAGTTTGTAAAATCACCTCCAAGAAGGATACGACCCATGGCATCCTCGATTGCTATCAGGATGGTGCCATTGGTCCCTGCTCCAGCATCAAACGTGGAATCGAGTGCCCCATCCACGTTGAGGCGGGCTATATGGTTAAGATTATTACCGTTGTAAGTGGTGAAATCACCGACAGCCAGCAGGAAACCACTGGACAACTGCACTATATCCTGAATTTGACCATTGGGTCCTTGTCCCGGAACAAAAGATGAATCAATATTTCCATTGGACAAAAGCCGTGTAAAGTTAGGTACAGGAATCCCGTTAAAAATCTTGAAGTCCCCACCAATAAGAAGTTTTCCGTCAGGTAATATTTCCAGAGTGTTAATGATACCATTCGCCCCTGTCCCGAGACCAAATGTGACATCTACATAACCACTTGGAACATTCAACGCCTCATTATCCAAAATATTTACCACTGCCTGCGTTTTATCACCAAATTCAGCTCCTCCAACTATGTCGGATAATACGACACTGAACTGCTCTGTATTCTCCAATGATTCATCATCAAATAAATTAATAACAAATGAACTCCCTGACTGGCCAGCCTCCAACGTCAGAGTTCCACTGATCGCACCGTAATCGGGCATCTCCCCAGATGAAACTGCGGTCAGATCGACAGTCGAAAAACTTAATTCCTGAGTCCCGACAAATCCTCCCTTTCGAATAACAAAAATCCGTGCTTCCTTGCCATTTTCATTAAAGGAATACTCGGTGCGGCCCAATTCAATAGTGCCGTACGAATCATCGTCCTTGATGGTGACTAATGCCTGGACAGTACTGGCCAAGATAGCGCCTGCAGGGTTGCTTAATTTGACTTTAACCTGCTCATCCTGCTCGACCTGATCATCATCCAGTATTTCCACCTCAATTTGTTTCGCGATAATCTCTCCGTCGTTCCACACCAAGGTACCTGATTGAGTAACGAAATCCTCACCGGCCACTGCACCCGCCTCGATACCCTCACTTGTCACCTCATAATCCACACTTACCCTGCCCTGACTACCGCCACTCCTCCGAACATAGAGTGTTTCAATTCCATCGCTCTCCTTAGGTTCGTGCACTAACTGATCCAACTCGAGCTTTCCAGATTTAAGATCGTTATCGATAATCACCAACTGTGCCGAAATCCCCGCTTCACCTTCTTTCGGCAGTGACGCCCCTCCACGTGGCTTTGATAACACGATATTAATAACCTCGTCACCCTCCTGGAACTCATCCTCCGTTATTCGTATATAAAAGATCTTAGATTTTTGGCCGGAGGCAAATGTCAGCGTTCCCGATTTGGAGGAGTAGTCCAAACCTGCAACAGCCGTTCCATCAATGGTTTCATAATCTACAGATACCAACCCATTCAAACCATTGGTTCGTTCAACAGTGATAGCGGCCCGGCGACCGCCCTCCTCTACAAAAAATTCAGTGCTGCTAAGCTGAAGCCCCCCCGGATCGAAGTCATCGTCAAGAATCGTCAACCTGGCATCCCGCCTGTCATAAACAACGCCCAAGGGAATTGGCTCCCCTCCCAAATTTATGGATCCAAATGGAAATCCAAGTTCCAATTTTAAAACCTCATTCCCCTCAATTACGCCATCCGCAACAAGTTGAATATCTGCTGATGCTCCCAAATATGAGCCATCACTTAGCATCCATCCATTCTTATCCCACCCTAAGGCTGGGCTTAAATAGTCAAAAACCTCCCCGTTTAGCTGTCTTAGGTAGAACTCACTTCGATCTGGTGCATAGTATGAGGCATCGTTAACGAAATTGTCGCTTGAAGGCCACATAACAAATGCCTGTTTTGAAATAAAATCAATCGGCTTAGGATCATCCGGGTTTTCAAGATCCTCCTCCGTACCGGACGTAGCAACCCCGGCATTGCCAAAGATAGAATGGGTTTTAAACCGGACTCCTGCCGTTCCAAGACTTCCGTTTTTTCGCCTCATGGTAACGAACGCGCTGTCTCCAGACTCAGCCGCTGTATAGGTATCCTGCACAAACTCAACCGCACCTGGCCCCCAAGTTTCTCCACCGCTTAATTTCGCAACATTAGTTACATCTACTGTCGTTGCCCTGCTGGACTGACCCAGCAAACCAGCCGCAAGAGTTCCTCCGCTTCCTCCTCCAACTTCATCAAAAACTCCACCCAAGAGAATACCGCCATCGGTGCCATTAATCTTGATAACATTTACAATGCCCGACACATCAAAACTGTGTACCTTGGTCAACCCTGCAAACTGGTTGTAGGCCGTATCCATGAAGGATGTATCAACAGTGCCATCCGGGTTGAGACGAGCCAACCCCATGCGACGAGTTCCATTGTATTTAGTAAATGTACCTCCAATTAAAACGCGATACATTGGAGGCAACTCTTCCCTAATCTCCGCCCTGTAAATGGGGGGGATGATTCCTCCTGATCCAGCTATATTGCTGAGCACAGGGTCGTCTTCATCTGGGTTATCTTGATCCAGTGATTCGTTGAGCAAATCCTGAAAAAGATCCTCCGCGGCCGCCAAACTAAATGTCGGTGACCCAACCACGTTAACGGAGTCATCCACCACGACGCTATGTATTGGACCGTCCAAGCCATCCCCGGGATTGAAGATAAAATCCACCGCTCCATTTTGGTGCAGCTGGGCAATATTATTTCTGGGCGTTCCATTTACGTTAGAAAAATTACCCCCAAGCACGATTTTGCCATCAGGGTAAACATCCACATCAAAAACTTCCCCATCCACACCATCACCGGGAGCAAAAGCTGGATCAATCTTTCCTGTTAAAGCATCCAGTATTGCAATTGACGGACTGTAATGATCACCCACCATGAGAAAATCCCCTGCAATCAATATTTGAGAATTCGGCATCATCGTAACCGTATAGACAACGCCGTCAGTGACCCCATCAGGATAAAAGTCCTCGTCCAACGACCCGTCCCCGTTAAGTCGAGCAACAGACTTTCGATTTTGCCCGTCAACAGAAATAAAATCTCCTACAACAATAACCTTTTTGTCCGGTTGCACTAGGACATCATACACTTCCCCATCTATACCCAGACCGGGATCAAAAGTTTCATCAACAGATCCATCAGAATTCAACCGCGCCACTCCTCTCCTTGAAAACCCATTAAAGGCAGTAAACCCACCACCGATTACCGGACGCGCATCCAACTGCAGTTGCCCACTACCCGTTTCTATATTGTGGTAGCTTAAGGATATTGAGTTAATGTAAGCATTGGCACCCAAACCCGGCTCAAACTCGCTGTCTGGCAATCCCGACTGGTCAACCCTGACAATACGATTTCTTTGCGTGCTACCGATCGCCGTGAAATCACCCACAAAATATATCTTTTCCTCCTTAAGATTTTCCGACGGATCTGCGGATGCCGGAACCGTGACTATATCGTAAACATCATTGTTTACCTGTGGAGAGAATCCCGGTTCAACCGAACCGGCCGGTGGATCATCATCCAAAATTGTCACTACGGTCCAGTACTGAACACCCAAGGCAACGCCAGGCTTGAACCATCTCTCTTCTTGATCGCCGTCTCCATCGCCATCGCCATCGCCATCGCCATCGCCATCGCCATCGCCATCGCCATCGCCATCGCCATCTCCTCCGCCACCTCCGCCACCTCCGGCACTCAAGTCAACCTCCTCATCTCTGGCTGCCCCTTCCATTTCATAATCCTTGATATAAAGCACAACGATCATGTCCTCACTAAATTCGGTCTGCGTGTCGTTTACAATTTGGATCTGTATCATTTTAGGCTCGAGATCCTCCGCCTCCCAATTCAGTGTCCCAGTGACAACATGAAAATCCCTCATCACCGGCCCATTGCTATATGAGTTGTAGAAAGAAGGTGTATAGACCCTGTCCCCGCTTGGAGTTGGAAGGTCTGATCCGGGGCTTAGCAATATTTGGGGCAGGCTCTGACGCGAATGCATTCCCTGCAACAAATCACCAAACCTCAAAAAACTGGTGGACAACGCATTGGGACTTATTCGAGGTTCGTCGCCGGGCAATTCCAAATACTTCGTGCCTGTATCCCAATCGTCCCCAGTTGCAGTCGGATCTCCTGTCCAAGGAGTCGGCTTTGCGACTTCATTGACCCAGTTTTCCCTCGCATCATCAACCAGGAATCCCCGGTTAGGGCCAACCATGTAACCAACCTCCACGGACTCATCCAGTGGATAGGATCTATAAACCGCAATTTCTATCTCTCCCAGTCCATCATTCTTGTCCGCCTGGCTTTCAATCTTTCCTTTCTTGAAATCATCATCGCCCTCGGAAACACGGTAGCGCGCCCGACCAAAGCGAAAGCCCACACGCTGATGATCCAGCTCTGTGCTGTCCGGCCAAATATCCTGCTTCCAAATCAGGTCTGTTGCCGGGCCTCCGACAACATCATTGATGCGCAAGGTGGCACTTGATAAATTCGGATTCAAAACCGGCTGAATATTTTCGGGCTCCCCGTCTGCGGCCCTTGCATTACTTAACACCAATTCGGCCATGGTAAAGGGGTAAGCTTCTCCGTCGAAATTACGCACCAAATCAACTTGAAACAACTTACTCATTTCATTGTCACGGAAAAAAAGCGTTCCTTGAGCCGGCACAAAATCATCGTTTGGTGAGGCCTTTTTACCGGGAACAAATGTACTTTGTGTAATGTCGGGATAATCTTCACTTTCAGGCAATCTTCGACTGTGCCTTACCCCGCCTATTTGCGCTTCAGACAAATTGCCTCCACCAATCACCTCATAGTCAACCAATACCGCCCCCGTTGCACCCAACCCCCTGGTGACCATGATCTCAACATATCGATCACGCTCAGACGTTATAAATGAATCTCTAGCAAACCCAAGTGAACCGGACTCTGCCCCGTCAATAATTATAGATGTTTCGCGCAACTGCCCAACTGCGAGTCCCCCCTGGGGATTGCTGAGTGATATTAATATGTTTTCCTGCTCCTCTAGAAAAGCGTCATTAAGAATATTGATGGTTATCGATTTTCCTCCCTCTTCTCCATCCGCCCAGGTGATGATCCCATCCGATCCCTCATAATCCGCCTCGAATGTTGCTGTCCCATCCAATACAATATATTCAACAGAAACCGCTCCGTTGCTACCTCGTTCCCGGTTTATCGTGACAGTGACTGACCCATCCGTTTCAAACACATTATAAACAGAAGCATCAAACCGCACTGTACCCGCTCCCTGTCCCAAGGCTTGGTTGGGGAGACAAACAAACAAAATCAAGGCACAAAAGGCGGATATTAATTTGAGATAATTAAACTTCATTAAAAATTCTTTCCAATTCTTTCCTTTAGGGCGCCACAGCTCGGTAATATAAAAACTGATCCTTACCTGGCATCTCTATCGACACAGAAACCTGTCCTTCATTGTCCAAAACCACCGAACCGTGGTGTCGCCAATTTTTAAGGTCGTTAGAAATTTCCAGATTATATTTATGGCCAGCCAAGCCTTTGACAATTAATTGATTAACCACCGCACCTACCTCAAGACTGGCAGAAACGGAAAGCGGAAACTTGAAATCATCCAGCCAAACAGTGTCCTCACCCGCATGATTTGCAAAATCCTTTGTATACCTCCACTCCAAGTGATGCTTCCCCTTGGCAAGTTCAATACCAAACAACTCCCAATCTGAATAACCAGACCACGTATTGATCGACTTGCCGTCAATAATAAATTCAAACTTGTCCCACAATTCCTCAGAGTCCACTCGCACATTGAACTCAACCCGCCCGCTAATGAAGTTGGCATTCAAGCTTAGAACCGATGTCTGGGTATCCTCAATATTGCCTGCACGTATTACCGTTGTAACATTATCACCTGCGCCCTCGGGTTCTATCCGCCAATGAACATCCCCAGAAAACCCCAATTGAGCCGACTAAAATCACCATTCTCAAAGTCGTCCGTGAAAAGACCATCCACGAATACAGGCTCCAAGAAAATGTCTTCTGTAACGCTCAAAACCAAGGGATTCTCAAGGGATGCAATATCTCCCTGCCAGCCTTGGAATAGCATGCCCTTATTCGGTATAGCCTTCAAAGTGACCGGGCTTCCTTCCGCCACATAGGCATACGGCTTGAGCGAATTTTGATTGTATGCAAGCGCAATTCCCTCAACGGAACCATGCGCTGATTTCTTTAACCTCAACTTGTGCACATCCATGGCGATAAACTCAGACTTAAAATATATCGCTCCCCTGTCACCACCAAAGCCATCAATCGCAATATGCGCCACCATTCCCTTCACAAATGGAATCTTAATCTTGCTGAAACCTAAATTTTCTGTCGTTTCATCCCGCTCAGGGTTGTCATCATTGGACATGATCTCGTTTAGGTTTGAAACGCGATCTCCCAAATACGCACCTGAAACAGTATCGAATGTTCCCTCAATGACCTCGACCACCAACATACCATCCTCCGGGGCCTCGTAATACCACCAGGCCGAACCGCCACCCTCATTGCCCGCATGGAACGGTTCCCCGGTTTCTCTTGTCGCCTTAGCCGTGTTTGAATCCGTGTAGTAGATTAAATAATCGAGTTTTATTTTACTTCCCAACGCAGGCGGATCCCCTAAAAACTCAAGGTTAACACCATCCACTACCTGATAATCCACATCGAGTACTTGTTGCACCCCATCAACACTGACCGAGTAACTTCCTGACACCCTGGTATCATGGGTTAAAATAAATTTCCCGTATACACCATTCCCGAGAAACTGTTCCGTGTTTAATGGCAGCGCTTCCTTGAAATGATCATTCTGAATATAAATGGGCTGATAATCGACCTCCAACCTGTACGGCTTTGATATATTCCCAGAATAATCCTTTGCCCTAATATTAATGGTGTTTAACCCCTCCTTAAGGAATACGGGCAGATGCCAATCATCAACACCAATAGCAGTCTGTCCCATCGGGGAATTCACACTGATCAACACCTCCTTGACCCCGGATGCATTCGGTATGGGATCCTTTACCAATCCAACTATGTCAATTCGGTTGGTGTTGTGTATGGACCCGTTATTTGGGCTTGTCAGTTCGACATAAGGGGCATTCAAATCCAGATTCCCGTTTGCCTCTGTGCGAAGATGAATGTAACCCCTTTCATCCTCATTTTCACCGGCCACTGCAATCCTGTAGGTTTTTCCCTTGATCCCATCAAAAAATACGTGTCGTTCTCTTTCACCCTGCCAGTCCTCCTTGTTGGATTCAATTTTGACGAGTTGATCCAGGTTTGGCCCAGAATAAACTGCAATCAACGGATCAATGTCACTACCGGTGGCATCGACGATCATTCGCCCGGTCTCACTTGGGGACCAGTTCCACCAAAGGGAACCTACCTGGTCAAGCGCTCCGGCGTGGTAAGGCTCGTCATCCTGCAATGTCGCAAATATATTGTAAGCAGGATGAAGTTCGGCGGACTTGAAGATTTTTGCTCCATTTTGAAAATCATCATTTTCAGGAATGGGAACCAGATCATACTTGATCACCCTGGCAAAGTCAGTTTTCTTTGGCGCACTCACCAACAGTGTCATTGACATCTTTCTCGCAACATTCGGAACATCAAAGGAATAGGAGTATTCTCCATCATCCTTTGTTACATCTGGGATATCGCCTGAGTTATTAAAGTATAATTCGCCGCCATGGTCCGTTAGACCTATTACCACCGCGTTTGTAACTGAAATGGAGTCGATGACATTGACAACAATATTGGTCACCGAGCCCGCCAACAGCATGGATCCTGAAGGAGGGTATATGCTGACTAGCATCGATCCATCAGGCACCCCAAATCCAACCTCCTCCATGCCTTGAATTGCTTTATATGCATTCACCCTGCCGCCCGTTATCAAAAGTCCCTGCAAATTATCCACTGGATCAACTGACTCAAGTAATTTCTCCCTAATCTGAAGCGTGCTCCAATCAGGCTTTAGGCCCCTCATCAATGCCAAGACCCCCGCAACATGAGGGGCCGCCATACTGGTCCCTTGAAACTCCTCATAAGAGTAGTTTGAATCGGAAGTAGATGAATAAATCTCAACTCCGGGCGCCGCCAAATCGACACTCAGTTCACCATAATTGGAAAACATGGCCTTTGTGTCAGTACGATCGGTTGCAGCAACAGATATGATATTCTCAAGATCATATCCGTCAGGGTAATGAGCCCACCCATCATTATCGCTGTAACCGTTACCCGCCGAGCACGAAAACATTAAATCATAATCTTCACTAGCCGCCGCATAAGCGTCAAATGCCGACTGTGAAAACCAATAGCTACCATAGCTACAATTGGCGACATGCGCCCCATTTTCAGAAGCAAATTCAACACATGAAATCACCGTTGAAGTAAAAGAGTTTGGGAAAAGTTTTACTGCCATGATCTTGACATTCCACGCAACACCCACATGCGGACTGTCATCGTTTGCCTGGGCAGCAATCGTGCCTGCAACATGTGTGCCGTGACCGGACGTGTCCATCGGATTACCATCCATATCAGACGGATCGGCACCATAAATATTGTCCACATAACCATCGCCATCGTCATCCTGCAGGTTGCCGGCAACCTCATCTTTATTGACCCACATTTGCACAGGATTACCATCGTTATCCGTAAATTCCTGATGGGTATAGCGCACACCCGTATCGATCACAGCAACGGTGATCTCCGGATTGCCCTGATCTATATTCCAAGCCTCGGGTGCATCAATATCAGCATCCTCCAAGCCGCCTTTCTGGCCTATATTGTGCAGACCCCAAAGTGTACCATCCTTATAGGCTGTGTCGTTTGGCTCCAGATCTAACTCCATCAAGTTGTCAAACTCAACGTACCGAAAAAGTCGGGTTTGAATTAGTTTACTTGCATTTTCCCGAAGTCTCCTAACTTTTCCAATATCCTTTCTTGAATCAAAGGAACCATTTTCTGGCCGTGTTTCAATCAACCATAGATTCTCCACCAACCGGTATCTCCTCTTTATCCTCATGCCAGAGTTTTCGACTGCTTTTTCGGCCTTCCTGACAAAGGCATCACCCACCACACGGACCAATAAATGGGTTGGATGGAATTTGTTCTTTCTGATGACAATGTGTTCTGGTTCCTCCATCTTGGAAGATATTGCCAGGGGAAACTGTGGCAGACTCCCCAACAACAACCCCACAACAAGAAGGGCTGAAGCACTAGCAGCACCCGATGGTGACAGGACACTATTTTTGCACTTGTTAAAATTCATCTTTATTATCAGCCGGAATATTTAATCCGATAATATCTGGCTTTGCTTTTCCTGCTGACACGATCCTTGAACTCCATGTGTTTTATCTCGTTATCAGAGTAATAAAATTCCTTTAGGGTCTTCCATCCAGCCTCATCTATATCTTCCTTATACTGAATGGTGTAACGACTGTCCGGGATGAGCAGCCATTTGATCGAAATATTCATTGACTCATCATCCTCCAGCCGTACATCCAAGATGCTAGGCACACCATCTCCAAACGGGGATATATCGTAGCCATTGGCCGTTCCGTCGTCGTCAGAATCTACGATCTTGCTAAACCTGAGTCCCCTGTTGACCTTGACCGTCCTGTCCAACCCCTTGATGTATATCGGAACGGAACTATTAAGCCCTGCATATTGGTTCACCCATTTCAACCTGCCGTCCAACCCCCCATCCAGCTTTTCCTCGTCAAGATTGGAAGCGGCATAATAGATGGTGTAATTTTCATCAATTTTTAGGAAATAAAGCCCCTTATTATCATAATCATTTTGCGAATAATCCTCAAATTCCAGGTAGTCCACATAGATGGCATGCTTCTCATTTGTGTCGTTCTTAAATAATATTCTTGCCGAGTCGTCCGGAAATCTTGCTGTTGCATGCTTCAAGATCAAACGCCCAACGGCTGCATTATTCTTATAGCCCGCCGTGTCCACCCCCCTGTCGTCTGAAAGCCAATAGTTTGCCTGTCTTATATAATTGGTTGAGACCAAGCGAACCCTTGTGCCCAGCAAATCCCCAAACGCGGGCTTTTGTTTAAGTTCAATACCTTCATACACTTCCAACAACACCTCAGAATTTTCGTTTGCATCTGTGATCGAATTAGCGATATTCCAAACTAAACGATGGTTAACACGATTCGTGTGACGATTGTATTTTATATTGTCCGCTGTGATAAACATCGAGTTGGTCGCATTTATATTACCCCCCTTGAAGTAGATGCTATCGGCATCCATATATATTGATTCCTTGCTATGGATTTGCCCTGAATGTTCCATGTATGCTGATTTCAGCCACATTTCATAGGTATTAATGGTCCCGTTGTTAACTATCACTTCATAACCACGATCCATGTCATGGCCAAGGTTTAAAGCACCGCCAATCAAGATAGCGCCATTGTTGGTAAGATGGGTTAAACGAGGCGTAACACTCTTGTTCCAGAAATATTGCCCGGTGTTGTAGGGACTGTCATTTATATCCCTCACCGTAAAATTCAGCGTCCCATCAACCGTAAGCGTTTCTGAATCCACAAGAAGCTTATCAACAATTTTCATGTTGTCCCTGATGACCACATTCGTGGCCGTCAGGGTTGCTTCATACACCTTGACCTCATTGGTCAGGGACAGGTTGGCATCAACCGCAACCGCACTGTTGTGCAATGTGATTGTATTACCACCGTCACCACCAGTATCATAACTTCCCCCACCCCACGACGCACTAAAGGTCTCAATTGTGCCACCGATCCGTTCCACATAGTCCGGCAACATTTTTTCAATAACCAACAAACCATTTGTTGAACCCAGTTTGAAACTGAAATTTTGGCAGTCCAGACTGACATTCTCCGTGCTTACAAGATGTTTGGTCTCGAGATAAATCCCTCCTTCACCCCGGATCCTGGCATTTGCAAGGTTCAAACTATTCGTGCCAACAACAAAGATACTACCAGGCTGATTAGCTTTACTGGAACCCGGCACATCAATGTTGGGTAGATCGGATATAAATGACCGGGAAACAATATTTGATATACGGGCCCCATGGGTAGTCATCATCGAGTATGAAGCGTCTGAAATCAGAGAAGGAGGCCACGCCGAATTAAAACCACTACCCGCAGAATATTCCGCAGGTCGAAAACGAGTAAGCACTGTAGAATCGGGCATGGTAACGGGACTACCAAGGACACCGTTCCAGTTGGTCAACATTCCATTCCAGGATGCTTCCACATTTGCCAATTCATCAATAACATAGAATGATTCCAGCTGTGTGCCCCCAGTAATGTTGTTTGTGAGTCCTTTTTTTGTCTTAATTTCTACCACCTTGCCGTCATGAAAAATTTCCGGTTCCCAGGTGTTGTTACGATCGCCCGACATCGGCCAAATTTTGGCATCAATTTCAAATAGATCAGGGTACCTATTCCTGACAAAGGCCATTTGTGTCACATAATGAACATCGTTAAAGGTTGGATAGTAAACCACCGTTTCGTCCACGAATGGAGTGAAAACCGCTTCAGTCCTGCCATTAAATGCATCCCAACTACCAAGCCAATTAATATAGGTCCCATTGGGCCTGGACTCCAAGCCCGGGCCAGCCACTATGGAATACGTACCCCGCATTTCCGTCCAAGTATGCAGAGGGGACAGCACACCTACCAAATCTCCAACCGTATACCATCCCATTGACCCTGCACGATATTCGCACCAATAAATATCACTAACACCCCAGGTCGGTAAATGGTAACCAGCTGTGACATCGCCAAGCACGGTGTAGGCCCTCTGGCCATTGTACCCGCTAAAACCGAAACTCGGCCCAATTCCACTTGGGCCCTCGTAATAATCATAACTTGCGCCAGCCTTCATCTCCAAGGCTCCCCCCGTTAAATCCACATTCTCCCCCTTCACATCTATGATCATCGAGCCGGCTGCGGATATAAGGCCCCTGTTTATAATGTCACGGGCATGAATCCTGATGAAATTAAAACCTCCAATTTCAGCCCTGTTTTCAACGACACCGGTCCTTTCATTGACAAAATTGGTCGCCATCACCGGATCGTAATCGAAATCCCCAAAGAGGTTTTCCTTGGTGTTGTAGGTCTGGAAATCAATATTGCCGTCTATGTATATTTTGCCCTTGTTGGTGAATGATTGGGTGTTGTAGAAATAAAACGGCATTTCATCTGGTGATTCCACATCGAATTCACCGTAATTCTCAAAATGCTTGGCATTGATATAAGGGGTTGAATTAGTCAGATAATCCCTATTAACAAAAGTTGAATTCGAGCCCTCCAAGGCACTTGCTGAAAGCAGGTCAAATGAATCGAAGCGGCCCGGTTTTTGTTCTTTGAAACTAGGCTCAGTGTTGGCTTGCAATATTGTAAGTTTACTCGACTTGAGCGGATTAAAAACGGGTATCCGTCTTTTTTCACCCTTGATGGTAATCTCCATATGGCTGATCGGAGTCCTGTCCTTCATTACCATTCTGGTTTGATGCCCATCTTGTGGAACTTGCTGAGCCATGACAGGGATGCCCAGGCACACAAGCAACACGCAGTTGATAAGAGCCGCAATGCACCTGGATATGTTTCGCATATTATTCATTCGTACGGCCTTTAATCTGAACCACTGTATATGTCCTTTTCAAATTCCTTGATTGATTTTGAATCCGGAAAAACAATGGGCTCCGCAATTGAGCCGTCGTATTTGCCCCAGTTCCAGCCAAAGCCGAGTTGATTTTCCTCATTCATGAAGTAGATCGGATCAATTTGCCAATGAACTCCCAGTTTGTTGTAGGTGAAATTAACCGAGGCACTGTCTGCAAACCTTAAATTGCCAGGCCCAAAAAGACCGGTCACGCCCGCCCCGTGAATAGGATTATTGTTCACTTCAGTCGGCATTCCGTAAATACCGTATATGGTCGAGGGCAATTCCCCGGCAGAGAAGATAATATCCGGCCTTCTGGCAACCTTAACAAAGGTGGCGGTTTGCCTGACCTTGTTTGTCACATAATCAACGCTATACGTATAAGTTGGAAAAGAATTTGTCCCCAGATTGAGGAAGGTATAGGTCCTGTTCTCAAATGTCGGGAATTGATGATTGGCGTTGACCTTCGTGAAATTAGTCGTGACAAGGGATTCGTATTCAGTCCTTTCAAACCTTATTTTTTCCATCCCTCCTAGAAGCATCGTGTTGGTCTGTAAAACGATCGGGTATGCCAGGTAGGAGTGATTGGTCGAAGCCCAAACCTCGTCCTCCATCACACCCAAAAAGTTCGTGACCGCAGCTCCACCGGCACCCAACCCACCACCCTGGCCCGGCAACGCCCCGTCTGGGTTGGCTAAGTTGTTGGTTGGAGTAAAGGTGTTGGTCAAAATATTGACCCTCTCAAAAGCCAAATCCCCTAAATGATAACCAACTACATTATTGGTGATCGGTAGGATCAAAATTTCGCCCTGTGGATAGTCATCGTTAAGAATGGTCTTAGTGTAGTTGGTGCTCGTGGGAACCGATCCAATCACACTCCATAACGGCGCCTTGGGAACAATCTCCCAAGACCGGTAAAGGACCTCTGAATCCTCAATGGCTACATGAACATTTGTAATGACATTACCAAAACGATAATCATAGCTCGGCTTGAATATCCGGTATTTATTTGTCAAATAAACCAAAGTCGCGGGTTGCCCAATCGGCGTCCAAGGGAAGTTGGTCAAATAGGGGGTAACATTGGTCGACCACCCCAATTCCCAGGATATATTTGTCTCAGTAATAAATAGTTCGGGGATCGAAAGATTGGTGTACACCGAACCCCACCAGGCGTTTGTCCGGACAAAATTCCTGAAACTGGCCGTTGTGTTAGTGACAGACTCCTTACTAAACCACCTAAGGTCTATCGAATAGACAGCTGGATTTGTCAAATCCGGCTGATTGGTCACCATCTGGAAGGTGTTTGCCGGTAAAGTCTCCACATTGAAGTTGTTGCTGTTATACAGGTACCTTAAGCCCCCTATATCATCCCGCGTGGGAGCGACGAAGAATTCACCAAAGTTGTAAAAAGTATCAAAGGCATGACTCCGAGCTGACAGGGTATGAACCGGTTTCCGAATATCTACAGCAAACGAAACCGCATTGGCACCCCCAACCAGAACCCATGAAAGCAAACTACCGTTCACGTACTTGCTGGGCTCATGTGAAATCGGGTCGTAGTTCCTTAAGACCACATCTCCATTTTGAAACTGGAACGCATTGTCCTCAGGACTTCCCAAACCCATAAACTTCCATAAATGAGCGAGTGTGGCTGACTTTAGGTCAAGTAACTTTAGTGTTGCAGCCCTTGCATGGTATCTATCAGGACGACTTGGGAAATTCCATAAATTCCATTCCTTCGCACTTTTAGGGGGATAATTGGTGCTTATTTGTGAGACTGGAGGAAGGCTGTTGAAAACTCCAACCGCCTCCTCAACGGCCTTGACTCCATCATTCCCAAAGAAAGACAGAAACGACTCGTCGAAGGCATAAGTTATAATGGGCGAATTAAGCCGATATTCCTCACCCAGATTGTTTACCAGGGCGGAATTCGTCCCGTTGGACAAAGTAAAAGCCCAAGCACCGGTGGTTCCAACCAGGAAAACACCGAACACCAAGCTCAACCTCGTAATGAAACTTATCATTAAATTTATCTTATCCTTATAATCCTGTAAAAGGCAACGTCACCAACTGCTTCCAGTGACAAGCCAACATTGCTTTCAGATGCGACTAAAGGCCTGCCAATACTCATCCAATTCATGTTGGAACCGATCCCCCCAGAGTGCTGAACCTGATAAACCGAACCCGGTTCAGCCAGCCAGGTCAATCTTTGTCCCATCTCCATTTTTACCAGTCGCAATTTGAGTTTGCTATCGGAGTCAGAGGGATTGGTACCGGCAAGAAACTCATCCATATTGGTGGCACCGTCATTGTCCGAGTCCATTCCAGGACCAGGCCAAGCGCTACTTTCCAGACCAAAATACTCCCGCTGCCAATCATCAGGCAAACCATCCTGACTGAAATCCCGACCCCAAGTGCGACTTGCCGAATAGTTTGAAAGGGCAGATTCCCGTCCATTTGCGAGTACATAAGAAATCCTGAAGGCATATTCGCTGCCCTGCCTGAGCCCTCTCCATATAAACCAATTATCTTTTGCGGACTTAGGCACCGCAATGTCGTCGATATAGATCTGGTAGTGATCCACACCCATCCCTGCCAGTTCTGGCCATGAGATTAATAATTCTGAATCACTAAGGGCATTGACAAAAACCCCCTCAATGGGACTCAACTCAACTGGATTCGCCCCGTCATCGATTGCCTGATATCTTTGGCCAAGCAGATCAAATCCACCTGGACCAGGCCCCGGACCAGACCACGCAACCAAAAAGCCACCATTGGAGCTTGCCGAAACTGTCGGTTGAACCTGTCCCAAATATTTCTTTGTGTTTACGACAAATTCGTTAGAGACAAAATTCGCATCTTGACCAATAAATCGCCCGATGACCCCTTCCTGAGAGCCATCCTGTCCCAAGCTATTCCAAACAACCAGGGCACCGGCGGCGGATCCCTGTACTTGAGGCAAAATCTGGTCACCACGGCGTGTCTGGTTCACGAGAAAAACCTCCGACTTTTGATTAAGATCAAAGTCCAGAGCAACAGCCCATACGTCCAAACTGTTATGTTGCACCTTCTCGGTGGAATCAAACTGGTCCCATATTGCGATCATCCTTTGATCCCCCGAAAGTGCCAACTGTGGGCGACCACAAACGCCTTCCACATTCAAAATGATCTCCTCAGTTAATGGTGCCCCATCACCAGCAAAAACCTTGGCAACAACATCCAAACTCTTATCCGAAAGCCTCGAATCACTGATCCAAACAGCCGCGAAACGATCATCTGGAAGAGCCAAGAGTGAAACATTGGATTGATTCCCTTCGGTAAAGTCATTCAACAAAAAGTCATTGCCAACTTTCTGCGAATCTTGACCTATCAACCTTGCAGATATCTCCTTCATTCGGCCATCAACCATCAATTGAGACCAAGCCACCACCGAAACACCGTTTCCAAGTACGGTCAAAGAAGGGTCAGTCTGTTCGCCGGAATCCGCACTGGTCACATACTGTTCATGGCCTAGGAACAACCGATCACTATCCATCAAACGAAACTGGACCCGCCGGAAACCGGACTCGCCAGTCTCCCAGGAAAAAACGGCACCGCCATCGTTCAACAAGCCAACCTGCGGTTTCTCTTGATTACCCAAAAGGTTACTATTAATACGAACCGGAGCCCCAACCGGAATGGCATTGGCGTCCAACAACAGAGCACTGACTCCTAACCCGGACTCATCCGTGGCATTATCGTGCCAAACTAGGAAACCTCCATCGACACCCATGGCAACGCGAGTTGCCACCTGGTCACCAACCAATTTGCCGGTCAGGTCATACTCAGTGCCCTTGGCCTCGTAGCGCAGGTCAGCCTTGGCAGTGGAGAACCCCACCCCCGCAAGGCCAAGCGCGAAAGCCAAGCGCATTGTCTGTCCCTTGTAGTTCA
>Ga0114999_10001960_pt1 | contig 27766 bp, 27 predicted proteins | sample ArcticOcean_MG_C_3_FD_89820 | JGI IMG/M metagenome (GOLD analysis project Ga0114999, IMG submission 89820) | Marine microbial communities from western Arctic Ocean - ArcticOcean_MG_CB8_126 | ecosystem: Environmental > Aquatic > Marine > Oceanic | place: Arctic Ocean: Canada Basin | collected...
ACAATCCCGTTGCAGCGATGGGTGAGGATGCCGGCACGAGAGCGACCTCCCCCAACCGCGAGGCCCCCTCGTCTGTATCGATCAATCCCTGTAACACATCCTCCCCCGCCGCCGCCTCGATCTCTACGACCCGCCCCTCGGCAAAACGCAGATGGAAATCCTCGATCAGATTGCCCGCATAGTTGAGGGGCTTCGATGCGGCCACGGTGCCGTCAACGCGTTGACGATGAGGGGTGGTGAAGACTTCCTCTGTCGGCACATTGGGTGTAAACGTGATGCCTGACTCTGTCGTTGACTGGCCGCCGATCCACTTGTGGCCCTCGACGAGTCCAACGGTCAGATCGGTACCAGGTCCAACGAAATGCAAACCATCGTAGGCGGCATCCGTCAATTGCGCCGCCCGTCCAGCCAGTTGCTGCAGATGTGTTGTCCACGCCGATACGGGGTCGGCTTCTTCGAGACGACAGGCGCGCCCGATCGCCTGCCACAATTTCTCGATGGGGTCATCGACATTGGGGAAGATGCGTCGCGCCCACGACTCGATCGGCACCGACAGGACACACCAGTTCACCTTGTGACCCGTGATGTAACTGAGATACGGCCGCGAATGCTCCGCCTGGGTCCGCTGAACCATCGTGACAAGGGCCGGATCTTCATCTTTGAGCAGGGCAGGGTCGGTGCCTCGAAGGCTCAGGAAGGCGTCCCCCCTCTTGGCTGCGGCGAGCATGGCATCTGCCCGCCACGTCGGAAATTCAGCAAAGGAATCGCGTGGCGCATGACGAAATCGCGCCAGCGTAAGATCGTCATCGGTCCAGTTCACCTCTACGAGGATCGCGCCTCGTTCATACGCCGCAGCAGCCACGACGCGTACCAGATCGGCGGCGACAATGGGTGCTGTGAGAAACAGGCGCTGGCCAGCCTGCAGATTGAGTCCCACACTCAGCGCCAGATCGGCATAGGCGCGATATCGGTCCTGCATTTTGTTACAGCCTTCCTTTAGTAGTCTATCCACAGCAGTTGCCCGTCGGCAGAGCCGAATTTCTCGCGCAGCCATTGCAGACGCTCACCGGCAAGTGGCGATCGGAGAATGGCGTCAGTACTGGACCGCAGGTGATCGGGACGTCCCGTGCCAACCAGAACCACATCGATCGCCGGTTGAGCCGCAGCAAACTGAAAGGCGAGGTCGGCGACCGTCGTCGTCTCATCCAGCAATTCTTCAAAAGAAGCAGGCGTCACGCCGCCGTGGCGCGCAAGTGCCTGATGCAGTGAGTTGAGATCGGTGAAGGCTGCTCGTGCAGCGGACATACAGAACACACCCACGTCCTGCTGTTTTGTCGCGGCAAAGGTCACCCCCTCTGCCAGCTGATCCAAAATGCTGTATTGAACCATCAGTGTTTCGAAGTGTCCACTGTTGACGGCGGCTTGTGCCATCTGCTGCAGGTGGTCGACGCTGGGATCTTCCGTAATGCCAATGTGCCCAATCTTGCCCTGTTGCTGCAACTGCCGCGCTGCCGGCAGCAATTGATCGATCACCGTGTCGAGATTGGCGGGCCGGACAGCATGAAACTGAAATATTTCGATGTGCTCGCGGCGCAGATCAGTCAAACTCTGTTCCACTTCAGCGAGCAGACGTTTCGCATCCATCGGTGGCGCCGGTGCCTCATCCTTGGGACCGGGAAAACAGTACACCTTGGTGGCGACCATCATGTCGCCTGCCTTGAGTCGTTGCAGAGCTCGGCCGATCGCCGGCTCCGTGCCATAGGCACGCGCTGTATCAATGTGATTGATGCCAAGGTCTCGTGCACAACGGATGAGCGCCTCCACATCATCGTCGCCAGCACCACGAAGGGTCCCAAGCCTCGACGGCCCCCCGGCACCAAGACCGACGCGGGATAGACGCAAATCAGTACGGCCGAATCTGTGGTAGGTCATTTCGTTCACGGAGATCTATTCCACTGGTTAAAATGTTGTAGACGTGTTCGACGCAACTCTGCGGTTGCGTCACCCCTTGACGAACTCGACCGATGCGGGCAAGATGGCATGATGAAACGTCGCAACCATCTCACCGGACTTGCCGTGACTACGGCAGGTGTCGTCCTCATCAGTCCCGACAGCCTGTTGATCCGACTGTCGCTGACCGATGTATGGACCCTCAGCGTTTGGCGTGGACTCGGTCTCGCAGGCGTGCTGTTTGTTGTCCAGTTGGTTCGCCACCGAGCACACGCCTTCGAAGTCTTCCGCAACCTCGGGATGCGCGGCGTCGCCGCTGCGGGGTTGTCAGGATTGGGAACGGTTCTATTTGTCGCTGCCGTGCAATACACGAGTGTCGCCAATGTCCTGATTCTCATTGGTGCGTGCCCGCTGATTGCGGCGCTATTGTCACGCGTCTTTCTACGCGAGCAGATTCCAGGCCGCACGTGGCTCGCCATTGGCGCCACTTTGGCAGGCGTTGGCCTCGCCGTCGGTGGGGGGCTCGAAGGGCCACGCTGGGGAGATCTGTATGCAGCGGGTGCATCGACATGTATGGCGGCGTATCTGACGACGATTCGGGGCGCCGGCAACAAGGACATGACCCCCTGTATCTGCCTCAGCGGTGTCGTGGTTGTTTGTGCCACCTTGCCACTGGCGAATCCTTGGGCAGTGCCGGCAGAGGGGGCGTGGTATCTGGCCCTGCTGTGCATCGTCGTCATCCCCCTTTCCTTCTCATTGATCACCATCGGCCCGCGCTATCTCCCCGCTCATGAAGTGAGTCTGATCGGGGCACTGGAGACCTTTCTAGGGCCCCTGTGGGTCTGGCTTGTATTGGACGAAAATCCCGGGATCTACGCCCTCATTGGCGGCCTCGTCGTCATCTGTGCCCTGGCCCTGCATTCGGTGGTGGGGCAGATACTCATCAACAGATCCGGGCCCGACGATCCGGCCTAAGTCGTGCCGGCCTCATCCCACTCCAACAAGACCCCCAGTGCGTCTCCAGGTCGATTCCACAGCAGATCAAAGGCTTCCACAGACTCGGTGTAGTGGAAACGATGCGTCGTCATCTGCTCGGCCTTCACCTGCCCGGACGCCAGCAACTGCATGCCGCGACGATAGGCAGACAGACCGATCGACCGGCCATAGTAGCCGCCGAGAATCCGCCGTCGCTGGATCTTGCTGGATGGCAGCGACAGAGGCTCATCCTCATACAGACCGATCAGATGCAGCGTGCCATCGACGCCCAGCATGTCGAGTCCTTGTTCGAAGGCCCGCGGCCCCGCCGGACCGCCTACGGCATAGACGACGAGGTGAGCACCAACACCATTTGTCAGCTTGCCGACCGCCGCCACGGGGTCTTCCTCAGCCGCATTGATGACGCGATCTGCCCCCATCTGGGCCGCCATCTGACAACGACTGTCCAAGGCGTCGACGGCGATGACATAGCCATTGCCATTCGCCTTCATCGTCTGCAGCATCAATGACCCCACCAGTCCTTGCCCCAGAATAACGACAGTGTCTGTCGGGCCGATCTGCTCGGCATCCACCCAGGTCACAGATCCGGCAGTGAGTGGATAGTAGGGGGCCGCCTCCCAGCTGACGTCGTCCGGCAGAGCGACAACCCACGCCATCCCACGGGGTCCATCGACGGTCGCCTTGCGCACACTGTATTCGGCGTGCGGCGATAAGGAGACGACGCGATCTCCAATCTCGTAGTGCGTGACGCCCTCGCCGAGGGCATCGATCGTACCCGCCATGGAATAACCCATGATATCGGGTGACACGGCGTGATCACGCGTATAGCGGGCGCCCATCTCCGAGCCTCGGCTGATCAGTGAGCGCACGGCTCGCACTCTGACCTCGCCGGCGGCCGGTTCGGGTATGGGGGCGTCTTCGATGACGAGATTGTATTTTCCCTCTGGCTTGGCAAGTCTTTTCATCTGTGTCCTCACGATCTGTCATCACGCTGGCCGTGATCACAAGTTTTGAATTACAAGGCTTTGAATTAAAAGGAACGCATCTATGCATAACACGCTGACTGCTGAACTGATCGACCACTACCGCACCCAGGGATTCGTCGTCATCGACAACTTTCTCGACGAGGACGAACTAACAACGTGGCGCCAAGCCGTGGATGACGCGGTGGAACAGTGCCAGGATCGCAAGCTGGCCCATGGTGACAGCCGCGAAGGGGACAGCTACTACGACAAGGTCTTCACGCAGAGACTCAACCTGTGGATGGACCACGACGGTGTGCGGCAATTGATGCTCGACCCGCGTCTCGGCCAGATGGCGGCGACTCTTGAAGGCGTGGACGGTATCCGCATCTGGCATGACCAGGCATTGATCAAGCAGCCGTGGGCGAATCCCACAGGATGGCACTTGGACAATCCCTACTGGTCGTTCTCTTCTCAACACGCTATCAGTATTTGGGTCGCCCTCGATGACGCGACTCCTGACAACGGCTGTCTGTATTTCATCCCCGGATCGCACCGGGAAGCGACTTGGGACAACTCGCCCATCGGTCAGAACATGGGCGAATTATTTGAACTCTATCCACAATGGGCGACGCGGGCCAGTTTCGCCGCACCCATGCGGGCAGGTTCCTGCTCCTTTCACAACGGTCTCACAGCGCACGGTGCGGGCGCCAATATGACATCAGGCGTCCGTCGTGCCATGACTTGTGCCTACATGCCCGATGGTGAAGTCTTCAATGGCCAGGCCAATGTCCTGCCCCCAGAATACATTGCCACCCTCAGAGAGGGGGACGTGCTGGAAAAGGACGAGCTGAATCCACTGCTCTACCACGTGAGCAAGGACTGCCCTGCTGTGGGAGAGGATTGATCAACCCTTATATGTAGCAAGGACACCGATCAGATCCCTTCGAGGAAGACGACGAACATCTTTCCCCCTACGGCATTGCCCTCCACTGGCGGCCAGGGTTTGCCGAGGATGTCGAGCTTGCCATTGCCCGTTACGTCGCCGACGACGCGGTCCTGCTGACGGGGGCAGATCATGTCGGATCCCTTTTCGACCCTCTCCATCGGCATTCTCCATCCACCAGATCTTCCCACCGGGCATTTCCGCATCCGTGAAGGCAATGTCGGCGTCGCCATTCTGATTCATGTCGCCCACGACTGCCTTCGTTGCATCGAAAGCGAAGGGTGGTTGGAAATCTTCCGGCGGCGGTGTGTTGGGACCGATGGGAATCTCTTCCCACTCGGAGCCATCGCCCTGCACGTTTCGATACCAGACATTCGTCCGCACCACATCGAGGTGGCCATCACCGTCGAGATCTCCCAGGGCAAGTCCCGCGTGTACCGGATCACCAATGGCCATCCCCATCGACATCAAGGATCGCGGCCCCCACATCGGAGGGCGAGTCACTTCCCAGCAAGTAACATGTCCAATGGTCGGGGGTGCGGTACTTGTAAACGTAGCGTTCCCCTCCCGCGGCGTCCGACGATGAACTCCGGGCGACCGCAACTATCGAGATCAGCAAGCGCCGTCTGCGCATAGCCACCCCCCTGCAGACCCGTATCGATGACGTGGTGCTTGAAAGCGAGACTCATTCCTCTTCCTTCTGCTGCGTCTCTCGGGCGTGCTCCGACAGCGAGCGCAGCATGTCACCGATGTCCCGCGCACCACCAAAGACGACGACGACTTCCACGACAAAAAACAGGACCACAGAAAGGCCGAAGATCCATGTCCAGAATGTCTGTATGCCAGTCATGAGATAGCTCCAGCCTTAGGCAGTGGCCGCGGCGGATGAGAGGTTTGTGTCAGCAGGGACACGATGATAATACAGGCGAAGCTGGCGACGAAGGTTGTAATACCGACAACCTTGTCCTGCACCATCCACTCGTACTCGACGGGCACAATATTGGCGCCGTCGAGAAAAATGGTGGTCAGCGGCAGGGTGCCAGCAACCATGAGGGACGCGAGGGTCCCCGGTGTATTCGCCTTCTTCCAATACAGTCCCGCCGCCGTCGTGAGCAAGACACTGGCGGAATACATGGTCCCCGTGATCGCCATGAAACGGAAGAAGGTTTCAGGCGGTGAATACAGATACCCCCAGCCCAGGACAAAGAGTCCGCAGCCGACGACGGCAAAACGAGTGAGCTTGATTTTCTGGCGGTCATTGAGTTCGGGCCGCAGAGGCAACACGATGTCGTTGATGAGAATCGAACTCCAACACAGCAGATACGAATCGAAGGTCGACATCATCGCCGCCAGCGCCGCCGCCGCCATGAGTCCACGCACGCCAGCCGGCAATATGTGCGACAGGTAGACAGGCATGGCTGCTGCCGTGTCTGGTACGCCATCCAAGAGGGGCAAGGTCAGAGACGAATCGCCTGTGAAGTAGACGAAGGCGCAGATTCCCCACATCATCGGCATCAATGCCCTCCCCAGAAAAGAGAGACCGATGAAGCTGTAGAGTTTCTTCGAGGTTTCACCGTCGACGGTAGACAGGGCCCGTGACAGAGCCGGTGGCCACATACCAGAAAATGGAATGCCGAAGACGAGCCAGATGATGAACAGCCAACCCAAATCGTCACTGATGAAGGGATCGAATCCACCGTCACCGTATTCGCGCTGCACCGTTTCCAGGACCGTGTCGTAGCCCACATGGGTGATGGCGAAGTAGGTCGTGAAGACGACACTGGTAAACAGAATGAGAAATTGCAGGTAGTCCGTTAGCACGACGGATACCATGCCCCCTACGACGGTATAGGCGAGGACCAGAAGCAGCAGACCGACCATGAGGTAGGGCAGCATGTCAGGGGGCAGACCCACCATGTAGAGCAGGAACTTTGCCCCCAGGACCAGGAACAGTCCCATGTTCATCAGGCCCGCTGCAAAAGTGATCAGGGCGGCGATGATCTGCGTCGAGCGATTGTAGCGCAGTCCAAAGAACTCGGCGATCGTGCGCATCTCGAGATCGCGCAGTCCCTTGATGATGAAACCCGTCTTGCCGACGAAGCTGAAACCGATCAGGGCGATCACACCGATGATGAAGGCAGAAAAGCCACTGCGAAAACCCTGTTCGCTGAAATACATCAGCGTCACGAGGCCAAGCTCGGTGGCCCCCATCGTCGCCATCGCCAAATACAGCTTCAGCGAGCGCCCTGCGAGTAGGAACGAGTCGTAGTCGCTGATCAGGCGACGCGTACCGAGAGCCACACCCGTCGTGATTGCCAGGAAGGCGATGACGGTAGCCCAGTCGATCCAGATAAAGTGCAAGTGTTGTCTCCGTGGTTTTACTTCAACAACAGCAACTTGTGCGACAAAACCTTCTCAGACAGAGTCAAGCGGGCCACATACGCGCCGGACGCGACATCTTGACCGTTCTGGTCGGTGCCATCCCAGGCCAGGCGATGGGTTCCCACAGGGGTGAAGCCCGACTGCAGGATCTTCACGCGCTGTCCTGTCAGGTCATAGATAGCCAGTTCGATGTCATCATCCCGAGACAGCGTGAAAGGGATCGTCGTCGTCGCATTGAAGGGATTTGGATAATTTCTCACCAACGAGGGTTCAGCAGGGATCGCTTGCCCCTCCTCGAGAATCGCCGTCATGACGGGAGCCAGATACTTGGTCAGTTCGGCCCCACTGATGACGTGAAGTTCACCGGCATTGTTGCGCACATTGAATGGCCCGTCTCCTGCCATGCCATTTGGCATCACATCTACGTGCCCATCGCCGTCCATGTCGCCCGCCGTCGCCCAATAGGCGGAGTAATCATTCGCGTCGGGTGCTTCGATCCAGACGATCGGCACGACAGGATCTGCCAGGTCAATCTCTCTAGGGAGATCCGGTCCGCCTGAGATCACGACGATCCCCCCCGCATGGCGACGCCCGAGGGGGCCATCATCGCCAGGTACGCCGATGAACAGATCGTCGTAGCCATCTCCCTGAATGTCCCCCGCAGAGATCGCATCGCCAGAGATAGCACCCACTGTGGCGCCATAGATGATCATGACATCCGACGGTGGATCGGCCATATCGATGACTCGATCACGCAGATCCGATGCACCGTAGACGACGTATGTGTCCCCCGCGTCGCGACGTGAATTCCCTGGTCCATCAGCGCGATAAGCGCCGACGAGCAGATCGGCCAGGCCGTCACCATTGATGTCGGCCGTGACAAATTCCTCGCCGAGACGATCGGGGGAATCGGCCCCACCATCGGCGCCATACATGACCAGCACGGATTCGCCCGATCCCTGCAGGGCACTCGCCATTTCGATACGACGGCCGCGGGTCCCATGGCCGAAGATCACATAGAGCTCACCTGCCTGTGGTCGCAGATTGTCCGGCCCATCGCCGGCGCCCCCCGTCGCGTCATACGCATTGCGCAGCGTCCCGTAGGCGCCAGCACCGATGACGGCATCGGCGAAACCATCGCCATCGACATCGGCGCAGGCGAGGGTCGAGCCAATGTGGTCCATCGCATCGGCACCATAGATGATGCTCGCATCCTCCGGGGGCGTGGCCAACTCGGTACTCTGACCAAATGCGTGTGGACCGTAAAGGATCCACGTCTGACCGGCTTCACTGTCTACCTCGACGGAGCCTCCCGCCTGATCTGCGCCGACAACGATGTCGCTGAAACCATCTGCGTCTACATCACCCGCAGCCATCCAGACACCGAGCCGTGCACGAAATTGTGGACCGTGAATGACACTCACGCCGTCCATCGGCAGATTCGCCAGATCAAGATCCTCGCCGCGCGACAGAAGGTCGGAAAGCAAATGACCAGAGATCGCATAGAGTTTGCCCGCGTCAGCCCCGGCAGGGCCGTCGGCATAAAAGGCGCCCACGAGCAGATCGTTGCGACCATCGCCATCGACATCGGCCACCTCCGATTTGATACCGAACGTGTCCTCGGCTTGTTCGCCGTATATGGTGACGACATTGTCGAGAGACCGGCGCAAATCGGCCGTGCCGGCAATCACGCCGAGGCTAAAATACACGGCCACTTCACCGGAGTTCGCACGCAGATCGTCAGCTGGGCCATCACCAGCCATCGCCGACACCACCAGATCATCCAGGTCATCACCATTCAGGTCACCGGATCGAACGGGGGTACCGAACTGCGCATCCTGAACATCGGGATTGTAAATCGTGAACTGGCCGGGGCGATCCGTCTCGGCCAGATCCCACACATGGACTATCTGAGCGGACGCGCTGGTCGTGCAAAACAGGAAAACTTGCAGGCCAAATAGGCAGGTAGGCAGAGTGGTTCCGACAAGACCGATGACTTTGGTACGCATGGACATGCTTTCGTTGAGGGTCTACCCATCGTCAACAACGGCATCAAGTGGCGCCTTTGGCAAGGTCGCCAGACCGTCAGGCCAGACGAGCCTGGCCCAATGCGATGATCTACCTGCCAGCGAAGTCTTCGCTGGGTGGAAATCTCTTTCAGAGGTTGTGTACTTATAGCAACGGCCGTACCGCTTGGGTCAGCTCGTCTCAACTCGTCACTTCACCTGAACTGAGCAGATACTCCTCCACCGCATCCATATCCAATTCACCACCGAGCCCGGGTCCCGCCGGGACGCTGATGCGCTCACCTTCGCGATCGGGCATCTGCACGACGAAATCGTCTACGTGCAGGGGCGTCGACAGAATGTCATGCGGAATGGTGGCTGCCTCCGGCACGGCGCAAGAATGGATATACGAGAGATCCAGGATACCCAGATCGGCGCCAGACCCGTGCCAGCATGCTTTGCCCGCGGCCCCCCCCACGTCGACCATGGTGACAAACTCGAAACTGGAATTTGGGCTGCAGTTGAAGATATCTGCTGCTTCCGCCTGGAGCGCACTGACAACAGCCGACGTCGACCCCAAGTGGAGAGCGATGGGGATGTCTGTCTCTTCTCGCAGGACACGATACCAGTCGTAACGATCCTTGGGCAGTGGATCCTCCAGACAAACGACATTCAGATCAGCCATCTGCCGCGTCAGCACGCGCATCTCATCGAGACTGTCGTAGCGCGACATCGCGTCGACGATGAAACGCAGGTCCGGTGCGATCTCTCGCATCCGCTGCAGGCGCTCGATCACCTCCATTCCCTGCATGATCTTGATCTTCAGACAACTGTATCCCCCATCTCGTGCAGCAGTAGCGGCCGCCACCGAGTGCGTTGGATTCTGCAGACCGGCCCAGTAGCTGCCGATCACGTGATCGCGGCATGCGCCACCAAGTAGATCGCACATTCGCATGTTGTGAATGCGCCCCACCATGTCGAGCAACGCGGTCTCATACGCCTTGTAGACGGAGACCAAGGTTGTGTCCAAGGGCAGACGGCGCAGGGCGACGTTACGAGGGTCCAGCCCGATCAGCTGGCGCGCTGCCGCCTCGACATCGGCGCCTTTGGCACCCCTTCCTGTCTCACCGACGCCATAGGTGCCATCATCCGTGTGAAGACGAATGAGGTATTTCGGCACGAGATCCCACTGCTCATGGGTGTCGGCGTATTCAGGACTGTTCACCATCTCCTGGTGGACGAACTGCTTCACCTCCCACCATTCCACGCGGTCAATTTTCATGGCTCGTCTCCCTCTGTGACATGGCCTGCACCCTCGTCATCGGTTTGGTCAGTATCATCGGTTTGCTGAAGCTCGATCGGTAGGTCGGGCACAATCTGTTGTCCACTAAAGTCCGCCTGGGAGATACCTGATAGATTGACATTGGTAGCCGGGGGTGTGGGATCGGCATCCGGTACATCGATGCTGTGATCTGCGAGAAAGCGTCGGATAAGGGCCTCCCCGTGATGCATACTCCGGCGCAGCCAGCGTAGCCTGATCTGCAGCCGCTGTGCCGCATCCATTGACGTGTCCGTGCCCCCCTCGGCACGCAGCCGCGCCGTCAACCGACGCAGAATCAGCGCTGCACTGACGGAGACATTCAGACTCTGCGTGAAGCCAACCATGGGAATCCGAATCGACTCATCCACGTGTTCCATCGCCTGGGGAGTGAGTCCCTCCAACTCGGTGCCGAAGAGCAATGCCATGGGACCACGGCTCACATCGACGTCATCGAGATCCGTTGCGGTCTTATCAGGTGTCGTTGCCAGCAACCGATAGCCGCGATCCTTCAGTGAAGCACAGCACCGACGAATAGCTTCTTCACTGCCGGGGCCCTGATGCCGATACAGATCCAGCCATTGAGCGGAACCCAGAGCAATCTGATGATGGATTTTGTAGTCATTGCGCTCGTCCACGATGTGGACGTCCTGCACGCCGAAGCAGTCGCACGTGCGCAGAATCGCACTCGCATTGTGCGTCTGATACACCTCCTCGAGGGCGACGGTGATCCAGCGTGTTCGATGCGCCAGAACGTGCTCGAGTCGTTGCAGACGCTTCGGAGAAACGAACTCGGCGAGATATTCGCACAACTGCTGCTGCAGTGCCTGATCGTCAGGAATCAGCGTCTCCTGCGCCGGGCGCAGACGAATGGCTTCGGTGTCATTCAAGGGTGTCGTCTCCTTCATCCTCAACCACAACGCAGGCACCATCCGTCGCGGCGCAGACATAGGCAGAGTGCTGAGGTTCATGCCCACTGCGGGTTCGGTACGTGGCCTCAACTTTGGCGCAGAACTTCTGCGCCTTCTCACCATCCACGAGGGCCACGGCACAGCCGCCAACGCCGGCACCCGACATGCGGGCGCCGAGGCACCCATCGGTGGCACGGGCACAGTCGACGATGGTATCGGGTGCTTCGCTTGAGACATCAACATCATCTCGCAAACTCACGTGGCTCTCGTCCATCAGTTGCCCAAGCAGAATCTCACGCATCGCTGTCGTCGCTTGGGTCGTTCGCTCAATCTCTGAGATCACATGACGCGCTCGCGCCCGAGTCACTTCATCGAGTTCGGCTTCGTGCCGAGGAAACGTTGGCGCGACTGAGCAGGCCTGGCAGAAGGCATCCGTCGCCTGTGCTGGGAGAGATTTCGTCATGGGATTGTAACTATTCTGCAGGCTGCTGGCGCAATCGAGCCGCTGCCTGTTCGGGTGTCAGATCACGCTGCGCCTCGGCGAGCAACTCATAACCTACCATGAATTTGCGCACCGATGCCGAACGTAGAAGTGGTGGATAGAAGTGTGCATGCAGATGCCAGTAATCAGCCGACGCCTCACCAGGAGCGCCGTGCCACCCCATGGAATAAGGAAAGGAAGTAGAGAACAACGCGTCGTATCGACGCAGCAACCGCTGCATGACCCGCGCCAGGGAGGATTGCAACGACTCTGTCAGATCATCAAGGTGCGCCACCGGTTCACGTGGTGCCAGCAAAATCTCGAAAGGCCAGACCGCCCAGAATGGGACCAGTGCGACCCAATGATCGTCAGCCTCAACGATGCGTTCCTGCCGTTCACATTCCAGCGCCACATAATCACGCAGCAAGGTGCGCTCATTTTCGGCAAAGTACGTCGCCTGCGTACTCTGCTCGCGGAGCGCCTCGTTCGGCAGGGCATCCAGCGCCCAGATCTGGCCGTGAGGATGAGGATTCGAGCAACCCATGATGGCACCTTTGTTCTCGAACACCTGAACCCAGCGGTATCTCTGCCGCAGTTCGCTCACCTGTGCCCCCCAGCACCTGATCACCGCCTCGATTTCCTGCGGTTGCATGTCGGCGAGGGTTAGATCGTGACGCGGCGAGAAGCAGATGACACGGCATGTGCCTCGCACAGGGACGGCGCGTAGTAAGGGAGACTCGGTGTCGGCCTGAGAATCGGGTTCTTCATCGAGAAGGGCAGCGAAGTCGTTGTCGAAGACGAAGACATTTTCATAGGCCGGATTCTGCTGCCCGGCGGCCCGTTCGTTGCCCGGGCACAGATAACATTTCACATCGTGTTGTGGTCGCGTCTCGACGGCGGGTGGATCAACCTGTCCCTGCCAGGGACGTTGCATACGATGGGGAGAGACCTGTACCCATTCGCCGCTGAGTGCGTTGAAGCGTCGATGCGGATGAGCCTGTAGATCGATGTTCGCCATGAGGGCTGGTCTCTTTTCTGATAACCGACAGATCGTGCTGCGTACTCTGGTGATGGTCGCCGACGACACCTATCGTAGTCGACGACGATCGTAGACACACCGACAACCCTCGAGGGGAGCCCGACCTTTGTGCGGCCGCTTCACATTACATCAGGCCACTGAAGACGTGGCGGCGGCCTTTGCCGTCGAACAGACCCTCCTCGACCTAAAACCACGTTACAACATCGCTCCAACCCAACCGGTGGCCTGCGTCATCCAGCAGGAGAGTCGAGTCCTTCAGCATCTGCAGTGGGGGCTTGTGCCCTCATGGGCCCGTGAGCCATCCGTGGGAGCTCGCATGATCAATGCCCGCGCCGAGACGGTTGCGGTCAAACCCGCCTTCAAGCGCGCCCTCACCCACGGCCGCTGTGTGATTCCTGCCAGTGGCTACTATGAATGGAAACGACGTCCCCACGGCCAGCAGGCCGTCCCCATGCTCTTTCATCTGGCAGGTGGCGGCCCCATGGCTTTTGCAGGTCTCTACGAACAATGGGAGACGCCGCAAGGTGCCACCTTGCGAACCTGCGCCATTGTCACGACCGAAGCCAATGACGTCACCGATGGCATTCATCATCGCATGCCCGCGATCCTGACAACAGCCGAGACCGAGCAATGGCTCGACCGCCACATTCAGAGCCCTGGAAATCTGCTCCCTCTGCTTCACCCTTACAGATTGGGCGACCTCGACGTTCACCCCGTCTCCGATCTGGTCAACAAAGTCAGCCAAGACTCACAGGATTGTATCACGCCCGTGATGCGAAGCACGGAATCGGACCAGCTGGACCTCGGACTGTAAGAGTCTCCTGGGCCACAGGGTGGTCGATGCTATACGTCGGTTTGATCCTTCTGCTGCGGGACCGTGTATGCCGTCGGCGTGAACAGAATCTGGGCGATATCGCCCAGACCGGGTCGTGCTCCAACAGCCAGGACGCCCACACGAAACAGCCGCGCCGCGCCTTTGACGGTGAGCCAGATCGAAACGACCAGCAAGATGCCAGTGGCCACGACCTCCCACCACTGAGGCGGTCCAGCGGCTCTGTTCATCATGATGAATGGCGTCAGAGGTGGGACGAAGGACAGCACCCGAGCGAGCATTCCATTCGGATCCTCTACGACATGCTGCATAGAGAACATGGCAGTGAAGAGTGGGATCATGGCGGGCCACGTCACGTTCTGTGCTTCCTTGAGCGTACCACACAAGGAACCCAGACCAACAAGGATACTTGCGTAGAGGAGGAACCAAGCAGGAAGTAGATGATGAATGTCGCCAGGAACATGGGATCCGCCGCAACACCAATCAAATCGATATCCGCACCAATCAACTTGGGCACGATGACGATGGCGGCAGTGAACACAGACGCCCATGAAGCGACCACAATCAGCCCGGCGCCGGCCACGCCGACGATCTTGCCAAACATGAGCTCTTCGGGGGAGACGGAAGAGACGAGGATTTCCATGATCCGCGCCGACTTCTCCTCGATCGTGCTCGTGATCAACATTTGCGAACTGGTGAAGACGGCGATCCAGAGGAGATAGGTGAATACGAGGGGCAGAAACTGGCGCACCTTGTCCCGATCCTCCACCTCTTCCACATCTCCCCGATCGCCGATCTTTCGTGCTTCAAAAGACAAGGAAGTCTGAATCCACTCTGCCGCCTCGACGTCGAGCCCTTTCCGGGCAATGCGACGTTCGCGCACGAGACTCTCCGCCCGCTGGCTGAACCAGCGCCGCAGATCACGATCGGTCAGATTATTGGATACATACCTGCAGCCCTCATCGGTCGTGACGGGGTCTGAACCGATGACGAAATACGCAAACAGGTCGCCTGAGTGGATCAACTCATTCAGAGCGGCAATCGTGTCAGCTGCAGCGGGCAAGGACTGACGAACGAAGTGGCGGCGTGCCAACTTGATATCATGATGCTCATCGAGCCACCCCGGATCGGACGACAACCACCACGCGTACACATGGGCCGCCTCACCGTAGCTGACGAAGTCGAAATCGCTAGACCGAGAATCACCAAATGCGTGCATCGCCATCTGCTCGACGAGGCGTGTCCGGGCCGATTCCCCCAAACCCATCCATTCACCGACGAAGGCACGAACGGGATTTGGCAGTTCGCTGTAGCCCTCTGCATCCTCGCGTCGCAATTGCCGACCGCGTTCGGCAATCTGCTGCAGATCTTCACTGTAGACACGCTGCTCGACGGCCTCCAACAGGAAACCGGAATGATCGATGACCGCGAAGGGGCGCGCCTCCTTGGCTTGTTTGAGCAACAGGGGCACGGCAATGGCCAAAGCGAAAATGACGGGCATTGCGGCCAGTCCAATCCAGAACGCTTTCGTGCCGACTGTCTGGCGGAATTCCTCTCGAGCGACAAGAAATGTCCGGTTCATGGCTGATCCTGCGGCTCGATGGAGGCTTCCTCGACACTATGACCGACATTGCGCACGAAAATCTCATGCAGCGACGGTGAACGCAGATCAAATGTGTGCAGACGGATCTCGGCGCCGACCAGGTGTTTGAGCACTTGTTGTGGGTCGATGCCTTCGGCGAGAACGACCTCTGCTTGCCGACCGGTGTCGTTGATATGCAGAACCCCCTCCATCTGGCGTAATGAGCCCAGATCACCCTCATAGTCGAGATGGACCGCACCACCGCCGTGGCCTCGCACCTCATCAATGGGCCCATCCACAATTTTGCGTCCGCCATCGATCAACACGACATGGTCACAGATCTGCTCTGCTTGTTCCATGATATGTGTCGAGAATATGACGCTGTGGCCGTCTTCTCGCAGTTTCAGGATCACATCACGCATAAGATCCCGGTTTACCGGGTCGAGACCTGAAAAAGGTTCATCCAGGATGATCAAATCCGGTTCGTGTAGCAGGGTAGCCAGAATCTGTGCCTTCTGAGCCATCCCCTTTGATAGAGATTGGCAGGTCTGTTCAAGGTTCTCCCCCAGCCCGTATTCGTCGAGCAAACGGGCCGCTTTCTCTCGAGCAGCCGCGCGAGACATGCCTTTCAGGGTTCCGAAGTAGGCCACCTGGTCGACGACCTTCATCTTCGGATACAGGCCACGCTCCTCGGGAAGATAGCCGAGTCGCTCGCGTACCTCGGTTGGATCCTGCGACCCGAGAACGCTCAGTTCGCCCTCATCCGGGGCAAAAATCCCCAGGATCATGCGCATCGTCGTCGTCTTCCCGGCGCCATTGGGACCGAGAAAGCCGTAGATACTCGCCATGGGCACTCTCAGAGAGAGGCCGTCTACGGCCCGCTTGTCGCGGAAGGACTTGCTCACGTCACTCAGGGTGACTGCGTCCGTCATTTGCTCTCCTGCTGGCACCGGCCATAGGAAGCCGGTGTAGCCTGCGTCACGGTAGCGCTTGAACCATACCGCCCCATTATATGGTGAAACCCTGCCGCAGTCTCCATCAGGCTCGCAGGCTACCCTCGATTGTTGCTCGTTTTATGGTATATTTATACAATTCTTATTCAACTCTCACCTGGACGACGATCGCCTGTGGCGGAAACCTCGACAGCCATCCCCGAACAGATCTCTGATGTTGTCGATTCAGATCTGCATCGTGAGATCTGGCAGCGAATCGCCGGACGCTTGCAGCGTGGGGACACGCTCATCACCACAGAGGATTTCCTCACGGTGCTCGAGATAGAATACAAGACGGTGACAGGCAACCTCGTCAACGACACCCTGCGCGAAATCTTCGGCAGGACCATCAGCAGCTTCAATTGAGGATGTCGGTTCTCGTTCAATAGCGCGCTTTAAATCACGGAATCTTGCAGGATCTACTGCGCGACGTCAGTGTCAGTACGACGGCCATCGACGACGATGAGTGTATTCGCAACGCGGTAGATGTCATTTCGGGACGCAAACCGCGGACGCAAAAACACGAATTTGAAGAGTCCCTGACGGACGTCGACCTACTTGTAGCCATTTGGTTCCGAACCCGAGCCCGAACCCGATCCAGAGCCCATCGCCGAAGAAACAACAGGAAGCACTCAAAGACGGCACGATCTCTGCGGGTCAACTGCAGGCTCGTCAGGCAGAGCAGGATCAGGACCATGATCGTCTCGAACACCGCGAGATGGCGCGAGTCGTTGAACGTGTCGATCAGTATGTCCAGCAGGGCGACCTCACCCCGGACGAGGGCGAGACGGTCCGCAAGTTGAACGACATCGATACGCAGCAAGAGAGTGGCGCGATCGATGCCGAGGGAGCCAGTCGCCTGCGAAACTCTCTGATGACAGAAGATTTGCGCACAAAACTTGATCGAAAGATCAAAAGCGCCATCGACCACGGACAATATCGAAGCAGAAGTGATGGGGGAGCGGAGAACGACGCGGAGTTGTCCGAAGACGAACTGAAGAAGGGCGCTGTCTTTGGCCGGGTGGAGATGCGTGTTGCTGGACAGATGCGACGTGTCCCCCGCAAGATGATGCTCGAACCGGTATTACGACGGGGTGCCAAACGCACCGTCGATCGCGGCGCCGATGGGCTATGGCGTATCAAAGAGCGGTAGGGGCACTGTCGTCTAAGAGCCACTGCCGTCGAGGTGTTCTACTGGCTGTCGCGCAATACGACTGCCAGTGCTTCCAGGTCAGCTTCCAGGGCCGTGACGAGATCTTCCGCCACACTCAGATCGCTCGCCTTTCCTGCCTCCTCGATCAACAACGCCGCTTCCCGTAATCTTTCGGCCCCAATATTGGCGGCTGCGCCCTCTATCCCATGAGCCGTCCGGCCCATTTCTTCGGCGTTTGCCCGCTCCCAGGTTATGCCGGAGGACGGAGACCTGCTTCGGCATGTCTTCGAGGAAGAGTTCGATCACTTCCTTCAACAGTTCTTCATCATCAGCCATGCGATCCAGGGCCGCAGCGCGATCGAAAATCGGCTTCTGTTTTGGCGCCCGCGGTGTCGAGAGGCTCGCAACATCGACGGTTGCCGGTGTCAGTGGCGCAGAAGTTCCGGTCCAATGCGCGACGACTTCGTATCGCTGCTGCCGATTCAGTGATTTGGACAGATAATCATCCATCCCAGCTTCCAGGCAGCGTTCGCGGTCACCGGTCAGGGCATGAGCAGTCATGGCGACGATCGGTAGCCTGGCCAAGCCCTGTTTCTTCCTCAGTTGCTCGGATCGCCGTCGTTGCTTCCAAACCATCCATCTGTGGCATCGACACATCCATCAATACCAAATCAAAGTGGCCAGATTGGATCATGTCTACGGCACGCTCGCCGTCTTCTGCGATCTCGACGTCGTGGCCGACTCGCTGCAGCAACTCTCGCCCAAACCGCTGATTGACGATGTTGTCCTCAGCCAGCAGAATGCGCAACTGTCGACGGCGTTCACGCAGTGTGTAGCGGGTGATCAGATCTGCAGGAGCATCGGAGCCACTGGCCAATACAAGAGCTTCATGCAACTCATCACGGGTGGCCGCCTCGTTGAGGTACGCCGCGACCCCATGACGACGACAGTCACTGGTGTCCCCACGCTGCCCACCACGGGCCAGAATCAGAGTTGGCGGCGCTGAATCCCACCGCTGCGTAAGACTGCTCGCTACGGCGAGACAATCTGCAAGCACCAGATCGAGTACAATGGCCGCTATTGTTTCTGGCTTTTCATTATCGGCGCCGTCTTCATGCAGCGCGATGGCTGCAAGGACTGCCTCGAGACCCGCCGCATTCTCAACATTCCAGCCGCGCTCTGTCAGTTCATCACCGATTCCACGTCCCTGCGAGCGCCCATCGGTGACCAACAAGAGGTGACGTCCGTGGTAATCTTGCCCTGTTACGGCAGCCTCCTGGATCGGGACATCACTGAATTTCATGTTCACGAGAAAGTGGAATGTGCTGCCTTTTCCCTCTTCACTCTCAACCCAGATCCGCCCATCCATGAGCTCGACGATCTGAGTACAGATCGACAATCCCAAACCCGTCCCGCCAAAGCGACGGGTCGTGGAACCATCAGCCTGTGTAAAAGATTCGAAGATCCGCGGTTGTTGGTCGATGGGAATACCGATGCCTGAGTCCTGGATCGAACCATGCAGCACGACATCGTCATCCTTGCGGGACTCGACCTCGACGGTGACAGTGACGTGTCCGTGATCTGTGAACTTGATGGCATTACTGACCAGATTGGTGACCACCTGCCGCAGGCGCGTCGGATCGCCACTCAGATTCGCCGGCACGTCGTCTGCTACGTGACAATGAAGATCCAGTCCCTTCTCTCGCGCTCGCAAACGCACGGGCAGCAGGGCCGTGTCGAGACTGGTTCGCAGATCGAAATCGATCGCCTCGAGTTCGAGCCGACCCGCTTCGATCTTCGAGAAATCGAGGATGTCGTTGATGATCTCCAGCAGCGCATCCGCCGATGTTCGTACCGCCTCTATATATTCGCGGGTCTCGTCATGAACGTCGGCATCTTCGAGAGCCAGATCGGTCATGCCAATGATTCCGTTCATCGGCGTGCGAATTTCGTGCGACATGTTCGCAAGAAACTCACTTTTCGTCCGGCTTATCGCTTCAGCTGAGTCGGCAGCCAGCCGCAACGCTGCCTCGGCCTCCTTCTGCTGGCGGATATCACGAACGACCAGCACGTAGCGCGTCTCATCTGCCGAAGGCAAGTGCCCCACAGTGATGCTCATGGGAAGAGGGTACCATCCGCGTGCTGGCCATCCAATTCGTAGTCCGAATGCGTGCTCTGCTCGTCGGCAGACAGATCGTCGAGGCCCAGATTCAGCGTGCTGATAGGAAGTTGCTCATAGGACGGCACGAGCACGCCAATGTGCAGACCGAGCATGTCCGACGATGCACGTCCGAACATCTGCTCGGCGGCGGGATTGGATCGCTCCACCAGACCGAGCGGATCGATCGTGAGAATTCCGTCGGCCGCTGTCGCCAGGATCGACTGCACCTCCTCCTCGCCGATGAAAGCCATGGAGATCAGTTCGTTCACCGTCGCCGCCAACTGCCCCACTTCGTCTCGGCTGTCGACCACCAGATGCACGTCACCATCACCATCGATGCGTTGTCGCAGAGAATCGATCGCACCCAGCAGCGGCCGCTGCACCTGACCGCGCAACCACACGATCGTGAAGGCTGCAGTGATCGACGCACCCAGCAGAGCCGCCCCACCCATGGCAACGACACCAAGCCCGGTGACACCACCCACGAGAGCGGACAACGCGGCCGCGACGGCGATCGCAGGTAGCAGACGGCGAGCCAGATGCGCGGGCAAAGCGTCGAGAGTCTGTTCGTCGTCCATCGCTTGGCCGAGGAGGTTGGGTTTTGCGAGAAAGGCGATGAATGTAGGCGGGACACTGGCACCGGGCAACGCTCTGGCGGGCAACCGCGATCGGCCAGAACTGTCAGTTAGACAAGCAGTTACGAATTTCAGTCGTCAGTGGTCTTGCCGAGCGCCTATATTGCAGGAATGGACCTATACCCTCAGCGTGATCCTCAACCTGATTCAGCATCAGGCCAATGTGGTCTGTGCCAACACGTCCGCATCATACGCAATGGACGCTCTGATTTTTTCCTTTGTGAGCGCTCCGTAGACGACGGCCGATATCCTCGTTATCCGCGACTTCCTATGGTGCGTTGTGGCGGCTACAAACAGGGCCACTAGAGAATATCGTCGATGGCGAAGTCATGCAAGAAACGTGTTGTGGGTCGCAAGCAGACCTCCCGGCGCCGGCCACCGTCAACGGGAGGTCTGCTTCTACTCGGCCCCCTCGCCGTCCTACTGGTCATCGTCATGGGCGGCTATCTGCTCTTTGACGATCGCCATTGGCACGCCTTCGATGACGCGGGCGATGGTGCCTTTTCACGACAGAACTACAAGTATGCGCAGAGCATGTATCGTAAGGCCTTGCGCGAGGCGAAACGACTCGAGGATCGGCAGCTGGTGGCTGCAACCCTGGCTGACCTTCAGCGTGTCACCCACGCTCAGGGTTTGACTGGCCAAGCAGCAGATTATGCTGCACGTCGGGCCGCGATAGAGCGCGAACACGCCGGCCCCATGCCGTAGGTTTTTTCGACCTTTCGCCGGTGCTTGCGTCAGAGCTTTCGTCAGGGCCACGGCCAGCAATTTCGCAGAAAGCCATCTTCCTGGTTGCCAGAATCACCACCTGGGAGCTAAACTAGGGGAGACGTTCTCCCCGAACGTCCACGGCCCATCCTCCTGGTAATCCCCTTCCTTGCTATGACCGTGAACGCCCCACTTGGGTCGATCAAGGTCACCTGACGCACCGACATTGCGACGAGCATTCTGCGCGACTGGATTTTTCCGTGAGCGTCGTGGTGTTTTGGATGCCATGAGATATTGGGAAATGTGAACCAGGTTCCAGCCAATCAATCTGCCACCAATCGGTTTCCTGAGATTGTGGCCACGGGCAACGCATACGAGTTGGGTCTTGCCCACGGTCATCAGGCGGCAGATCTGGTCGAGCGCTATCTACGTCTGATCGAGAAGAGCACGAACCGCGATCGGTCCGTGCTCGCTGGCGGCGCCATGGCCTTCGTCGCCCTCATCGAGACGCTCACTCCGCTGTATCTGGACGAAGTGAAGGGACTTGCTGAGGGTGCCCGCATCAGCTTCGAAGAGGCAATGATCTGTCAGGTGAGAGGCGCCGCTGTACAGGGCATCGACAACGACGGCTGTACCGCCTTCGCCCTGACAGGCGAGGCGACGCGTGGAGGCCGCACACTGGCTGGGCAAAATCAGGATTTGGGGGCCGAATTCGCCGATGTGGGCGTCGTCCTGCGACTGGCCCCGAATGATGGCCGCCCGCGAGTCGCGATGTTCACCTTTGCCGGCCAACTCGGCTACATGGGAATGAACGAATACGGCGTCGCACACTTCGCCAATGGACTAGGCAATGCACCATTTCAGCGAGGCCTGACGCACTATCCTCTGAAACGCCGCTGCTTCGAAATGCGCAATGTCGGTGAATGCGTTGAGATACTGCGCCAGCACCGCACGTGTGGCGCTGGCAATATGGTCTTCTGCGATGGCGAGGGTGGGATTGCGGACGTGGAGATCCGACCCGAAGGAATCGCCGTCTTCGATGACACGCAGCCCTGCCAGCGCCTGCACACCAACCACTATGTCAGTGACCAGTTTGCGACCCATGAGGATGGCAACACACCAGATTCTGTGCCCCGCCTGGATCGCATTCGAGAATTGGTCGCCGCCGACTGGGGTGACGTGACCATCGACTCCATGAAACAGATCCTCGCGGACCACGACGGAGATCCGGGGGCGATCTGTCGCCACGGAGCTGGCGGTTCCTTTTCGGTTGCCGGCTACATCGCCGACGCCACCTCTCGAGTCTTGCACGTTCGACGTGGCTTCGGCTGTACGGGCACGTGGAGTGAATATGAGGTGTAGCCAAACCATGCAGTAGCAGAAGAAAACGACGCCCCCAGGCGTCGAGTGCGGTGGCTCCCCAGCCACCTACCCCCGCTAACATCCCCTGCAGTCCGGCGGCTCCCCGCCATCATGCGTCAAGTGATCGCACGTGCGGTCACCGACATCAAAGGACTCTATGTCATCCTTCCATCGCGTCGTGCTGGGCGATTCTCGTTCAATGGCTCAGATCGACGATGAGGACGTGCAGCTTGTTGTCACGTCTCCACCGTATTGGCAGTTGAAGGACTATGGCCACGAAAATCAGGTAGGCTTCAGCGATACGTACGAAGACTATATCAACCATCTGAATCTCGTCTGGGCCGAGTGTCACCGCGTGCTTACGCCGGGCTGCCGGCTCTGCGTCAATATTGGTGACCAATTCGCCCGCGCCGCGTACTACGGTCGCTACAAGGTGATTCCCATCCGCACGGAGATCATCCGTTTTTGCGAGACCATCGGCTTCGACTATATGGGCGCCATTATCTGGCAGAAGGTGACCACGACGAACAGCTCTGGTGGTGGTGCCGTGATGGGCTCCTACCCATTTCCACGCAATGGGATCGTCAAACTCGACTACGAATTCATCCTCCTCTTTCGCAAGACGGGCAAGGCACCGGCGCCGGATCCCGAACGCAAGGAAGCGTCACGTCTGACCGCGCAGGAGTGGAATAGCTACTTCAGTGGACACTGGAACTTTCCCGGCGAGCGACAGGACCGCCATCTTGCCGCCTTTCCAGAGGAACTGCCACGGCGACTGATCAAGATGTTCTCCATGGCCGGTGAAACCGTCCTGGATCCCTTTCTCGGGTCCGGTACGACCAGTGTTGCAGCGGCTCGCCTCGATCGACGTTCGGTTGGCTACGAGATCAACGCAGACTTTGCGCCGCTGATTCGCGAACGCCTCGGTGGTGTGGAGGTGGACTTTGTCGACGAGCTACCCACGGGAGTTGATCTGGGAAGTCGACTGCAGCAGCTGCCGTATCGCTTCGTCGATCCAGTTCCCATGGACAAACGAGCAGACCCGCGTGATTCCACCTATGGATCACGTATTGACGGAGACGGTGGTGGCGAGCGTCGCGAATCCCTGCATCAAGTAAAGCAGGTATTGGCACCAGATCGTGTGCAATTGGAAGATGGGAAAGCAGTCCGACTGCTCGGCGTGCGCTCCATCGCGCAGCGGCGACGGCAGGCAGAGGAGCATCTGCGAGAACTGACGGGAGGCAAAAAAGTATATCTGCGCTTTGATGACGCCTGCCCACAGAGGGACGATGATGCCCTCGTCTACCTCTATCTACGCAATCGCACCCCCATCAACCGCCACCTGATCCGCTCGGGCCTGGTAGAGGTCGACACCACACGGGACTACCGCTTCAAGAAAGCCTTCCTCGCCGAGCGCGGACAGATCTGACAAACCTCGACGAGTCACGGTGAAATAAAAGAGCCCCGCCGCAGCAGCGACTGGGGCTCTTTTCGGTCTGTGATCTGCAGGAGGTGAGGTGCCGTCAGATCCCGTCACTGGATACGAGCCACGGCGTAGAGTTTGCGCAGCAAACTCGCACGGCAGGATCAGTGCACCTACAGGCCATGAGGTGCCGTCAGATCCTTACATACATTGAGCAACGACGGTGCGGATCTCCTCCACCGTCGATGCCTCAAGATCTTCTTTGATTCTTTCCAGCGCGGCGGCACTGACACCGACCTGCGCCATGGCTTTTTCGTCGAACTCAGGCTCCTCGCCGAGCAGGCAGCCAAGCCCAACGGCCTTGGCGAGATTGTCGGCCAGATGCACGAGACATTCCAGGTCCGTCGTTTCGTGCAGATCGTGATGATGACCGACGACACCGACCACCTCGGGGCCCATGTCGGCATTGATCAGCAGGAGTTGCCCGAGCCGCTGATGCCCCGCCACATCCCCCATGTCAATCTCGGCCTGGCGGAAGCTGACATTCTTGTTGCGACGATGACCCAGCAACCGAGTCATCCAATCCCAGAAGAAGAAGCCGAGGACAAGTTTGCCAATATCATGTAGTAGCGAGCCGATCCAATAGTCGGAGAACTCCAATTCACCGCCGGCGAGCCGCAGCTTCTTCTCTACGCAGAGCTTGTCAGCGATCATCGCTGTCGCCACGGAATGCTCCCAGAAGCGCCGCAGCTCGAATTCGCTGTCTTCTGGTTTGACCAACCCATTGATCATCTTCACTTGCTGGGCGATGGCACCAACCTTCTTCACACCCAAGCGTGTGATGATCTCTTTCAGCGTCCACTTCGATGTGCGTCCACCGGTGCCGGTGAATACGGGTGACCGCATCACCTGCAACAGCTTCATGACGATGGCCGGGTCCGTGCACAACACACGTTCGAGTTCGTCTGGCGTTGTCTTCGGATCGTTCACCATGCGTATGATACGCATGACGATCTCGGGCATGGTGGGCAGGGTGTTGATGTTGCGCAGGCGGCGCTCCACCCGCTGACGAACCTGATCGTAAGGCAGACTCTCGACGTCGGTGAGCAGGTTGCCGATGCCGCCCTCTTCGAGGGTTTTGCCCACCGTAATTTGCAAGGATGCATTGCCGTGCGTGAAGGCCTGCTCCCACGCACAGTAGGAGATCGCCTCCAAACCACTGGCCGCCATGCGCTGCATGCCAAGCTTCTTCGTCGGCAAGATCAGAAACAGGCGAATCTTCCCCTGCATTCCCAGAGCCTGCAACGCGACGGCGCTGGATATCTCAGCATCCTGAATCACACAGACGCAGCGAATCCGCTCACCGTGCTGTGCCAGCAGTTCCACAGCTTTGGTCAGATCGGGCGCAACGACGATCGACAGCCCGTATTGATAGTTCAGCATCAAATTCAGAAATTTGGCAAGCACTTGCTGTGGCTTGCCTTGCTGCAGAACCAGCAGGCCATATTCGTGTGTCGTGGCAGGGTCGGTCGTCATATTTGCCTGTTTGAGGGTCTATGGCTTGTCGTTTAAGGCCAGCGGTTGAAATTCGATCGTGAACAACCGGTTCTGGGCGGCACAGAATTCATCTGCAGAGAATTTCGACAGATCTTCGCCAAAGGCTTTGCTCACACCGTAAAAACCGTTCGGGCGAGAGGCATGTTCGGTCTCGTAAACTCGCCCTCCTGCTCATAGAATCCTGTTACGTGGTTGCTGCTGGCGAACACGACCCACCGTACACCCTGACAACGGGGCGCCTCCAATACGTGGTAGGTTCCGCCCATATTGACTTCGAAGCATTGGTCCCGCGGTATCGTGCCTTCGCGATGCCCTGCCAGAGGCACAATGGCATCCATCCCGGATGCAGCCTCTTCCATGGCAGACAAATCACGAATGTCGGCGATGACACTCTCTTCCCCTTCCCACAGCGAATCTATGGGCACCAGATCACCTACACGAAGCTGGTCATTGGATCGCAAGGCCGTACCTATGTCGCCGGCAGCACAGGTGCTGAGAAGTCGATGGAGACCCATCGTCTGCTGGCTCTAGCGCGCCGCCCAGAGTGATCCACGGCGCTGGATCTCGCGCGCCTCAGCTACGTCGAAGTCCGTCGCCACGTGGCCCAAAGAGGAAAAGAAGACTTTGCCTTCTCCCCACATGCGCTTCCACACGACGGGCATGACAGTACCGTTGACCCACGGCGTGGATTGGGCATCGAAGGTCGTCGTCGCCAGCACGTGATTGCCTGGATCGGTGTGCATGTAATACTGCTCCGAATACATCGGGAAGTCTTCGATGCCGGCAACGATTGGATCTTCACTGCTGATGTTGACAGTGTAATCCTTGACACCGTCAGGGTGACCGACGAATTGGCCACCCGTCATCATCTGATATCCACACTCGTTGCGGAAGGCGTCACACATACCGCCATGCCAGCCCGCCAGACCGACGCCACTCTCGACAGCCTCAATCAAGCCCTGGTTCTGCTCGCGCTCGATGGTACCATTGGTCCAACAGGGAACGATCAGACTCAGGCTCTGCATCAGATCGCTGTCTTTGTAGCTATCCATCGTATCTGAAAGGATGACCTCAAATCCCTCCCCCGCCAGAACATCTGCAAAGATCTCCGCCGTCTGTTTTGGTTCGTGGCCATCCCAGCCACCCCACACAATCAGCACCTTCTTATCGGCCATACGAATACCCTTCCACCAAACTGGTTATGATTCCAGGATCCGTGGCTCGCTCCAAGAGAAGCGGCCATGCCCTGCTCAATGATGTGCCATAAGGCATCGACGATGACGAGGGTGCCTGTGTGATTGCCCTCTGCGCCGCAAAGAATGATGGGGGAAGGGAAACAGCACACCCTTCAACACGCCGAAACGCAGTCCCCCAGCGCCAGCATGACCCACGCGGACACGATCGTCGCCAGGAGGAACCGTTGAGTGCTCATACGTTTCCACTGGACCGTGACAGGACGCCCCAACGCGCAATGACTGATGACAATCTTTGGCCTGCAGCCGGGTGCGTCAAGGCGGTAACAGATCAAATTGAGCGCAGGCCCCTGTTTGACCTACTCTACCCACTATGATCGTGCCCGTCATTCTTCCTCTATTGGCCCTCGTGGCGATCGGCTGGCTATTGGGTCGCTGGCGCCACGCGGACCCCGCCGGTGTCGCCGACGTCATCCTCTACTTATTCATGCCCCTGCTCATGTTTGCGTCCCTGGTGAGAGATCCGGTCACATGGGGCCAGACAGGGCGATATCTGGGCTGGTATCTGGGCTACGTACTCATCATGTGGGGCGTGGCAGTCGTCGCCGGACGCTTGCTGCGGTGGCCCCAGCCCCTGCGTGCTGCACTTGGCCTGGTGCTGACTGGGATCAACGTCGGCAGCTATGGTGTCCCGGTCGTATTGTCCGTCGTCGGCGAGCAGGCCCTGTCAGGCGCTATGCTGCTGCTCGTCGCCTCGAATGCAACAGCAGGTTCACTGGGTGTCTATCTGGCTGCAGGCGGCCGCCTACGACCAACTCAAGCGGCAAAGAGCATCTTCCGCCTGCCTCTGATCTATGCTGTGATGGGTGCAGTGGGCGTGCAAATCTCGGGTCTGCACATTCCAAGCAATTGGCTTGAGTCAGCCTATCGTATCGGCATGACAGGACCAACCCTTGCATTGGTCGTACTCGGCCTGCAGTTGAGTCGTGTCGACTGGTCTGGCATGGGCAAACAGATTGGTTTGATCGCCTTAGCCAAACTCGCCATCGGCAGTTGTGTCGGCCTCATGCTTGCCATAGGCCTGGGTGCCCAGGGTGATGACCTGGCCGCTCTTGCCGTGATGGGATGCTTGCCGTGCACGATCAACAGTGTGTTACTCTCACTGCGTTTTGATACG
>Ga0114999_10001967_pt1 | contig 27706 bp, 19 predicted proteins | sample ArcticOcean_MG_C_3_FD_89820 | JGI IMG/M metagenome (GOLD analysis project Ga0114999, IMG submission 89820) | Marine microbial communities from western Arctic Ocean - ArcticOcean_MG_CB8_126 | ecosystem: Environmental > Aquatic > Marine > Oceanic | place: Arctic Ocean: Canada Basin | collected...
AGGTGCCACTTGCCAAAGTGAGCCGTCGAATAACCGGCAGTCTTCAAAACCTCGGCCAACGTCGACTCCTGAGGCCGCAACGGGTAACCCCACTTGAAAACCCCCGAGCGATTCGGGTGCCGACCGGTCAACACACTGGCACGAGTTGGCGAACAGACCGGTGCCGCAGCGTAGAAGCGATCGAATCGCAAACCGGCAGCCGCCGCCTTGTCGAAGTTCGGAGTCTTCAATAACGGGTGACCGTTGTACGCCATGTCACCCCAACCCTGGTCGTCGGCCATGACCAGAATGATGTTCGGCCGCGACGCCAACACTCCGCCGCCAAGACACAATACGAATACGCCCACAACACAAAGACGAACCATGCCCATCACACCTCCCCAAAACGCGTAGGCCAGGCTCTGCCTGACTCATTCCCAACAGCAAGCCAACATCCTACCGCCCCAGTCACCCCGGCACATCCCCCACAAAACAGCTAACATCACATCCCATGCCACTCCGCCACACACTCCACCTGATCGGCCTCGCCCTCGCCGCCCTCGCCGCCCTCGCGGGCTGCGGCGACGCCGACGCCCCGACCGACGATGTCGTCAACGCTCTGGCCGAACACGACAACGAACTCGGCACCGCACTCAAATCGCTCTGCTCCGTCGAAACCGACTCCAGCGGCCAGATCGTCGCCGTCAACATCACCAATTGCCAAGTCAGCGATCGCGGCCTCAATCACATCTCCCGACTCGCAAAACTCCAACGCCTCTACCTCTCCTCACCAACCGTCACAGCGGCCGGCTTCAAGTCCCTCGCCAACTGCCGCTCGCTCAGCACACTTTGGATCACCGGCGGAGATCTCGACCAACCGGCCTGGCAGCAACTCGGTTCACTCAAACAACTCAAACGACTCAACCTCACAGCAACACCCCTGGATGTCTCCAGCACGCGTCAACTCGCACGACTCGAACACCTCGAATTCCTCAACCTGACCGCGAGCGGTCTGACCGACGACGGCATCGAACTGCTGGCCGGACTCACAAGTCTCCAAACCCTGATCCTCGACCAGTCTCGCCTCACCGACAATTCGGCCCGTTCACTGGCCAAACTCACTTCGCTGCGACGCATCAGCCTGAAAGCCGTCCCGCTTCACGACCAGTCGCTCGAACAACTCGCCACACTCGAACATCTTCAGCACCTCGACCTGTCGCTCACGCAGTTGACCGACGCCGGCATCCGCCATCTGGCCCAACTGACCCACCTCAAGCAACTCAGCCTCTCGAGCACCGCCACCACCGACGCCGGCCTCCAAACACTCGGCCGCTTCAAGTCACTCACCAAGCTCGACCTGCAGGATCTGGGCATCGGTGCCGCCGGGTGTCGATCACTGTCGCAGATCACCGGACTTGTCGAATTGCGGCTCAATGGCAACCCGATCGGAGACGAGGGAGTCCAGGCCCTGGCCCGACTCGAACATCTCGAACTGCTCAACCTCAATCGCACCAACGTCGCTGATGCCGGCCTGGCCGCTCTGCACGGGCACGGCAAGCTGAAGATCGTCTATGTGGAAACTACCAAGGCGTCGGCCGCAGCCATCGACAAGTTGACCGCCTCGCTACCGCGATGTCGAGTCGTCGCCGGAGACGGACTCGGATTGCCCGAACCCGGTCAGGCGAGTCGCTGATCAGTCTGCGCCGGACGAGCGAGGCGTGATCGACCTGACCGTCACGGCATAACCCAGGTCCTCGGCCGCAGCGACCAGGTCGTCCAACCGACAGTTGCCGGCATCGACACACATGGTCGCCGTGCGATCCTCCACGTTGAGGGTGACCGGCACACTGGGCCTCACACACGGTAAGGCGGCGAAAGCTCGCTCGAGCCTCGGGCGTCAATCACGAGGTCAACTGGCGCCGGGGACGGACAGCACGACAATCGCTTCGCCACTCGAGGGCAACACCGTCGCAGGCAATCGCTGAATCGAAACCGAGCCGAATTCACCGCAGCCGGCCAGCACGACCATGACACATAACGCCAGGCATCCCACCCCGCCGCGCCGACACAGTCGGCCGATCACCGCAGTCACTGTTGCCACACGTCATCCCCGCTGCCAGCTCCCGGCCCGGTTTCGTTCGCTCCACCATCCAACTGGTAGCCGCCAGTCTTCTTGGTGTGAGGATCAACATCCGGATCGGCGTAAGGATCGGTGCGAGGATCCGCATAAGGATCCTCAGGCGAGTTGCCGGACGAATCGCCGGACGAATCGCCGGGGAAGATGCGGCGGTAGAGCAGTGCCTGAGCGAACAGGGCAACGGGAATCACCAGCAGGATCGGCAAGTAACACAACAGCAAGGCAGGAATCGAAATCAACCAGATCAGAATCGTTAGTCTCAGGATGTTACTCAGGTTTGCCCAGGCAGCCCGAGCGCTCAGCTTGACGGCATCCACACCCGAGAGGTTGTAGTCGACGATCAACGGATACGAGAACGTGAACAGCAGTTGCACGACCACCATCGCCAGGATGGCGAGCACGTACGCGGCGCCCACAGCAACCAGGACCCCTCCAGCCGCCAAACCATCAGCCTGCTCGCCAGCGACGCCGGCGGCAATCATCCCGCCAATTATCAACGCCGCCATCGGAATCATGATCAGGATCGATACGCCCACCATGATCAACGTGGCCACCAGGCTGTCGACAAACATGTCGAAACCCTTAAACAGCATTTCAAACGTCGGCCGTTCGTTGCGCATCATCGCAAAGAAGCAGATGAACATCCCACACATCATCGGCCCCATCAGCACCGCCATCGGTGCGGCACTTCCGACGATCAGGCCGAGCAGGCAAATCCCCAGAGTGATCCAGTAGTACTGGGGCCACAGAATCCGCCACGCTTCACCCATCACCTGTCGTGAACTGACCCGGTCGGTGTAGAACTCGATCGGCCTGTCCTGCTGTCTACTCATCACTCACACCCTCCGTCCATCGCCACCGTGCCGGAAATCAACAACCTGACCAGGCACCGCGGAACCATTCGAACCGTCTGAATTCACCTCGAATCCTATCAAACAATCTGCCATCACTTTCCGCCGTGACCAGGACCATCTTCGCCAGCGACATTGCTCAATTCCGCTCGAGCCGTTCACGCAGCGCCGTGTAGTACCGGAAACCGTCTTCGAAGAACGCCTGGAACTTGTCCGGTGTCACGATTCCTCGTGGACGGTAGACGATGAAACTCCCCGAACGGGTCTCGAACGAGCATCCCGGACGCTCAGCGAAGAAGTCGAGCAAACCGGTGTCGAAGAATTCCCGAGTCACCTCGGCCATGTCCGACTGCAAGACGAACTGCTGCGAAAACTGCAGGTGATCTTCAAAGTCGATGTCCTGCAATCCCAGCATCTGGCCAACACGATCGAACATCCGTTCGGGTCTCATGCGGAACTCGGGCAGTTTCAACAAATCCGATTTCATCGCCACGACCGTCTGCCGATGCACACGGCGGTTCTTGCCGTAACCGGTGATGAAGCGGTAGTCACAAATCCACAACCGCAACTCGTCAGTGCCACCGGCACAGATGTTGGTCAACTGCCCCTTGCGTCCCTTGTTCAGCAGTGGAAATCCAGCCAGTTGCAGTTGCAGTTCCTCGTTTCCATCCGGGTGAAATTCGAGACTCAACTCGGAGGCAAGACCCGACAACGTCTCGGTCCGCTTCTTCGCATTCGCACGGCGGCGCAGAAAGATGATCAGGATGATGACCGGGATCACGCTCCAGAACCCACAGCAGCACAGCGAGCCACCCAAGTCGCCCAACTTGACGTCCTCATCCAGGTCGGGCATGCCGTCATCCGGATCACCCTTTTCGGGCTGATTGACCGGCACATCCACCGCCTTGGGTTCTTCCCCGCCAGGAGGACCATCCGTGGCAGTCACCGGAGCAACATCGCCATCGCCAGCCGGCTCGGGAGCGTCCTGCGCCCACAACAGGGAGGGAACAACCAGCAGTATCAGCCAACTCAGCCGTTTCACCGTTTTTCTCCATCACGTACACAGATCGCGGTTCACTTTGAACCCGCGCGAAACTTCTTCTGCCACTCGGCCGGCATCACGCTGACGTCCGAGTCATCCCGGTAACGAACCCGTAGATTCTCCAGTCCCCGCTTCAATTCGGAAACCGTATCGGCGTGCTTCGGGTTGCCGTAGAGATTCTTCAACTCGTCGGGATCCTTTTTCAGGTCGTACAGTTCCCACTCGTCGAACTGGTAGAAGCGAATCAGCTTGTAGCGCGAGGTGCGGATCCCATAGTGCTTGGCCACCATGTGAACACTGGGAAACTCAAAGTAGTGGTAGTACAACGCGTCGCGCCACTTGGGTGAGTGCCCCTTGAGCAACGGCACCAGCGACCGCCCCTGCATGTCGTCGGGCACCTTCACGCCGGCGACCTCCAGGAACGTCTCGGCGTAGTCGAGGTTCTGGACCAGGTCGGTGTTGACCGAGCCCGGCTTCGTAACGCCCGGCCAGCGAACGATCAACGGCATCTTCATCGACTCGTCATACATCCAACGCTTGTCGTACCAACCGTGGTCTCCGAGATAGAATCCCTGGTCGGAGGAGTAAATCACGATCGTGTTCTTATCGAGTCCCGATGACTCCAGGTACTCCATCAGCTGGCCAACACTCTCGTCGACCCCCTTGATACATCTCAGGTAGTTTCGGATGTATCGCTGGTACTTCCAGCGGACGAACTTCTTTCCCTTCAGCCCGTCACGCACCAGCTTCGCATTCTGGTCGGCGAATCCGGCCTTCCACCCGGCCAGTTGTTTCGGCGTCATCTTCGCCAGGTTCCGGAAACCCGACTTGTCGACCGACTTGCCCTTGTCGGGATCCCAACCGTTGACCGGCGGTCCAAACAGGTCGTAGACGATGTTCAGGTGTCCGTCGACTTCCATCTCCTGGTGTCGCGCCGGGCTGGCATTATCTTTCCAGCGGTCGAACAGCGTGGGCGGTTCGGGAATCTTGATGTCGTTGTAGAGCGAAAGGTGCCGCTGAGCTGGCATCCAGGTGCGATGCGGCGCCTTGTGCTGACACATCAGCATGAAGGGCTTGTCCGAATCACGTCGGCTCTTGAGCCACTCCAGGGCCATTCCGGTGACGATGTCGGTGCAGTGACCATCGACTCGTTTCCGACCCTCGGCCGTCTTGAAGTCGGGGTTGTAGTACTGTCCTTGCCCGGGCAGGATCTGCCAGTGGTCAAATCCCTGCGGGTCCGACGAGAGATGCCACTTGCCGATCATCGCGGTCTGGTAACCGGCCCGCTGCAGCAGCTTGGGGAACGTCTGCTGCGAACCGTTGAACCTGTTGCTGTTCCGCATGAAGCCGTTCAGGTGGCTGTGCTTACCGGTCAGGATCACCGCCCGGCTGGGACCACAGATCGAGTTGGTACAGAAGCTGTTTTGAAACAGCATTCCCTGCCGGGCCAACCGGTCGATATTGGGTGTCGGGTTGACTGACTTCAGCCACCCGCCGTAGGCCCCGATGGCATGGGGCGCGTGGTCGTCGCTGAAGATGAACAACACGTTGGGCCGTTCGGCCGACAGCACCGGCCCGACCAGGGTGGCCAGAAGCAACAGGGCCTGCAACAGGCAATGACGGATCAACATGTACAAAGAACTCCCAAAAGAATCACACGCGTTGAGCAAGAGACCAGGACGACCGGTAAACCGTCTGCTACTCCCACTCGTCGATCGGCGTACTGGCACCGGGCCCCACAACTGCTGAGAACTGACCCGTTCGGTACGAAACTCGATCTCGCTGCCGTAATCAGCACTCATTTCAACACCTCTCGTGCTCCAGTTGCCCCACCCGGACGGCCGCTTCGGATCGATTTCACCCTCGCCATTCTAACAGGCGACCGCGCAGTACCGTGTGCGAATCGGTCACCTCCCGGGCGATCTCGACCCACGTCCCAGCAACCCGGCAATCGCCGTCAACAGCAATTCCTGGCTGGGCCCCGCCAGCGCCCAAGTCTGCTCGTACCCCCCCCGATCGGTGAAGATCCGGTCACCGCCAATGTAACTCATGCCGCAGTCCCCGAATCCGGCAACAGCAACAAATGACCCGGGAGCCATCTCCTGAGCCGCCAACTGGTATTCGACAAACGGTTCGCCCGGCAGATGGACAACCTGAACAGGTCCGATTGCCAGTCGGTACAGCAGCACCCGATCCCCGTCCTGGACCCGTTGATTCCAGGCCAGGGTGATGGCCGCCTTGAGTTTCTGCGAGTTACCCGCCTTGGGGTCGGCCAACACGCTCCGGCAATACTCGCTGGAAAATGCCGGCTCCCGTCGGCTGCCGAACTTCACCGGCACGCTCTTCCAGTCGAAACCGTCGACCTTGTATCTCTTGACCGCTTTGATCGACCGCCGCATTCCCCGATCGAGTCGTTCGACCAGGCGATCTCGCGCGGCCGGGGTGCCGTCGTTGTACTTACCAAAGGCCACGTCTCCGCCGCACCCGGTGAAATAGATCTGGAACACCCCGGTCTCCTTCTGCAGCCGTTCACGGACGATCCCCGGCACATCGTAGGTCAACCGCCGGTCGCCGTAGAAACTCTGGGGGTGCGTCGCGTAGTAGTGCATTTGCACGACGGCCTGCGTGCCATCCAGCAGCGTGACTGTCTTCAGCCACGGGTCAATCCGACCCTCGGGCAGCGCTCGCAACGCCGCGTCACGGGTGCTGCTCATCCTGGCCGTGATCGACCCGTCCTTCTGCAACAGCCGCCGGCTGGAAGCCATCTTCTCGATCCTGGCCTGGCTGGTGCCCACGTGCGTGATCGGCCGCGACTTTGCCAGGGCGGCCCGTACGGCGGCGGCGATCCGATCAGCGACCGACTTCAGGTAGACCGCCGTGGCGATCCGACGCGGGCTGTTCACGCTCAGCATCAGCATCTGGGCATTGGGGTCCAGCGCCGGAGCGGTGTGCTGGTGCAGGCAATGCAGGCTGACGCGAGACGGAACTGTCCCGGCCGCCTCGGCAATCCGGGCCTGGAGCAGGGTAAACGCATCGTTATGGAACTCCATCCAGTCCATCGCGCACAGGACCACCGGCTTTCCCGAGCCACGAAGTACGATGCCCTTGGCCAGTAGCGGGTGTTCCCTGGTACGGGCTGCAGGTATGAACCCCAGTCCCACCGGTTGGTTCAACGGCGGTGAGACATCGGCGACAAAGAAAGAGACGACCGGTGAGTTCCTGGCCGCGACCAGGCTGAGGCCGTTGCCGGGAATCCCGTCACCGGCCCGGGCGGCGTTTGCCGGCCAGGGAGTCCATTCGGCGACGCCGGCAGTCACCAGGCCGATCAAGACAAGTGGCCGTGCCAATCGACACCAGGTCGCCACCAGAGAATCTCGTTGCATCAATCCACTCCCATCGCCGCCTGACGACCACTGGACAGGCCCTGATCCTGACGGATGATAGACAAGACCCCGGCCAAATGCTCATCCATGCCGGACACCCAGCCCACCTGCAGGCTCGATGTGACGATGGCCCCAGTCCGCCAGGAACCTCTGACCTTCGAACTCGTACCCAGGCTCCTGATCACCCTCATGACCATGTCGACACTCTCGCACACGGTCGCTGCCCAGTCGGATCCCGACATTTCGTCGGTTGCTCCGGACCTCGTCCTTCCCGGTCTTTCTCTTGGCTCGGCCGGTCCCGGCAAACGCGTCAAGGAGGTCCTGCCGGGCTACGAGAAGACCGATCTCTACCATGTCACCTGGCTGCCGACCGATTGGAAGGCGAGCGGACGTTACCCCGTCATCGTCGAACTGGCCGGCAATGGTCCCTACCGAAATGGCTTCGGAGACATCAGCACCGGGCGTCCCGAAGGCAGCAAGCTGGGGTACGGAATCTCGGGCGGCCGCGAGTTCATCTGGATCTGCCTGCCGTTTGTCGACGACTCCGGCAAGAAGATCACCACCCGCTGGTGGGGCCAGCGGCCCGGATACGACCCACGACCGACAATCCGCTATATCAAGCAGGCGGTGCCCGAGTTGTGCCGCCGTTACGGAGGGGATCCCCATCGAGTCGTGCTGGCGGGGTTTTCGCGAGGTGCCATCGCCTGCAATTACATCGGACTCTACGACGATGAAATCGCCAGGCTCTGGACTGCGATGATCCCCTACAGCCACTATGACGGTGTCTTCGAGAAATGGGGCTACCCCCTGGCGGATCGGCGTTCCGCTCTGAAGCGGCTCACACGACTCGGACCCCGACCCCAGTTCATCTGCCACGAGCAATCCGCCAGTGCATCCCGGAGTCTCCAGGCAACGCGGGAGTATCTCAGTGATACCGGCGCACGGGGACAGTTCACATTCCAGACCACCGGTTTCCGAAACCACAACGACGCCTGGACGCTGCGACCGTCGCCAGCTAGCAAGGCACTGCGTCAGTGGCTGCGTCGTATACTGAATCCCCCAACCGACAGGAACGAAACACGAAACACGAAACACGAAACACGAAACACGAAACACGAAACACGAAACACGAAACACGAAACACTAGAGACCGACACCATGAGCACCGTCAAACAGGTGATGTCTCAACTCAAAAAACTCGGCAACGAACAGACGCGGCGGACTTTTCAGCGTCACGGCGCTCCCGATGACATGTTCGGCGTCAAGGTGGCCGACATGAAGACAATCGTCAAGCAGATCCGGGGCGAGCAGGACCTGGCCCTGGGACTTTACGACACCGGAAACGTCGACGCCCAGTACCTGGCAGGGTTGGTCGCCGACGGATCGCTGATGACCAGGAAACAGCTCGAATCCTGGTGCAAAACTGCCGGCTGGGAAATGGTCAGTGAGTACACGGTTCCCTGGGTCACCAGCGAGAGCCATCACGCGGGCGGCTTGGCGATGAAGTGGATCGGGTCGAAACAGGAATCGGTTGCCAGTTGTGGCTGGAACACCTACTCGACGATGGTCTCGGTCCGCCCCGACGGCGAACTCGACCTCAAGGAAATCCGCAGCCTACTGAAGCAGGTTGTCACCGACATCGACGGGGCCGCCAACCGGGTCCGCTACACGATGAACGGCTTCGTGATCGCTGTGGGGACTTACGTCACCCCCTGCCTGAAAGCGGCCCGGGCCGCGGCCCGGAAACTCGGAAAGGTCTCGGTCAACGTCGGCGACACCGCCTGCAAGGTGCCACTGGCGACCGAGTACATCGACAAGGTCGAGTCGGCCGGGCGACTGGGTAGGAAACGCAAAACGGCCAAGTGTTGAACCAGCTACGCCATGGAAACTGACACCCAAAACACTTCTCGCCTCCGGCGATCGTGGCGCAAACGCAGCGTCCTGGCCCTGGCCACGACGCTGCTGGTGCTGCTCGCCTGTGAATTGACCGGGCTGGTCGGACTGATCCTGGTCGACGGAAGTCTCGACTTTGCCACGCTGCATGAGGAGCAACAGGAACAGGCTGCCGGGATCGATCGCCACGCCCCGCCTCCACTGGACGAGATCCTGCACCCCCACCTCGGCTGGGTGCTCAACCCCGACGTCCGTGACGGTGCCAAGGTCGCCAAGACCCGCTTTCCGATCAACCGCTTCGGCTTTCTCGACCACGGCAACCCTCTTGCCCGCCGCTCACCGGAGCGGCTCCGGGTGGCCATCATCGGTGGCTCGGTCGCCTGGTACTTCTCGATGCACGGCCGTGAACAACTCGAGGCCCGGCTCGGCCAGGCACCCGAATTCCAGGGTCGACAGATCGAGGTCATCTCGCTGGCTCTCTCCGGCTACAAGCAACCCCAGCAACTGATGACTCTCGCCTGGATGCTCTCGCTGGGAGCCGAATACGACGTGGTCATCAACATCGATGGCTTCAACGAGGTCACGCTGCACCCGGCCGAGAATCACTCCAAGAAGGTCCACGTGGCCTATCCACGCGGATGGCACGAACGGGTCCGCGAATTGCCGCGACACGAAATCATTCACACGCTCTATCGCCACACCTCGCTCAGCCTCGAACGACGACACTGGGCCGCCTGGTTCGTCGACGGCCCCCTGCCCTACTCACCACTGCTCAATTTTATCTGGCGAACGCGCGACAACCGGTACCGCAAGCAACTGGGCGATGATCAGGTGGTCATCGCCTCCCAGTGGCTCAACCAGTCCAGGGTCTACATGCACACCGGCCCGGACAACACCTACGCGGAACCCGACGAAATGTATGACCAGCTGGTCTCGCTGTGGCAACGCTGCTCACGACAACTCAAGCAACTCTGCCGCACCAACGGCATCCGCTACCTGCACGTGCTGCAACCCAACCAGTATGTCGAGGGGTCCAAGCCGATGGGCGACGCCGAACGCGATGTTGCAATCGAGCCTCGGCACAAGTACCGGCCCGGTGTCATCCAGGGCTATCCTCGTTTGCAGGAGGCCGGCGCCGGGTTGAGCCGGGCGGGGGTCGACTTCCTGGACCTGACAATGGTCTTCGCCGGCACGGCCGAACCGATCTATATCGATGACTGTTGTCATTACAACCCGCAGGGCAACCACATGCTCGCCGACGCGATCGCCGACCGGTTGCTGGAGTCGCGAAATCCCCAGCCGTAAGACACACTCTACATTCAGAACCAATCACCGACTTGGCAGGTCAACACACACGGCAAGGACAACTCACCATGACCACCACAACCCACAACCGATACCGTCTCGCTGGAGTTCGTCCTCGATCACGGACGTGGTCAGCAACCTCCCTGGTCGTGGCAGTCACCTTCACCGTGCTGTTGATCGGCCCACCACGAACTCGGGCCGGTTGGAAAGCGGGCCTGTCCCGGGCGGAACTGACTCCCAGGACCGATGTCTGGCTGGCCGGCTACGGCAGCAAGCGGGTTGCCACCGAGACACTTCACCCGTTGTGGATGAAGGCACTGGCCTTGGATGACGGGGCCGGACACCGAGTCGTGTTGATCACCAGTGACTTCCAGGGCGTACCCAAGGGAATGAGCGACCGGGTCTTCGAACAGGTGAAGAAGAAACACGGCCTGCATCGCCACCAGGTCATGTTCACCTTCTCGCACAATCACTGCGGCCCCAGGCTGGGTGAAGACCTGATCGACTATTACCAGGTCGAGGAAGCCCAGGAAGAGCTCGTCCGGAAGTACACCGACCGGATGGTCATCCTCAGCGTCGACCTGATCGGCCGCGCCCTGGCCGACCTGAAACCGGCAACGCTGCACACCGGCCTGGGCCGGGCGACCTTCGCGGTCAATCGGAGAAACAACCGTGAGGCCGATGTTCCAGCGCTGCTGGCCGCCGGAAAATCTCTTGTGGGCCCGGTTGATCACACGGTTCCCGTGATGACGGTCACCGGCAAGAACGAAAGCCTGCGAGCAGTCCTTTTCGGGTATGCCTGTCACCCGACCACACTGAGTTTCACCAAGTGGTGCGGCGATTATCCCGGGTACGCGCAGGTGGAAATCGAGAAAAACCACCCCGGCACGCTGGCGATGTTCGTCAACACCTGTGGCGGCGACCAGAACCCCCTTCCTCGTCGCAAGCTGGAACTCTGCAAGAAGTACGGCCACATGCTGGCCGTCGGCGTTGAAGAGGCCCTGAAGAAAAAACCCCTTCGACCAGTCGCCCCCGGGTTGAAGACCGCCTTTGAATACGTCCCCCTGGCCTACCAGGAACTGGTCACACGCCAGGTGCTCGAGAAAGCCCAGAAAAGCACCAACCGGATCGAGCGTCGCTGGGCCACCCGCTTACTGGGCAAGCTCGACAACGGAGCGAAGTTCTCGCCCACCTACCCCTATCCGATCCATGCTTGGCGGTTGGGCAAGGACACGTTGATGATCGGGATGGGTGCCGAGACGGTTGTCGACTTCGCACTGAGGTTCAAGAACGAGTTCGGGCAGAGAACCTGGATCTGCGGCTACGCCGACGACATGATCTCCTACATCCCCTCCCGGCGTGTCTGGGAAGAGGGTGGCTACGAGGGTGGGGCACGGCTCTACGAATATGGACGTCCAGCCTACCGCTGGGCCGGTGATGTCGAAAAACGCATTGCCACCTCGGTCCACAAGCTGGTCAAACAGGTCTCGAAATAGCGACCCAAAACATGAACCGCATCATTTTCTCGACCGCCTCAATCCTGCTGCTCGCTTCCGGAGTGTTCGCCGCCGACGCGGCCCAGCCTTCGTGGGTCCGTGTCACTGAAAAGGCCGGCTGGACCGCCCGGGACTCGCAGGGGGAACTCGTCTACAAGAACCGGCTCTGGATCTTCGGTGGCTGGAGGAACTCCTTCGAAGCTCCGCCGCGCGACGTCTGGTCCTCGGCCGACGGCAAGAACTGGACACGGATTACGGCCAAGGCCCCCTGGATCCACAGCGATCTGTCCATGTCGTTGACCTTCAAGAACCGTATGTGGTTCATGGGCGGGTGGTACAACGGCCGACTGCCGGGGCACTCGGCCAGCAACCAGGTCTGGTCCTCAACCGATGGCAAGGCCTGGACCCGAGCCACTGAATCGGCCGGATGGACACCGCGACTGGCCGCCGCGCTCGTCGAGTTCAAGGGACGGATGTGGATGCTGGGCGGCACCGAGAACTACTATTTCGGCAACCAGAAGAGCCTCAAGAACGACGTCTGGTCCACCGCCGATGGCAAAACCTGGACTCGGGCGACCGACAACGCCGGCTGGGCCCCCCGGGCCTACCACCAGGCCGCCGTGCTGGGTGAGCGGTTGTACGTCTTCGGTGGTGGCAACTACGTGCCTGAGTACCAGGCATACAACGACGTCTGGAGTACCACCGACGGCAAAAACTGGGAACCTGTGACCAGCAAGGCGCCCTGGCACCCTCGACTGTGGTTCTCTTCGGTCGTCTACCGCGACCACATGTGGGTCCTGGGCGGCTGGTCGAACAATCCGTCGAAGAACTGGGGCGACGCCTGGTATTCTAAGGACGGCAAGACCTGGACCGAGTACAAGCCAGCCACCACCTGGAAGGCTCGCCACGAACACTCGGCCTACGTACTCGACGGGAAGCTCTGGATCGTCGGTGGCCACGCCAAGCCACTTTGCAGTGAAGTCTGGACCCTGTCATTGCCCGCTGACTGGCCCGCTTCCCGGTGACCTCGTCCAGAACGCTCCCCGGTATCTAGTCGGCAAAGATCCCGAAGACGAACACCTCCTCGAGTTCCTCGACCTTCGTGTGCCCGTCCTCATCGGTCACCATCAGCGTGGCCATGTAGGCATGCCACTTCGGCAACCCGGGATATTCTCTCATCCTCTCCCAATGCTCGCGGCTGGGAGCCACGCCGTGCAGGAACAATCGATCGCCACGCAGGTAGATCGCCATGCTCACATTGTGCTCGGCCATGCTCTGTGCAATGTCGGGCCAGAGATCATCGTGCGCTCGCTTGTACTCGTCGTAGCACCCCGGTTTCAGACAGAATGACTCGGCGATCGTGAACATTGACGTCTCCTTGGCCGCTTGAACGAACTGACCCAACCTACGAGTAACGTGCCGACAGCACGACCGGTAGATCCGTGGTGAAAGGCAATTCCTGCCAGTTCATCGCCCGGATGATCTGGGAAATGCGATTGGTTAGAGACTCTCGGCCACCGCCGTCGATGACAAATCTCTCAGCGGTGATCCCCTCCGCCGGCAATCATGTCGACCAGGATCGTCCTGCCCTCGAACCCAACACCACGCACCATCACCTTGGATGCCGCCGGGGGGCGCCTGGGATCGTAAAGCGAAGGTCGCAGCCGGTTCAATTCTCCACTGGAACCCGGCGTGGTCACGTAGTAGGTCGCCTTGGCGAGGCTTCGGAAATCTGAATGGTGGGTCGCCAGACTGGATTTCAACTGGGCAAACACCGACTTCACCTGCGGCCCATCCGGCTGCGGTTCCGGAGAATAGAGACCGGCGACGTAGATTCGATTGGGATCGCGGATTATCGATACGCGGCTGAAGACCGGAGACGATGACATTCCGGGTGGGGTCACAAAACTCACGCTCTCTTTTGACGGACGGGCCGGCCGCCAGGCCACCATCTCGATCTCAATGGGCAGCGACCCGCTTTTCCATTCCACCAGGCTCACCGGGGGAACCATCCCGCCAGGAAACTCCGCGGCGATGGCCTCGAGAACGATCCCGGCCTTCTTCATGGGATCGGTGAAGCACTTGACCTGAACGATGTCCTGCTTCCGAACCTTCATGAACTCGAGGGTCGAAAATAGTCCCTTCATCGTCGCCGTCGTCGCCACCCGAAGTGAACCAGGACGAGCCTGTCCTGACACGTAGATCACCTCCCCACGCGGCAAAACACTCGAACGAGCAAACCGTGACCCGCGATCTCCTTCAACCCGGGGCAGGTATTCCACCCCGGTCGTGGAACGAACCCGATGAGCCGGGAAGACCGCATCGAGCGCCACCTTGGCTCCCGCTTCGGCCAGCGTCGTTTCGACATGAGACACCGCCGGACGACACCCCACCGGCAACCACGCTGCAAGCGTCTTGTCCACAGCCTGCCGCACCCGAACACTGCTCACGTAGATGTTCAACTTGACCAACTGACTGCCAGGCGTCCGGTAGTGCGACATCAGGCCTTCCAGTTGCCGCAGCACAGACTGCGTCTGTTGAGCCACGTCACCCGTCGGGTTTTTCGGTAACAACTGAGTGGTATGAACCAGGTGCGCGTTGTCAACTCGGACCGAAACCGGCAGACCACCCGGCTTGCTGTCCTGAGCTCGTCCGAGCAGAAAACGAGACGCGGGTTCGGGTCGCGACAGTTCGAGCAGTGCCTGAGCCGATCGGTAGCGAGCATCGGGGTGCGAGTCGTCCAACAAAGCTACAAGGGCCGGGATCGCTTCGGTCATCCGCGATTCACCGGCAAACACCGCCGCATAGGTGCGGATGTCGGGACTGTCGGATTTCAGGTTCCGCATCAACGACCGCCGCCCCTCACAATCGCCCAACAGGGCCAGAGCATGATCGAAGTAGGCACGACTCAACGGGTCACCGATCCTCCTGGCAGCTGGCCGCAGCCTGGCCACGTCCGAAACATCTCCCACCCGAGCCACAATCCAGGCGGCAATCCTGGCCATCTTGTGATCACTGTGGACCAACTGACCGCGAACAAAGTCCAACGCATCGCCGCGTCCACTTCTCACCAACGCCGCGGCCGACATCAACTTCAAGACCATGTTCTCGCTGCTCGACCACGCCTGCTGCAGTTCCTGACCACTCCCGAATCCGTGCACCTTGTAGAGACTCTCGGCCGCGTGGACATGGCCGTAGGCATCGTCGCCCCTGAGGATTCGGATCATCTCGGCAACGTGTTTTCGGTTCCCCGCCCGCACCAGTTCACGTGACAGACCACACCGTTTCTGCAGATCGGTTTCCTCGTCAAGTTTTGGCAGCAGGAAGTCGATCACCATCTGCGAATCGCCGCCCAGTGTCAGCCCTTCGGCCGCATGGATCGACGGCCAGAAGTCCTCTCCTTGCAGACCATCCCGGAGAATCGACCGGCAGCGACGTTGCAGCGCCTGGGAGATCGCTGGTTTCGAGGGCGTCGGTGATTCGGACGGGGCGGAGAACTTCAGTGAATACAGGTCGGCCTCGCGGATAACAAATCGCAGGCGGATCGGCTTTCCGGCCAGCCGACCCACGTTCGACGTCGACTTCCACCCGACCGGATAGTCCACCGCATCGCCGAAAATCTCCTTCGACATGGCCAACTCGAAGCCCGGAATGGGCTTCCCGCTGGCGTCCTGGATTTCGACCCGGACCGAGCCAGCGGCGGACGTCGCCACGTTGATCGAGAGCCGATCACCGCGAAAACGGAACGGACGGGTGATCAACTCACCCCCCTCACGTGGAGCGAACAGCGAAGCAAATCCGTCTATCCTCAACGTGTATCGTCGCAACCGCGACGTCTTCCCCGTGAAGTAACTCTCAGTCGCGTAGAGCGAGAGTTCCCTGGGAGAGTCATCCTCGGCCGAATCGGTTTCGACCACGTGCCAGGCCACGTAGTTGTCTCCGTAGGCCCAGTTGTGCCGCGTCCTCAACCCTGGCCTCAGAAACGTCTCGTTCCAACGATGGAATGTTCGTCCGTCGCGACTGGTCATCAACAGCGAGTCGGTGACGGCCGAGCCATATCGACTGTTGGTCTTGGACCGGAGCTTCCTCTCTTTCAACGACGGCAAACGGCGGGTCGCATCCAACCATCCCCGATCCACGTACCGGGCCGGAAAACCAATCAACAGGTGAGTCGCCCGGTAGTAGGGCCGAATCTGGTTGGTATAGAGTTGCGCCACGGGTGCCCCTGGGTATTCCAGCCAGGTTCGTTCACCCCAGTGCACAAAATCGTCGGACGTCGCCATCTTGATACCACGGATCTTGCCGTTGAAGTCCCGGATATAACCGCGGTACTTGCCGACATTGGGATCCCAAAACGCAATGTTCTGCGTATCGAAGGCATGCCCGGTCATCACCGGCTTTCCATCGTTGTAAGGCGACCAGTGGAGACCGTCGGGCGACTTGAAGGCGTAAAGCCCGGGGGGATTCCGACCATAGCCGACCGCCTTGTACTCCTCTCCCCTGACCACCCGGGGATTGGAGTCCTTGAAGACCGACAGGTCATGCCCCTGCTGTCCGTTGATCGTCGCCAGCACGATGCTGTTCTGTTTTGAACCGTTGTGCTCGAAGAGGCCCAGGTTCGGCTTCTCCCAGTGGATCCCATCCCGGCTTTCGGCATACGCGATATACAGGGGGTGCGACTGGTTTCCATCTGTGGGGATGTGCCAGGCGTGGTAGTACATCCGGTACCGTCCACCGCGGAAGTCCTTGTCGTAGAACACGGTGTGATAGTTGCCCCCGTTTCCTTCCCAGGAGGCGTCGTGCACGATCGCGATCTCTCGACGCACGGGATGATGCAATCGATGACTGGCACGACCGACCATCCGGTCAACCAGGAAGTCATCAATCATCAACTCGCGTCGCGAGCCGATATCAACCACCCCTCGAGGATCCGCAGACACGACGGTCGTTGTGGCCATCAGCAACCACGTGACCAGGCCGACCAACGGGCCAGACTTGACCAGGCGACCAACAACTCGTCGACCGCCGCTTGTTTCAATTAGATTTGTCATGACGGTTCACCTTCCAGGTCTGTTCAACACGGGCCGACAACAGTCCTCGCCGACCGGCTCGATGACGGTCCCGACTGCCTGCTTGCCGGCCCCGGCAGAATGATGTCCTGCTTCATCAGTGTCCAAGCCTCGTGGCCCGGTCAGGGAGTCAACGTGACCGCCTGCCTGGCCGGCAGCACGCCGCACTTTCCCAATGCCAACAGCGGGTAACAGCTCCCGCTGAAGGTGATGAAGTGATAGCGGTCGGTATTCAACGACCGGGTCCACCAGCGACCCGACTGCCGCTGGTTCTTCAACAGCCAAGCCACGCCCCTGCGAATTTGCTTCTTCTTGGCCGAAACACCCGCGTCACGGAGAACCAGCAGCACCAACCCGGTCTGGTGACCATCACTCGGCGGGTTCGTGAACTCCGGCTCGGCGTTGAGTTTCTTCGCCCGGCTGCCATCACCCCAGGTCTCCGGGGTGGCAAACGTCCGGATCGACCAGCCTCCGTCGGCTCGCTGGTGCTTCAACAACGTCTTGATCAATCGCTTTTTCTGCTTGGCGTCGACCAGCCCGGGGACACGTGTCGAGGCCCAGAGCAACAGTACCTTGGCGTAATCGTGCGGCGGCCTGGTGGTCTTCAGGTAGTTGTGCGTCCTGGCGACCCTGGCCATCAGGTCGCGGTCCTTGAGATTCTCCAGCCATCCCGGGGCCGCCTGCATCGCCATCGCCGCCACCGTCGTACCGTGGTAGGCACTGGATTCAAATGGAGGCCAGCAGCCAATGTTGTTGAAGGCACCGTTGTCGGATTGCAGCGAGAGCATCAGCCGTAGGGCTTCATCAGTCTCCGGCGACAGTTTCCCGGTGACGTGCCTGTCCCACTCGGCCAGGCCGCCGGCCAGGTAGGCCACCTGCGTCGGCCGCAGTCCAATGCGGAGTTTCTCGATCTTCTCCGTCTTCGTCTTTGCCAGGTCGTCGACCAGGTGCTTGCGAATTGTAGGGTCAGGCTTGCCAATGTAGGCCGAGAGTGCCGGCCGCATCAGGCCGTAGACACCGGAGGTGTGACAGGCGACACAGTTGCGTTTTTTCCACCACAGCCTGTTGCCGGTCTCGATATACGACGTCGCCTTGGCAATCGAAAACTCCTCGAGCAGCGGTTCATCGGAAGCCGCACCCGGAATCGACTCCTTCTCGAAATCGTACTGCGGCCTTGGTGCCCCGGGCTTGTCCTGGGCACGACCGGTCTCGAGTCCGATGCCACCAGCGAGCAGGGCGGCTGCCAACGTGAATCCGAGAACCATCGAACCAATTCGCACGTTCATCTGCCCAACTCCTCCGAGAAACTCTCGGCCATGACTTGCTCTCGACCCGTAAGGGACTGATGCTACTCGTTGCCCACGGGTGATTCCAATCCGTGGCCGCATTGGCGCGAAGTCACAGGATGGACAGGGAGCGAGGCGATGGAGTTTGCGACATTCGGTGCGGGTTGTTTCTGGGGCGTCGAGGTGGCATTTCGACAGGTGTCGGGCGTGGAGGACGCGGCCGTGGGATACTGCGGTGGCACGCTCGAGAATCCCACCTACCAGGACATTTGCACCGGAACGACCGGTCACGCCGAAGTGGTAGAAGTGCGATTCGACCCCGAACAGGTGGCCTACGAGACACTGGTGGACCTGTTCTGGCAGTGCCACGACCCCACCACACTCGATCGACAGGGGCCCGACGTCGGCACGCAGTACCGATCGGCCATCTTCTTCCACTCACCCGAACAGCAACAGGCGGCCGAGACCTCCAGGGCGGCCGCCCAAGAGCAGATCGCCCGCCCGATCGTCACCGAGATCACTGCGGCCTCGACCTTCTACCGGGGCGAGGAATATCACCAGCAGTACCTGGAAAAGCGAGGCCTGGGGAGTTGCCACCTGTAGCAGGCCCGATGTGCCAGCTACCGCTGTGTCGTCCCCACCTCCACCGTCAAGGCCTTCTCCGCCTTCAGCACACGGTAGGTCGCTCGCGTGTGTTTCAGTGCCACGGTAGCCGCCGCTCCATCGAGTGGTTCGCCGCCGGCGCTGACCGGGTCGACAATCTTCAGCGGACGCGGTGCCAGCAGTGACATCATCTGTGGCAGGTCACCGATCGTGTGCAGGCTTCCCGGAATCAACACGCCCAGCGGCCCCTCGCCGTAGGGCTGATCGCTGATCACCGAAACCGGAGCCCCCACGGTCTGCACCTCGCGAATTCTCGAGTCAACCGCCGCGGCCACCACTGCCAACGACCCGGCAGCACCACGCCCCACCACACGGACCCTTGGCAGGCGACTTCGGTAGACAAACCTTGCGAGTTGATCCAGGGTCGTTCGGATATCGGTAACCCACTGAGTGATCAGCGGTCGTCCAATCCACATCGCCCACTGGCTGGCATTATGGTCCAGGGCACGGTGAACTTGGTTGCCCCGTGGCGCCCCTTCACCGGTCGCCCGCAATTCGATCACCGCCACATCCCAACCCGACTTCTTCGCCATGGCGTACTCGTTGGATTTCCAGGCCACATCCGCCCCGCCGAGGTCGAGGACCACGGCCAATCGGTCCAGTTTTCCCGAACCACCCTCCCACCTGGTGGTCACACCAATTCCCGCCTCGGCTTCGAAGTCAAACTCCAGGAACTTGCCGATCTTCCTCGCGTGTCTCTTGGACTCGTCGGGCTTCACGTCACCGGGGACCCGGCACAGTCGCTTGAGCCAGGCCACCCGCCACTCGGCCTCCGACTCCCAGTGCTCCTCATGGACCGGTTCAACCTGTTTCCGCATCGCGGCGGCCGCCAAGTGCTGTGAATACTGTGGCAGGCTGATGTGAGTCCCGGGACGCGAATTCTTCGGCCAGACCCGGACCGCCTCACGGTCCTCGGGCTTCAACTTCGGTTCCGGGATCGGTGAGCCATCACCGACGCCCTTCAGGTGCTTGCTCATCCAGCCATACATCGCCTCGCGCATCGGCTGGTTGTAGGCATGGCCGGATTCAATCGCGACGTGCCGGACGGCATCGGGACGCTTGTAGAGATCGAACACCCGGCGGGCCCCGACGATCGACTTCTTCGCCTCGCCAACGGAGAACTGCACGGCGTCCCGAGTGGCATTGATCGCCATCAATGCCCGCGGAGCGACCAGTCCCAGTACCTGCCACTGGTCGGTGAAGGTCAGTGCCCCCGGCACCAACTCGCACATGCAGCAGGCCGCTCCGAGATAGGCCTGGTAGTTGCCGACCGAGCAGACCGGCACGACGCACTTCAGCCGCTCGTCGAGCGCGCCGGAGTAAATCGTCTGGTTGCCACCACCGGAAGTGCCCGTCACCCCCAACCGCTTGCCATCGACCTCGGGCCGGCTCTGCAGGTAATCCACCGCCCGCATGTTCTCCCAGACCTGAATTCCGGCCAGCAGCGTTCCGGTCGGCCACAGCGTCGCCGCAACCATCTCGCCGTGGTACTCGCCCAACGCCGTCTTCAATCCCCGTTCGCCGGCTCCGAAAGCGTCGACCGAGAGCACGAAAAACCCGAGCTTGGCCAGGCCGATACAGCGGGACTGGACAACCGGATCCTGCTTCGCCCCGCTCCAGTGACCGTGAATGCACAGTACCGCCGGCGCCGGCTTGGGATCTCCAATGGGCATCGTGGGGACGTAGGCGTTGGCCGGCATCTCGATCCAGCCATCACCGGTCCGGATTGTCCGCAACACCAGGTGCTCGATCCGGTATCCGTCCCGCTCCTGCTCGCGAACCGTGCGAACCGAGACCGGACCCGGCTTGTCGGTTGAAAGCCCGATGGCCGCGACCAGGTTCTTGCGAACGGTTCTCCGCAGTTGCTGCCATTGCTCGAGCGATTTCGGAATCGCTTCGCCGTGCCTCAATTCTCGCGCGGACCGACGAATGAACTCGAGAAACTCGCCAGACCTCGCAGCGGCAGTCTGTGCCATGACAACGGTATCCAATCAAAGAGAATTCGTCGAAGGACGACCGACAACCACTCAGGCCGCCGACCGCGTGAAAACGTATTCGACATCCGAGGACCGTCCGGCGTCAAACCTATAACCCTCCATATCGAACGTTTTCATCTCCGCTGGAGCCGTCAGCCTGTTGCGGATCACGTACGATGCCATCAAGCCGCGGGCCTTCTTGGCGAAGGCCGAGACCGGTCGAACCCGGTCTCCCCGGTCCTCGAGAAACGAAGCGGTGATCACCTCGGCTCCCAGGCCCGCGGTGTCGACCGCCCTGGAGTACTCGCCCGAGGCAAGGTTGATCAGCACGTCGTCACCGCTTTGTTTCAACCGCTTCCCCAGCGCCCGAGTGATCGTCTCGGTCCAGAAGTCATACAGCGTCGCCCCACGGGAGGTCTCGAGCTTCATGGCCATCTCGAGCCGGTAGGGCTGGATCAGGTCCAACGGCCGCAGGATGCCATAGAGTCCCGAGAGAATTCTCAGCGAGTCCTGGGCGAACGCGAAGTCCTCTTCAGAAAACGTCGCAGCATCGAGTCCCACGAACGCGTTTCCCCGGTAGGCCAGTGCGGCCGGCCGAGCGATCCGCGTGGTCGGCTTCTGTTGCCAGTCGGTGAACTGCCGACAGGTCGTCTCGGCCAACTCGGGCTTCAGCTTCATTCGGCCGGCGATTTCCTTGCGAGAGAGTTTCAACAGCGATTCGATGACCTCGGCCGCCTCTCGGCTGCAGGCGGGAATCGAACGCCGACGCGTCGAGAGAGACGACTCGAAGTCGAGTGTCTTGGCCGGCGAGAGGATCATCAGCATCGGTCGAGTCCTTTCGGAAGGCTGCAACTGGCGATCAGCCAGCTCACTGATCGCCGTTAGCCAGGACCTCGAGAATTCCCCGACAGAAGTCAGGCAGATCGTCCGGTTTGCGACTGGAAACGAAGTGCCTGTCGACAACGACCGGGGAGTCTTCCCAGATCGCTCCGGCGTTGACCAGGTCGTCCTTGATCCCCGGCGAACCAGTCACCCGCACGCCGTCGTAGACGCCGGCCGAGATCGGGATCCAGCCACCATGGCAGACCGCAGCGACCAACTTCCCCGCATCGGAAAACCCGCGAACAATCTCCAACACGGCCGGATCGCGTCTCAACTTGTCAGGCATGAACCCCCCGGGGACGACCAGCCCATCGAAGTCATCGGCCGACATGTCAGCGATCGCAGCATCCGACACACAGGGATATCCATGTTTACCCGCGTAGGTCTCACCGGCACTTGCCCCGGCCACCACGACCTCGGCACCCGCTTCGATCAATCGCAACCGTGGGTACCACAGCTCGAGATCCTCGTAAATGTCGCCGACGAACATCAGGATCCGTCGGCCGGAAAGTAACTGGCTCATTTTCAGACTTCTTCCTGTTTTCCAGACCAATATCTAATCAACTACCCGTGCCGCAAACACACCACCCCGCCACCCCGCCACGCCGCCACGGACATCGCGACCGTTCCTTGCCGGTTGACATCCTCATCTCGGCCACGTTTTCACGATGACTACGCTTCCGTAGTCGGCATTGTACCAACGGGGTCTGCCGTGGCGACAATCAGCCGAACAAGCCGTCAATGACTTGCCCTTCGGCGATCTTTGTCGGACGGGGCAGTCGCGGCAAGTAGGTCGTCTCGGAATCGAGACCCAGTGCGTGGTAGATCGATGCCCCGAAGTCCGCCGGCGACCAGGGCCGGGTCACCGGGGCGGCTCCGTTGGGATCGGTCGCTCCGATCACCACGCCCCCCTTCACTCCCGCTCCGGCCAACAACACGTTGCCTGCCCGAGGGTAATGGTCGCGGCCAACCGTCTTGTTGATCTTTGGTGTTCGACCGAATTCGCCCATCGCCACGACCAACGTCGTGTCCAACAGACCACGCTCCTCAAGATCATCCAGCAACGATGTCAACGACATGTCCAACTGAGGCAGGTTGCCCGGGCCGTTGTATTCGTGCCACGTCTTGTCCTTGCCCACCGCCGATGGCCGCGAACCGAACGACATCATCGAATCGAACAGCCAGCCATGGTTGTCCCATGTACCGTTGGTGCGTCCCTTGCCGAACAAGCCGCCCTGGACCGCATGGTTGACCGTGACGAACCGGGCACCCGCTTCGATCATGCGACGGGCCAGCAACACCCGCTGTCCGTAGATGTTCATGCCGTAGCGTCTGCGAATTGACAACGATTCGTCGTCCAGCTTGGCCGCCTTCTGGATCGCACCGCTGGTCAATGTCGTCACCGCTTCCTCGAACAGGTCGTCGTGTACAGACAAAGTGTTGCTGGCCGATGCGGCCAAGCGGCCCAGGTTGTCGATCTGGTCGAGCAGGCTGCGGCGGGTTTCGAACCGGTCCCGAGGCAATCTCAGGCCCTCGATCCGGAAATCTCGTGCACTGGGATCGCCGTCTACGTCAAACGCCGAATAGGCCGGGCCCAGGTAGCCCGACGGAGTCGTGTAACGAGCGGCCACCGGGACTCCGACATAGGACGGGATTCCGGGCTGGCGGGTGCCCAGCAGAGTGCTCGCGATGCAGCCGAAGTTGGGAAAGAACTGCTTGTTCCGAGACTGAGGCAACTCGCCACTCATCACGTGCTTCGATGCGTCGCTATGGCTGCCCGAAGCACCCTTCCACGATCGGACAATCGCAACCTTGTCCATCATCCGGGCCAGCAACGGCATTTTTTCGGTGATGAATGTGCCGGGGACGTTGGTCGATTGAGGATTCCAGAGACCGCGGATCCCGACAGGAGCATCGGGCTTCGGATCCCACGACTCGAAATGACTGATCCCACCGGCCAAAAACAGAAAGATGCACGACACGTCACGGCGGGCCGGGTCCACCTGGCCCGCTCGAGCCGCCGCCAGATAGCCCGGCAACGACAACCCAAACAGCCCGGTCCCCAACTGCAACGCCGAACGACGTGTCAGTGAATCGAACCCCAGCTCGTTCATCAGATCACCCCCACCGCTCACGTCCATTCCCAGCAGATCACCTCGTGACCCACCCCCGCCAATGCGACCACCCTAACCGCTGACCACAACCTGCAACAACCGGAATCGCCCAGCCCCGCAACCCAGCCCCGCAACCCAGCCCCCGCAACCCCAACCACACGATCGACACACCCACACTTGGGGTCAGAGCTTGAATAGTGAATAGTAGCTTGCCCAGTCGCTGTGTTCTTCCATATCAGCGACCGCTATTCACGATTCAAGCTCTGACCCCAATTCTGTTGAGGGAGACAACCGATGCTGACTCGACGTGGCCTGGCCTGGAATCCGATCGTCGTGATCATCTTGTTGGCGCTATGTGTCCATCCGGCCGCCCGAGCCGATGGCCCCTACCCGGCTCACAAGATCGTCGACAACGTCTATTACGTGGGGTCGCACGACCTGGCCATCTACCTGGTCACCACACCCAAGGGACACATGCTGATCAACACCGGTTTCGATGAAACGGTCCCGCTGATCCAGGCATCGGTCAAGTCGCTGGGTTTCCAGATGACCGACATCAAGATCATCCTCGCCAGCCACGCCCACGCCGACCACGTCGCCGGACACGCTCGGGCTCGTGAAGCCAGCGGCGCAAAAGTCTACGTGATGACCGGCGACGACAAGGTGATCGCCAACGGTGGCAAGGGACAATACCTCTACACCGACAGCCGCTGGCAACCCTGCCCGGTCGACCGAGTGCTCAAGGACGGCGACACGGTCAAACTTGGCGGCACCACTCTGGTCGCCCGACACACACCCGGACACACCGCCGGCTGCACGACCTGGACGGCCAAAGTCGGCAAGGGAAAGCACAAGAAACTGCTCGTCGTCGTCGGCAGCCCTAACGTCAATCCCGGATTCCAACTGGTCAACAATCCCGACTACCCCAGGATCGCCGACGACTTTGCCCGAACCTTCAAGGTGCTCCACTCGCTCAAATGTGACTACTTCCTCGGCGCACACGGCAACTACTACGGCATGCATGCCAAGTACCCCAGGCAAAAGGCCGGCGCCACGATCAGCCCGTTTGTCGATCCGGCCGGGTACCGTGACTACATCGCACTCAAGGAGAAAGCCTACCGCGACAAACTGGCCGCTCAGAAAATATCGCCCCGTTAGCAGGCTGTCGAAGAACTCGGGCCTGAACCGTATCCGTGACGGGCATGCCAGCTACCATTCAACGCATCAACTTTCCGGAATGCGATTTCGAGCGACGACCGCTTCCCTTATACTGCCGATACCAGACACAGGGACATGCCATGGGCCATCCGAAGAGTCAAACGTGATGAACTCACGCAAGAATTCCGCCACCGACTGCTCGGGACCGGTCCGTCGACGCGAATTCATGCAGATTGGCGCGCTGGCTCTGGGCGGCCTGACACTGCCCAATGTGCTGGCCGCCAAGGCCGCCTCGGGCAATCGCTCCAAACGCACCTCCGTCATCATGCTCTACCAGCACGGCGGAGCCTCTCAGCTGGAAACCTACGACCTCAAGCCAAACGCTCCCACCGCCACACGCAGCCAGTTCGACCCGATCGCCACCAACGTCCCCGGCCTGGACATCTGCGAACACTTCCCACTGCAGGCCAAGATCGCCGACAAGTTCTCGATCGTCCGCTCGTTGCACCACAACATGAGCAGCCACAGCGACGGCGGGATCACCGTGCTCACGGGTAAACCCCCGCTGCTGGCCGACCCGACATCTCAATCCAAGAGCCATCATCCCGACTTCGGCTCCGTCGCCAGCAAGGCGCTCGGCCCCGGACCCAACGTGATGCCTCCCTATGTGGCCATCCCCCAAAAACCCTACATGACCCGCCCAGCCTACCTCGGACTGCACCACGGTGCCTTCGAGATCGGCGACCCCAACGCCAAAGGATTCCGAGCCCCGCACGCCGGGATCGCCACAGGCAAGGACGGCAAACGACTCGGCGACCGAAAAAATCTGATCGACCAACTCGATCGCATTCGACACACCGGTGACCTCAGAGGCAACCTTGCGGGTACCGACCAGTTCCGCGAACTGGCCTACGAAATGCTGACCAGCCCCGAATCGGCTCGTGCCTTCGACCTCAACGACGAACCCGATACGCTTCGAGATCGCTACGGCCGAAACCTCTGGGGACAGGCCTGCCTGCTGGCACGTCGCCTGGCACAAGCCGGGACGTCCGTCATCAACATCTACTTCAATACACCCAAGTCCGGTCCCGAATTCACCAACTGGGACGACCATGCTGGCAACGCCGGGCGACCCGGTCACTTTGCCAAGTACATGAAAACCCGTTTGCCCTACATGGATCAGGCACTCGCTACACTGATCCAGGACATCCACGACCACGACCTCCAACGACAGATCCTGGTTGTGGTCGTCGGTGAATTCGGACGGACTCCAATCATGCGCTATGGAGCACCCGACCGCTCCTACGGCCGAGACCACTGGCCTGCTGCCTATTCGGCCCTGCTCGCCGGCGGTGAACTTCGCATGGGACAGGTCGTCGGTGCAACCAACAGCAAGTCCGAATACCCCACCCAAAGTCCCTGCACGCCGCAGGATCTGCTGGCGACCGTCTATCACCACCTGGGTATCGACCACTCGCTGACGTACAACGACTTCCAAGGCCGCCCGGTCCACATTCTCAGCGAAGCGAAACCCATCGCCCAACTGATCTGATTGTCTCCTGCGGATCGTGACAGTGAACGGCATACCCGGCTTTCCACTCCGACTCGGACTCACCGCCGCACTGCTCGCACTTCCCGGCGTCGCCCAAACCGCCAACCCGGTCACCAACCCGGTCACCAACCCGGTCACCAACCCGGTCACCAACACGGCCGAACCACCTCGCCCGGCGATGGTCGCCGGTTTCGAACGGTTCGCTCGACACGGTGATCTCGAATCGGCCGAAGCCGGCCGGTTGCTCCTGGGCGAACTCAGCTGCACGGCCTGCCACTCGAGCACTCGACCCGGAAGCCTCGAACCGCGACGTGGTCCGCGACTCGAAGCGGTCGGCATCCGGCTGCAGGCCGTTTGGCTCGCCAGGCACCTCGACAACCCCTCAGCCACCGATCCGGGTACGACCATGCCCGATCTGCTCCACGCCATCCCGCCCAACAGGAAGACTCGGACAATCGCAGCACTGCTGGCGTTTCTGTCGACACAGCGAGAAGGTTATCCGGAACTGAAATCGACCGCGTCGCGACCGGTTGCCGGACGTTTTTTCGACAAGGGCGACCCCGGCCGGGGCCGCCTGCTGTTTCACCAGATCGGCTGCGTCCCCTGTCACCAGCCCGACCCGACGTTCAAGGCCCGGCCGCAACCCGCCTCCGAACTCACCAAATTGCTGACTCAACTCGACCCCGAAGAACTCAAGGAACTCGGCCTCGAAACCGCTGCACGCCCGTTCCCCTCGATTCCCCATGGCCAGCCGGCCAGCAAATACACTCGAGAAGCCCTGGCTCACTTTCTGCTGCAGCCCGAAACAACTCGCCCCGCCGGACGCATGCCGTCTCTGAAACTTGAACCCCACGAAGCCGCCAACCTCGCCGCATACCTCCACCCAGCCAACACCCCAGCCAACACCCCAGCCAACACCC
>Ga0114999_10001972_pt1 | contig 27645 bp, 27 predicted proteins | sample ArcticOcean_MG_C_3_FD_89820 | JGI IMG/M metagenome (GOLD analysis project Ga0114999, IMG submission 89820) | Marine microbial communities from western Arctic Ocean - ArcticOcean_MG_CB8_126 | ecosystem: Environmental > Aquatic > Marine > Oceanic | place: Arctic Ocean: Canada Basin | collected...
GCCGGAGGGCTCGGCGATGTGGCGGACCTGAGCCAAATCTTCCCACGCCCCACCTAGATCGCCTTGCAGCCGGCGAAAATCGGCACGGGCCAGATAGCCAAGAGGAATATAATGCCGCACTCCGGCTTTCCGAAGCGCAGCAACGGCGGTATCGAATTGCGCAGCGGCGGTTTAGTCGCCGGCAAGCGCGGCGATACGGGCTCGATTGAGAGTGTGGAGGCCGATGTGGACCAACCGATCCCTCTGCACTGCAATCCTGAGCGTTGCCTGCACCCTTCGGCGAGGCCGGGAAGCGCCGAGGGAGGCACGGTGCGTATCAGAAAAGAGGCATAGATGAAGCCTTGCACTGAGATGGGGTAGTGGAAATCCGGGACTTCTTAAATCTGCTGTTGCTCGGCCTCCTCGAACAGCGCTCCTGCTTCTTCCACTTTGCCCAGGTTGGCCAATACATGGGCCGTCTGAGCGCGATAGGCTGACTGCTCATATTTTTCCGTTGTCCTGTCGATTAATTCGACCGTGTCATTCGACCGCTTCAAAGCAGCTTGCAGTTCACCGCGTTCAAACAGGAGCTCGCTCAGATTGTCGCTGTCCGCAGCAGCGTGCAAGTAATCTTCAAGCTCTATGTTTAGAGCTATATTGCGCTCGAAAGGAGTCTGGGCTTACTTGAAGCGGCCCAGCGCCCGAAGGCCGAAGCCGGCCAGATTCAGCAGATATCCTGGGGCTTCACGGGACACCTCTTGCACAGGCGTCTGCCAACCGCCGGGGAAGAAGGCGGCGAACGCCGCCAGTTAGGTGCTGAACAGGCTGAGCTGGTGCGTCCCATAGCCTCGGCCATTGCGGTTGATGCGCTGGTAATAGATATCGAACAGCGCCTCCTGGGCGCGGCCTGCGGCGACCCCGTGGTGGAGGGACTGGTAGAGCGGCAGAAGGCCGGCCTCGCCATCTGGCTGATCCTTATCCGGAATCGTGCAGAAATAGTCGAACATGCGGGAGTGGGCCTGTTTCCATACGTCAGGGCTATTTTTCTCAAGCGCCGCGCCGAAATATTCGCGCACCAGCAGGTGGCCGTCCAGCGTTTCCGCGTCGGGCCGGGTGATCAGTTTCAGTTCTTCGAGACGGCGGAGCACCATGGCGAGCGGCGGCGCATCTGCGACGTAGGACGGTTCGGTGGGACCGGCGATTAGTGGCTCGGCCACCAGCGCCCACAGCGTGGCCATAGGCACGGGTCGATCGAACAAGCCGAGCAGATGCAGCATGGCGGTCTCGGCGCTCTCCGCCCCGAACCAGTCCGCATAGGCCCAGAGCGTGGCTTTGGCCTTTTCCGCGCCTTTAACATGGGCTTTAAGCAATTTCACATGGTCGCGCTTAGTGATGTCAGGGTCGCCGACCACGTCAACTAAATAGTGCCCAAGCAACACCAGGCCAAAAGCGTGGCCCGCCATATCTTCTACGGCCCTGCACATTTCTTCATCTGGGCCGGTGACGTCAAGAGAAGTGAGCAGTTTGACGCCGTCTTTAGGATTCAGGCTCTCCACATCCACATGTAATATCGCCTCACCTTCACCTGCCGCCAATTCCACCAGACGCTGGCGCGAGGTGACGATGACCAGACCCGGCCAAGGGCTGGCCGGCAAGTCGGTTGATGAAGTCGCCCATAGTGCGGTCGTGGAAGTGCCTTGCATCGGTGTGGCCCGGCGGATTCTGCAACGGTTCCACCCCGTCCAGCACCAGAATCATTATCTCTTTGCTCACTAGTTCCAGCGCCTTGTCCGCCCGGCTCAGCGAATCATAGTCTTCGGACTTTTCGCCGAAGCTGCGCAACAGGTCGGAGAAGAAGCCTTCTGAACTTGTGATCTGGCCCTTGGAGCCTTGCGAATAGAATGACCAAGTGAAGATGCGCTCTGCGCCGGCATATGGCGCAGGCTTTTTATCTTTCAGCTCCGCCGGCCAGCGCGACACCAGAAACGATTTCCCCGTTCCGCCCTCGGCAATCAACGCCAGAACGTTACGTTTCTCGCGTTTTTTTCGGCGGAGCGACCGATGAGATCAAAGGAATGAGGTGTGGGGAGTCTGTTAGTCTGAAAGCGATCATGATCACCAGTGGCCGCCTTTGAGTCAAAAGGTGGCTCGGGTTCGGTGGCATGGCCACTTTTCGGGGCTACCTCGAATGGAGGCTTGCTGTCAGGTGCTGCCGGCGGGGTGATGAAGGCTTCTAACCTTGAGCGCGCTTCGCTTTTGTCGCAGCCGGTCAAATCAAGCCGCTTCAAAGGCAGAACCATCTTTGGCAATTTGCAAGGATGAATTACGACAGGCAGGCAAAAGCCAGTGCGGCCATCAGGGTCATTCCAAAATGCGGCGAGCCGCTCTGATATTGAATACTTCGCGTAGATATAGTCAGGCGAGAAGAGGCCTATGAGATGGTCGCATTCCTCCATCCTTTTCTCCATCCAGCCTGGAATGCTTTGGCCGCCGCTAATTTCCCACTCATGTACAAATGATTCATGGCCCAAATCCTTCAGCGCCCAGCCAATCCACTTCGCCTTTCCGCTGTCCGAGCTTGTGTAGCTGATGAAGAATTTGCGCATTTCCCTGCCCACGTATGACCTCGCGCCACTACTGTACATTGAGTTGCGGGTTTGGAGAACCAGCAACCGTTATTTACAGCGCCGCCAAGGCGCTCAGGATTTAGCTGTTTCCGCCCAGCCTTTGCTGATCGACTCGAAGAAATTGACGTGCACTTTGACCGATTGAAACATCCATTGATCGCCGATTTTGACGAATTCATTGTCGTATGCAGCGACGAGTATGCTTGATTCTAGCGTGCCGTCGTTGTTGACGGTGGCGGGCTCAAACAGGCGCCAGGCGCCAGTGGCGCGGTCATCTGCGCTGAAGGTGATGATTGGGTTGGTGACGAAATGGGCGGCGAAAACGAGCGCGCCGGACAGGCTATCAAAGAAATCCCAGATTGCCTGGCGGCCAATGTGGTGGCCGAAGCCGTCGCCTTGCCAACTACTGTCCTCAATGAACATGGCGGTGATGCCGTCCGGGTCGTAGCCCTGATCGGCGACGAGGAGATACTCGGCCATCAATTTACAAATATCGTTATGCGCCTCGAGCCGGGCAATACGTTGTTCGAGTGTCAGTTCAGTCATGGCAAGCTTCCTCTTCAAATGGCACCGTACAAATCGGCGATGCCCAAATCGGCATCGTCGCCACCCAAATCATCCAATAGAATAGCGCCGCATACAATTTCGATTTGCCGACGGCAACCGCTTTAACAGGGAGAGTAATATATGAGCGCACGTGAATGGATGATGAGCGATCACAATCTGGCCGATGATCCGATCGAAAGCTTTACCGATATGAGTGGCGAAGAGCGCGACTGCCTGGCGCTTCTGGCGCGCCAATGCCGCGGTTGGTCGAGCCAGAATATTGATGAGGTGGTTGCCGTCATGGCCGAAGACGGAACCTATCACGATATCACTCTGCCGCCGGCCATCGGTCGTGCAGCGATCCGGGAATTCGGCGGCGGCTGGCTTGAAGCGGTGCCCGATCTCGATCTCTATATCGAATCCTTCTGTGTGCAGGGCAATATTGTCAGCAACATAGGGCGCATGAGCGGCACCATCAGTAAGGAATATTTTGGCTTGCCGAATACCGATAAAAGCTTCGACTGTCAGTTTTCGCAAACCTGCTTCATTGAAAATGGCAGGATTAAATATCTGCGCGGCCTTTGGAATGCCGCCGATATGTATAATCAGGTCGGATGGGATTTGGCCGGTCTGGAGCGCTAGCGGATCGTTTTAGCGGCGGGCGAGCGGTTTAACGGGTGTAATTCTATTGAAATATTGCTGATAAATTGCATTCTGTTTGAAGGGCGCTACGGCTTTCCTGCGGCGGTGGTCAGGGTTGATGTTTAGCGTTTGATGTTGGGCGCTGGAAGTGGGGGACTATGATTGCGGAGCGGCAACAGATTTTTCGCGAGAACTATCGCTCGCGGCTGGTCGGCTGGTACAATGGTTATGCCCATGTGCTGATCATCTATGGCATTGGCGCCGGCCTTTTATACCTCTTCATCAACCATATTTCGGCCGTCGATTGGTGGGAGTGGCTGACCGTCCCGATCGCCTTCCTGCTCTCCAATATCTTCGAATGGTCCGTGCATCGCTACGTTATGCATCGCCCAATTAATTTCCCCGGCTTGATGGCGGTCTATAATCGGCACACGTTGAACCATCATCAATTCTTCACGGACAGCGAAATTCGCTTCCTCAGTCATCGCGACTGGCGTGTCACGGTGTTCCCGACCTACGCCCTTGTTGTCTTCACCTTGATGTCGATTGTGCCGGCCTTGATCCTCGGCCTTTTGATCTCGTCCAATGTCGGCTGGTTGGTGGTTTCCACCACGATTGGTATGTATCTGCTCTATGAGTTTATGCATCTGTGCTGTCACGTCGATGAAAACCGGCTGGTCGCCAATGTTCCGTTTGTCAACACGCTGCGCCGCCATCACACGGCACATCACAACAAGAGCCTTATGATGGAGCGCAATATGAATCTGACTTTCCCGATCGCCGACTGGCTGTTCGGCACCTCGGATCTCAAGCGCGGACTGCTCGGCCATTTATTCAATGGCTACAACATTGCGCACATCCGCGACGATCTGCCCAGCACGCCGAAAACGCCGCCTGAAGCGGCGTCTGGCCAGTTGACGGTTTAGGCGGGAAGAGATGCCGACCAACATTAAGATCATCGTCTCGGCTCTGATCGTTCTGGCCGCCTTGGTGACAGCCTATTTCGAGCATCAGGCCGGCGCTGAGGGCATCATGTGGTTCGTCATCGGCCTCGGCCTGTTCATGGCCGTTTCGCTGTGGATATTTCCAGAGCCGAAGAAGGACGTACCCACGCCAGCGCCAGAAGACACCGGCGAGACCCCGTGATTTTACGCCATGATGGGAACAATACTTTGAGACTCAATTTCGCCTGACGAACCGCCGAAAGTTTGCATGGTGGAGCGGCGGGCTGAGGCTAGCCAAGCAGCGGCATGTAGCTGTCCAAAGTCTTGAGGCAGGTGTCGCGGTCCGCGGTCGGCAATTGTAAGAGCACCCGATTGAGGCCGGCCTTTTCGTAACCGTCGAGCGCTGCCTTATCGCTTTCATCCGATTGCTCCACCAGGGTGGTGAGCGATGCCATTTGAAACACAGTTGTTTGCAGCGTTGCCATATGGCGCCCGGCTTCATCGGCGATACTTTCCCAAGGGAACGGACCTTTCGGTGGATTCTCAGGCCGAACTAAACAAGGTAGCGCGACAACTCAACGAACGGCCCCGCAAAACATTGGAGTTTGAAACGCCAGCTGAGAGATTTAATGCATGTGTTGCATTGACCGGTTGAGGTGGCAATAGTAAGCCGACCGGGGCGTGGGGTTTGGTGTCCCTCTGCGGCATGTCGTGGCGGGCATTTTATGTTGTATTGAGCATAGCGCTGATGCCGTATGCTCTGCCCCCTCTTCACTGATGTATTCATTCTCCGCGCCCGATATCTCGGGGTCATGCGGATACAAACTTATAGGACAGACCATGTTTTTGGGACACGCCATGTTTTCTGGGGCGCACCGTGAAAGCGCCTGAAATTATTGCGCAACGCAGCGGCAAACTGTGGCTGTCGCTGCTGTTGATATTCATCGCCGGTATTAATTTCAGCTTTCTCTTTTCGGTCAACAAGGTGGCGACCGAGGCCGGGGTGCCGTTCTTCGCCTATGTGTTTTGGTATGCGTTCGGCGCCGGCTTGGTGCTGTTTGTTATCGCCGCCGTTCGCCGTGAATTGCCGCGCCTCGATTGGCCGCACATAAAGGCGTACGGAGTTGCCGCATTGCTCGGTTTTGCTTTCCCCTTTGCCCTGCTGGCATTTGTTGCGCCCAAGCTACCCTCCGGTGTGGCTGTGTTGTTGGTTATTCTCACCCCTGCCATCACCTATTTACTTTCGCTAATGGCGCGGCTTGAGCGCTTTCATTTAATGAGCGTTTGTGGGCTGGTGTTGGGCGTTGTCGGAGTTTTTTTCATCGTTGTGCCGAGCGGCAGTCTGCCGGGGGCGGATATGGCGGGTTGGTTTTTACTGGCGTTGCTCGCACCCATTAGTTTTGCCGGGCTGAATGTCTATGTGGAAATATCCCGCCCGCCCGCAACAACATCGCTTGCCCTCGCCGTGGGTATTCTTTTTTCAAGCGCGCTGATGCTGTTGCCGCTGATGCTGGCGACCGGCCAACTCTATGTGTTTCCCGGGCCGGTGCTGGATGGTGATCTCGCCCTTATGGGCGCGGTTGTAATCAATATCCTGATGTGGCCGCTATTCTACGAGATCGTTAAACGCACCGGTGCTTTTCTAATGTCGATGATCAATGTGGTGGGTGTAATCGGCGGCATGGTGTGGAGCATGCTGTTCTTTGGCGAACAGCATAGTGGCTATATCTGGCTGGCCGGGGCGCTGATGTTATTGGGCCTTGGGTTTATCCTGACACGGCCCATTCTTGCCGCGCGTGCGGCACGCGCCGGCGCTGGCAAGAAGGTATGAGGGGATTATAGAGGTTTATCCGCAGCGGTAAATTTTGGCGCTTTAAATAATTGTTTTCCGCCCGCATTAATCTCCACAGGGACAGGTATTCGCAAAAAAACCGCCTCGTTGCTCTTAATGTCGAGGCCGCTGCTGCTCTCCGATGTCGTTCTACCCGGCGGCATGAACGGCTCGGAATTGGCGGCTGGGCCAAGGTGTTGAGTTGCTCACCAAGCCTTTTCTATAGATCGACCTGGCTCGCGAGGTTCGGGCAGTGCTCGACAAGCCGGCGTAGGAAGCCACGGTTCGGTAATTTCTCTTTGCCAAGGCTGAAATCATCGCCGAGATAGGCAAAGCCTGAGATGCCTTCATCCGTAGCTACTTCCAGGAATACCGCTTTCTTGGAAACATAAGTGTAATTGCTGCCATGAAAGGGTCGTGGCAGGGGAATGACTTCGGCATAAGCTTTGACGGCAGAGATTTTCAACGCATCGCCTTCCTTTTTGTTCCACCCTGCCGACCATGAATGGCAGCGATGGCATCGATGAAATTTGGCATTGCCGGTGAGGAATTGTCGGCACGCCAGACGGCGGTGGTGTCGATGCTGGCGTCGAGGCCCTTGAAGGGGCGGATAACGCAGCCGCGTAGCGAAAAATTACGCGCGCCTTCCACATAGATCGAAACGCCCATGCCGGCCGCGACCAGGCCGAAGATGCCGTCGGAATTATGCGCTTCCTGCACTACTTGTGGAGTGAAGCCGGCGCTAAGGCAAAGTTCGTCAACGAGGCGGCGGTAGGGGCCCCAAAAGGCGATGGCGCCGAGGATAAAGGGCTCGGCGCCGAGGTCGGCGAGGGCGAGGTGCTTTTTCTTGGCGAGATGATGGGTTTCCGGCAAGACGGCGACGAATTGCTCGCGCAAGACCGTCATGCTGTTGATGTCGGGTGCTTCGAAGGGGCCAATCAGAAAGCCGATATCGATATCGCCGACGATGATTGCTTCGCGTTGGCGTTCGGTCCACATATGGGCGAGATCAATCACCACCTTTGGGTGACTTTCGCGAAAGGCATTGAGAATGGCAGGTAGAGGGCCATTGATGGCGAAATCCATATAGGCCACCGAAAGGCGGCCTGCTTCGCCCGCAGCGGCGCTTCGCGCCAAGTTTTGTGCGCGTTCAATCTGGGTTAGGGCGTGGCGCACCTCATGCAAAAAGACCCGCCCGGCCTCGGTTAGGGCCACATTCCGCGTGGTGCGCAACAATAGGGGCGCGCCAAGTTCCCTCTCCAGCCATTTGATCGCCCGGCTCAGCGCCGGCTGGGCAATATGCAACCGTTCTGCCGCGCGACGGAAATGAAGGTCCTCGGCGACGGCGACAAAATAGCGGAGATGGTGCAGTTCAATATTCACATTGATACCTTCAAGGCATCAAACAATAGCAAATTGATATTGGACGGGCAATGAAAGCCGAGCTAGCCTTCAGTCGACTCATGCAACGAATAATTTTTAGGAGATAGTCATGGCGACAACGAGCCCGGAAGTAAAAAAAGCGCTGGAAGTAATCTTCGCGGCGGATGCGGATATCTATAAAGAGCGTGGCTTTCAGCGCCGCATCGGCTACGGCGCCCGCCCGGCGCTGGTGATTATCGACCTCGCCAATGGCTGGACGCGGCCCGGCCATGCTTTCACCTGCGATGATATGGATGTGATTATCCCGACCAACCAGGCACTCCTGAAGGCCGCACGGGCCAAGCGGATCCCCATTGTCTACACCACCACGGCCTATCAGGACCCCAAGGGGCCGCGCTCTGATACCGGCCTGTGGCATAATAAAATTCCTGTCGAAACCCTGCTGGAAGGCAGCGAAGAGGCGGCGATTGATGAACGCATTGCACCGCAAGAGGGTGAGCAAGTCATCGTCAAGAAACGCGCCAGCGCCTTTCATGGCACCTATCTTGCCGGCTATCTGCGCGCCCAGGGCGTCGATACGGTGATTCTTACCGGCGTAACCATGGCTGGTTGTGTGCGCCATTCAACCGAAGACGCCATTGCCGAGGGTTTCCGCCCGATCGTCGTTCGCGAAGGTGTGGGTGATCGGGTGCCGGGCGTTGTCGAGTGGAACCTGTTCGATATCGACGCTAAATTCGGCGATGTGGAGCCGTTGGATAACGTTCTCACTTATCTCGACGGTATCGAAGCCTTCGCTAATAGATAGTTTGGTTTATTATTTTATGCCCCTCAAGCGCCGGGCGAGCGCATTCGCGCGCTTGGCTTGGCGCGCTTGCCGGAATGCTGGGCGCATTCCGGCGGGTGGTGGCTATGTAGATGATCTTTGTGCCGTCGCTCCGGCTATGGCCGGGGCGGTGTTTTGGTTATACTGGTCAGATCCATTCGGGGAGGCCGGTCGGTTGCGATGGCGAAGCGATGAAAAATAAGAAGCGCTATTCCATATTCAGCCTGGCGCGCAATGCGCGCAGCTATCATGAAAATTGGGCCGAGGCTTGGCGTAGTCCGGAGCCGAAAGCGTCTTATGACGCCATCATTATTGGCGGCGGCGGGCATGGTCTGGCCAGTGCCTATTATCTCGCCAAGGAACACGGCCTCAACAATGTTGCGGTGATCGAGAAGGGGCCGATTGGCCTCGGCAATACCGGACGCAATACCACCATCATCCGCTCCAACTATTTATGGGATGAAAGTGCGGCGATCTATGAGCTGTCGCTGAAGCTCTATGAAGGCCTCAGCCAGGATCTTAATTATAATATCATGCTAAGCCAGCGCGGCCTGATCAGTATTGGCCATACCCAGAATGATATGCGCGAGATTTGCCGACGGGTGAACGCTATTCGCTTGAATGGTATTGATTCGGAAATGCTGTCTCTGGCGGAGCTGCACGAGCTGGCGCCGATCCTCAACCTGTCGCCCAATTCGCGTTATCCGGTGATCGGCGCCGCCATTCAGCGGCGCGGCGGCGTTGCCCGCCATGATGCGGTCGCCTGGGGGTATGCGCGCGCGGCGGATGATCGTGGCGTCGATATTTTACAACATACGGAAGTCACTGGCCTGCGCATTCAGAGCGGACGCATTGAGGGTGTCGAGACCAGCCGGGGCTTTATTGCGGCGCCCAAGGTGGGGGTCGCGGTTGCCGGGCATTCCAGCGTATTGGCCGATATGGCGGGCTTTCGTTTGCCGATCCAAAGCAAGCCGCTGCAGGCTTTGGTGTCGGAGCCGCTCAAGCCGATCTTCAACACCGTCATTATGTCGCCCACAGTGCATGTCTATCTCAGCCAGTCGGACCGCGGCGAATTGGTGATGGGCGCCGGCACGGATGGCTATAATTCCTATGCCCAGCGCGGCAGCCCGTATGTCTTGGAAGATATATTGGCGGCGGCGGTGGAGCTGTTCCCGATCTTCAGCCGGGTCAAAATGATGCGCCAATGGGGTGGCATCGTTGATATTAGCCCCGATGCCAGCCCAATTGTCGGCAAGACTCCGATCTCCGGTCTCTATCTCAATTGCGGCTGGGGCACCGGCGGCTTCAAGGCTATACCGGGTTCGGGCTATGTTTTTGCGCACACCATTGCCCAGGATGAGCCGCATGAGGTCGCAGCCCCGTTCTTGCTCGACCGCTTTACCACCGGCGCGTTGATCGATGAGCATGGCGCCGCCGGGGTGGCGCATTAAATGCTGCGGATCGATTGCCCAAATTGCGGCCCGCGAGACGAGATAGAGTTCTCGTGCGGCGGCGAAGCGCATATTGCGCGCCCCAAAGAGCCGAATAAGTTGAGCGACGCGGAATGGGCCGATTACCTCTTCATGCGTCATAATCCCAAGGGCATTGTGGCTGAACGCTGGTGCCACACACTCGGCTGCCGGCGCTGGTTCAATGTGGAGCGCGATACGGTGACCCACGATATTGTCTATGTTTACGCCATGGGTGAGCCGCCCCGGCGCAAAGATGGAGGCAGCACATGAAGCGTCAACGCTACCGTCTTGATGTGGGCGCGCGAATCGATCGTAGCAGGCATCTCAATTTCACCTTCAACGGTAAATTCTATCAGGGCTTTAGCGGCGATACCCTGGCCTCAGCGCTGCTTGCCAATGGCGTGCGTCTGGTGGGCCGGAGCTTTAAATATCATCGCCCGCGCGGCATCTATTCGGCCGGCATGGAAGAGCCAAACGCCCTGATGCAGCTCGGTTCCGGCGCATCGAGCGAGCCCAATCTCAGAGCCACGCAAGTGGAACTGTTCGATGGGCTTGAAGCTAATAGTGTCAATTGCTGGCCGAGCTTAAAATTTGATATCTGGTCGCTGAACGACCGCATCTCGGGCCTGCTGCCGGCGGGTTTTTATTATAAAACCTTCATGTGGCCGAAAAGCTTTTGGCACCGTTATGAGAAAGTTATCCGCAAAGGTGCCGGCCTCGGCACCGCGCCCGACGTACCGGACCATAATATTTATGACAAGCGCTATCAGCATTGCGATGTGCTGGTGGTCGGCGGCGGCGCGGCGGGTATTTCGGCGGCCCTGGCGGCGGGGCGCAGTGGCGCGCGGGTATTCCTGGTCGATGAGCAGGCTGAACTCGGCGGTGCATTACTTGGTAGTGGCGAGCGGGTTGAGGCCGCGTCCGGCGTTGATTGGGCGATGGGTGCTCGGGCCGAACTGGATGGTATGGACAATGTTCGGATGCTGTCACGCACCACGGCATTCGGCTATTACGATCAAAATTATATTCTGATGGTCGAGCGGGTGAATGATCATCTCGGTGCGCCGGCGGGTACATTGCGCCAGCGTCTGTGGAAAATCCGCGCGGGGCAGGTGGTGTTGGCCACCGGCGCCATCGAGCGGCCGATGATCTTTGCCAATAATGACCGCCCCGGAATCATGCTGGCCGGTGCGGCGCAAACCTACGTCAACCGCTTCGGCGTAAAGCCCGGCAATCGTGCTGTGATTTATTGCAACAATGACGCCTCCTATCAGGGGGTGCTTGATTTGGCCAATGCCGGGGTGCGGATTGAGGCGGTGGTGGACACGCGCGCCAAGCCGGCAGGAGAGCTGATCGCCGCCGTGCGCAAGCGCGGTATCGAGGTGATGGCGGGCCACGCAGTCGGCGGCGCGCTTGGCCGCAAGCGCTTGCGCGGTGTTGAGGTGTTGGCTCTGAATGAAAAAGGCGATGGCTTTGCCGGTGATATCCGGCGCCTGCGCTGTGACCTCCTATGCCTCTCGGGCGGCTGGACACCGGTAGTGCATTTGTTTTCCCAATCCGGTGGCAAGCTTGAATACAGCGACGCACAGGCCTGTTTCCTGCCCGGCGAGGCGCGCCAGGCGGTATCCGTCACGGGTTCGGCAAACGGCACCTTTTTGCTGAAGGCCTGCTTGGCCGAGGGCGCTGCAGCGGGTCGCGCGGCGGCTGTGAAATCCGGCTTCACCGAGCCCGGCGCGCCGCAAGCATTGCCGGTTAGCCCCGCAGCGACGAGCCCGGTGATGCCGGTTTGGCGCTTGCCGGCGGTCTCCAAAGGCGAGCGCCGTTTTGTTGATCTCCATAATGATGTGACGGTATCCGATATCGAGCTGGCGGCGCGCGAAGGCTATCGTGCGAATGAGCATCTCAAGCGCTACACCACTACCGGCATGGGCCCTGATCAGGGTCGAACCGGCAATATGCATGCCTTGGCTATTCTCGCTGATATCAGGGGCGAGCCGATCCCGGCGGTCGGCACCACTACCTTCCGCCCGCCCTATACGCCAGTGCCCTATGGCGTCATGGCCGGGCGCGATGTGGGCGTGCTCGCCGATCCGGTGCGCATGACATCAATCCATGGTTGGCATGAGCGCTCGGGCGCGGTGTTTGATGATGTCGGCCAGTGGAAGCGGCCGTGGTATTTCCCACGCACTGGCGAAAATATGGCGGCGGCGGTTCGGCGTGAATGCATAGCTGCAAGGAGCGGCGTGGCGATCCTCGATGCCTCGACCCTCGGCAAGATCGAAATTCAAGGCCCCGACGCAGCTGAATTCTTAAACCGCATCTATACCAATAGCTGGAGCAAGCTCGCTGTGGGGCGTTGCCGTTACGGCTTGATGTTGGGCGAAGATGGCATGGTGATGGATGATGGCGTCACCACCCGATTGGGCAAGAATCATTATTTTATGACCACCACTACTGGCGGCGCGGCGCCGGTGATGGCGTGGCTGGAAGATTGGCTGCAATGCGAATGGCCGGAGCTGAAGGTCTACCTGACCTCGGTGAGCGAACAATGGATGACGCTCTCTATTTCCGGGCCGAATGCCCGGCGCCTATTGAGTGAGCTGGCCGAGGGCGTTGATCTCTCGCCTGAGGCATTTCCGCATATGTCGGCGCGCGAAGGTCGGGTGGCGGGCATTGATGCGCGTATCTTCAGGGTCAGCTTTACCGGCGAGCTTGGCTATGAGGTGAGCGTTGCCACCAGCTATGGCCTGGCCCTATGGCAGGCCTTTCAGCGGGTCGGCGAAAATTACGATCTGACGCCGATCGGCACCGAGGCGCTGCATGTCCTGCGTGCCGAGAAGGGCTATATAGCGGTTGGCCATGATACCGATGGTTCGGTGACGCCGGGCGATCTCGGTATGGATTGGATCATCGCCAAGAAAAAAGATTTCCTCGGCCGTCGCTCGCTGAAGCGTCCCGATTCCCAACGCAGTGACCGCAAACATTTGGTCGGCCTCCTGCCTGAGGCCTTGGTGCCGGAAGGGGCGCAGGTTGTCGCCGAGTATAAGCGCAAGCCGCCAATGAAAATGATCGGCCATGTCACGTCGAGCTATGACAGCGCCACTCTGGGCAGACCGATTGCCATGGCGCTGATTGCCGGTGGGCGCGAGCGAATGGGCGAGATGGTCACCATCCCGCTGACCCTGGAAGGTCGCGTGGTGCGGGCCGAAATTGTTAGCCCGGTATTCTACGACCCTAAGGGAGAGCGCTTGAATGGTTGACCGATCGCTCCGTCAAAGCCCGCTGGCGACGCTCCATCTGGGTGGTCGCGAGGGCCTCGCGTCGCAAGAATCCGCCGTGCATTTGGCTGAGCGGCGCTCCGTTGGCAAGATAAATTTGCGCGCCGATCCGACAGATGGGGCCTTGATGAACGCCTTTGAGAGCGTCTTGGGCTACGCTCTGCCGCTCGAGCCCAACCGAACCAATGGCCGGGATAGCCAGGGAGCGCTTTGGCTGGGCCCCGATGAATGGTTGATTACCGTCCCGGATGGCCAGGAAAATTCCTTGTTCGGCGCGCTCTCCGCGGCGGCGGACGGTCACCACGTGGCGCTGAATAATGTCGGTGATGCGCGTACCATATTAACCCTCGCCGGGCCGCGCGCCCGCGACGTGTTGGAGAAGGGGTGTAGCCTAGACCTTCACCCCCGCGCCTTCCAAACCGGCCAATGCGCGCAAACACGCCTCGCTCGCGCGGCGATCCTGCTGCATCAAACGGGCGATGCCCCGGCCTATGATATCCACGTCGCCTGGAGCTTTGCCGCCTATCTCTGGGTTTGGCTGGAAGATGCGGCGGCGGAATATGGCGTGGCGGTCGGCAACGTCGATTAACACCCCCGCCGGCGCGATTTTGCACCCCTCCGCCGAGCAAATTTAAAGGAATACTAATCCGCCAGCGCTACGCTGAACACACATGCATTAATCATGTGTAACGGATAAATTCGCGTTCGCAAGCCTAGCGCAAAAAAAGCGCTACTGGCCAAATGCGATAGGCGGTACTGGGGTTTCGTAACGTGCAACTATTGGCGGAAAACAGCTAAAATGTGCTGGATATCCTGTCAGTCGGGTGCCGTGAATTTGCGCGCTTTCTGGTGTTGTCGCCCTGTGCTATATCGCGCAATATCAACTACAATGTGAAAACAGTCGTCACCTATGCCGAAGCTCTGGAAGCCATCGAGTCACGAGAATTTGATGCCTGTCTGGTGAATTTCGATTTGGCCGATAAATCCGGCCTGGATCTCATCCGCAAATTTGCCGCATCAGAAGTCAGCATGCCGTTTATTTTGATCGCCGATGAGGAAGATGACCAAGTGGACGTTGAGGCCATGGCCTCTGGCGCTGTGGATTATTTCGTTAAGGACCAGATCACAGCGCCCCTATTGCGGGGTGCCATCAGCTACGGCATAGAGCGCAAACGCACTGAGCGGCGCCTGGCCGCGCTGGCGGGTTTTGACGAATTGACGGGCCTCGCCAATCGCACGGGCGCACAATTGGCGATATTTCAGCTCGATCTGGATCGCTTTAAGCAAATCAACGATACCATCGGCCATATGATGGGCGATCACCTGTTGATGAAAATTGCCGGCTGTCTGCGCGAATGTTGCCGTGAAATCGATACGGTTGCACGTCTTGGCGGCGATGAATTTGCCGTGATCGCCACGCATTTTAACGATCATGATAGCGTTGAAATGATGGCGCGAAAAATTCTGGCAAACATATCGGAACCCTTCACCATCGTTGGTCACACGGTTCATGCCAGTGCCAGCATGGGCATCACGCTTTACCCCAATGATGAGGATAATTTTGAGCGATTGCTGGCCAATGTGGATATGGCGATGTACCGGGCCAAAACAGATGGCGGCAATAGTTATCGGTTTTTCGACGCCAATCTAAATGGGGACATTAAGCGTCAGCGCCGCCTGGGTCGCGAGATGCGCCGGGCGCTTGAGGGCAAGAAATTTTTCGCCCATTACCAGCCTCTGTTTGATACGAAATCCAGCCGGGTCGTGAGTGCAGAGGCTTTGGCGCGCTGGCGCCATCCATCTGAGGGCTTTATCTGCCCGGATGAATTTATTCCGATTGCCGAATCGGCGAGCCGCATCGATCGGCTCGGCGAGCGCATACTGCACACTGCGTGTGTCGATTGCAAAGAGCGGCAGAGCCAGGGCCTAGAGAATATTGCGGTTGCGGTCAATGTATCGCCGTCGCAGTTCAGGCGCTCCGATATTGTCGGGACGGTCATGCGGGCGCTGCGCAAAAGCCGCCTCAATCCTGCGCTTCTCGAGCTCGAATTGACCGAAGCCACTGTGATGCAGGATTTCGAAGAGGCGGCCAATGCGTTGCAACGCTTGCGCAATGAAGGGATGCGAATCGCCATTGTTGATTTCGGCACCGGTTATTCTTCAATGACCTATCTGAAGCATTTCCCGGTGGATCGGCTGAAAATCGACCAATCCTTCATATCCGGGGTGGAGACAGAATTAGGTGATCGTGCCATCACCCGCGCCATCATTCGCCTTGCCAGCGGGCTTGGCATTGATGTGACCGCCGAAGAGGTTGAAAACCAGGCGCAACTCGAATTCTTGCGTTCGAAAAGATGCAATTCAGTGCAGGGATATTTACTGGGCAGGCCGGCGACGCTGAACGAATTTGTCGAAAGCATAAGCGGTCAAAATTCCAGTCTCAGCGTGGCATCCTGAAGGCTGCCGCCTAATCGCTCATTTGCGGCCCGTTGGCGTTGAGGTTGCGCATATCGGTTTTGATATGGAGGAGAGCAGGGCGGCTCGTTTCGGCCAGGGCCGCATCCAGGGCGGCTGCAAAATCTTCCGTTTTTTCCACGCACCAGGCCGCCGCGCCGTAGGCTCTGGCGAGGGCGGCAAAGTCTGGGCTGTTCATCACCGTGCCGTACATCGCTTCACGCCCGCCGCGACGATATTGATGGGTGGCAATGGAGCCGTACATGCCATTGTCGAATAAGAGGATCGTGAGCGGCAGGCTTTGCTGAACGGCGGTGACAATTTCCTGCCCGGTCATGAGAAAGCCGCCATCGCCCATCAGAGCAACCACTGGCGCCTGAGGGCGGGCCAATTGCACGCCGATGGCGCCTGGCATGCCATAGCCCATGGCACCGAGGCAGGCGGCAAATTGGCTGCGCGGTGTTTGATAGGCAAAATGGCGGTGCAGCCAGCCGGCAAAGGCGCCCGAATCATTGACGATGCAGGATTCACCCGGCAAGCGCTGGCGTAGGAGGGTGATGATCTCGGCCATATCAACATTGCCGAGGCACTGCGCTGTTTCATCCTTGCCCGGCGTGGCGTATTCGAGATGCTCCTGGTGGCGGGCGGCTCGCCACGCCAGGCGTTCGCCTGAAGGCGCGTTTTGCAATCCGGCACACAGCGCTTCCAGGCTGAGGCCGACATCCGCTTTCAGCGTGATTTGCGGAGAGGTGTGGGCGAAGGCTGCCTCCTCCGGGTAAATATGAATGACGCGCTGGTCTTCGCGCAGCAGCGTATAGCCCTGCAGGGTGGCGCCGTCGGGCCGCGCGCCTGCGATAATGATGAGATCGCATTCGGCCCAAAATTTTTGTTGATAGGGCGTCAGACGAAGGCCGAAATGGCCAAGGTTGGCGCTATGGTCATGGGCCAAAATATCCTGGCGGCGAAAGGCGCTGACCACACCGGCACCGGCGGCGTCGGCAAAGCGCGCCAGCGCATCATGCGCGCCTTCGAAATTGATTTGCTCGCCGCCGATGATCACCGGATGGCGGGCGCTATCGATAAGCCGCGCCGCTTCCGCCACCTTGCGCGCATCCGGGTGGAGCGCGGCTCTAGGCTTCGGCGCAGCAATCTGCACGTTGCCAGCCTCGCCTTCGGTCACATCCTCCGGCAGGACGACAGCCACCGGCCCGGGTCGCCCGGCAACCGATTCTTCCAGCGCCTCCGCCGTCGCAGAGGCGACATCCTCAGGCCGCATTACTTCAATCACGCGCTTGGTCAGTGGCCCGAATGCGGTGGGGTAATCAATTTCCTGAAATGCTTCACGGCCCATTTCTTCGGTTGGCACGTGGCCAATAAAAAGAACCAAGGGCGTCGAATCCTGTTTTGCAGTGTGCAGGCCGATCGAGGCATTGGTGGCGCCGGGGCCGCGGGTGACGAAGGCGATGCCCGGCTTGCCGGTTGCCTTGGCATAGGCCTCGGCGGCTAACGTCGCGCCTGATTCGTGGCGGTTAAGCACCAGGCGAATGCGCCCGCGCGCCTGCCGCAAAGCTTCTAAAACTGTGAGGTAGCTCTCGCCGGGCACGCAAAAACTCATCTCGACGTCGTGTGCCAATAACGCCGCGACCAGGGTTTCTCCACCATTCATGTCTGTTTGTTCCTAGCCGGCAAAGCGTGGTTCGGGGAGGCCGCGCGCGCCGCTGCCCGTGATGGCGAACACATTGCCGGCAAGCGGCTTTTTGGCGAGTTCGGCATCGCTGAGTTCGACCCGCGCGCTGGTGACATAGATGATGTCGAGGTTATCGCCGCCAAACATGGGGCAAGTTGGGTTATGCACCGGCAGCTCTATCTTACGGTCAAAGCTGCCATCCGGCGCCCAGCGCACCAGGCAGGCGCCGCCCCACATGGCGTTCCACAAATAACCCTCCGCATCCACTGTTGAGCCGTCCGGTTCGCCTTCGAGGTCTGTGGTTGAGGCAAAAACGCGTTTATTACTAATGTTGCCGCTTTCGATGTTTAAATCGTAGGCCCAAATCGCGTTTTGCGGCGTATCGCAATAATAGAGCGTTCGGCCGTCGGGGCTGAAGGCAGTTGAGTTGGACGTATAGATCCCGGTTTCCTGCACCGAGAATTCGAGATCGGTGTCGAGGCGATAGAGCGACCCGCACGGTTCGGCATATGTATCGTCCATGGTGCCGGCCCAGAACCGGCCCTGTCGGTCGCAGCGGCCGTCATTGAAACGGCTGTTGGGCATATCCTGCTCGTGATCATGAATAACCTCGATGGCGCCGGTATTGAGGTCGAAAAAGCGAAAGCCGTTCCACCAGGCGACAACCAAGCCCTTGCCGTTCTGCCTGAGCGCCATGCTGCCGGGTTGCTCGGGCGTCGCCCAATTCTCGGTCTTACCGTTGGTCGGATGATGTCGCCAGATTTTCTTGCCTTTGGTATCGAGCCAGTAGAGCGTCTTCTCAAGCGGGCACCATACCGGCCCCTCGCCAAGCTCATTTTGGCAATCTACTGCTGTCGTGATTTTGATCAATGCTGTTCCCTCTATTTTTGGTTGACCCTCAAGCGCCGGGCGGTCGCATCCGCTCCCTTGGTTTACCCCGTATTAACTCGGACGCGCGGTCGCGCTTGCCGAAATACATAAAGCATTTCGGAATTACCCGGCGAAGCGCGGTTCGGGTAGGCCGGTGGCGCCGGTGCCGGTGATGGCGAAGACGCCGCCGGCTTGCGGTTGTTTGGCTAAATCGTCGTCGCTGAGGAAAATGCTGGCGCAGGTGAGATAGATGGTGTCGAGGTTTTCACCGCTGAACATGGGGCAGGTCGGGCGCTGTACTGGCAGGTCGATAGTTCGGTCGAGGGTGCCATCGGGTGCCCAGCGCGCCAGGCACCAGCCGTCCCACATTGCATTCCACAGATAACCTTCCGAATCCACCGCCGAGCCGTCCGGGCTGCCCTGCATATCCTTGGTCGAGGCGAAAACCCGGCGGTTGGTGATGTCGCCGCTATCGGTATTGAGGTCATAGGCCCAGATGGTATCGATGCCGAGATCGGCGTAATAGAGGGTGGCGCCGTCCGGGCTGAAGGCGAGGGAGTTGGAGCAGATGATTTTACTCTCCATCTTGTGCACGCTGAGATCGGCGTCGAGCCGGTAAAGACCTCCGAGCGGCTGCTCCATCATATCGTCCATGCTGCCGGCCCAAAAGCGGCCCTGGCGGTCGCAGCGCCCGTCATTCAGGCGGCTGCCGGGTGTTTCGGCCTCGACTTCGTGAATGGTCTCCGCTCTACCGCTCTCCAGGTCATAGGCGCGGTAGCCGCCGTAAAACGCTACCATCAGCCCGCCATTTTCGCGCAGCGCTATCGATCCGGGCTCTTCATCCATTGGCCAAGTCTTCACAGCGCCGCTTGCCGGGGCAAAGCGATTGATCGATTTGCCTTTAATATCGACCCACCACAGCACTTTATCTTCGGGGCACCATACCGGTCCTTCGCCGAGCATGTTTTTACAATCTACGACGCATTCGATCTCGACCATTTTCGTCCCTCGGATTAATGTCATGCCGCAATACGGCGCGCCGAAATAATCGGCGCAAATCGGGGCTGCGTCAACGCACGTGGTCGATCCAGTAAGAGGGAATTATGAAAAAAAAAGATTCAGGCCTGCGCGGCTCACTCACCAGTTATGGCGATGCCGGGTTTTCCTATTTTCTGCGCAAATCCTTTGCCAAATCCATGGGCTATAATGATGAAGAGCTGGAGCGCCCGGTTGTTGGTATAGCCAATACTGCGAGCGGCATGGTCAGCTGCCACGGCACGGTGCCGCAGCTTGTGGAAGCGGTAAAGCGCGGTGTTACCGCCGCCGGCGGCTTGCCGATTGAATTCCCGACCATTGCCTTGGGCGAGCCGTTTCTTAATCCGACTAGCATGCTGTTCCGAAATTTAATGGCGATTGATACCGAAGAGATGATTCGCGCCCATCCGATTGATTCCGTGGTGCTGATCGGTGGCTGCGACAAAACCGTGCCAGCGCAATTGATGGCGGCGGCGAGCGCCGATGTGCCGGCGATCCTGCTCGTCACCGGCCCGATGATGACCGGTAGCCACCGCGGCGAACGGCTCGGTGCTTGCACCGATTGCCGCCGCCTTTGGGGCGAGCATCGAGGCGGGCGGGTTGATGAAGCAGAGATTGATGAAATTTCCGGCCGGCTGATGCCGACCTCGGGTACCTGCATGGTGATGGGCACGGCAAGTACTATGGCCTGCGTCACCGAGGCACTCGGCATGATGTTGCCGGGCGGCGCTGCCATTCCAGCGGTTCATGCGGATCGCTTGCGCAATGCCAGTGACAGCGGCGCGGCTGCGGTGCACATGATTGAGGCGGGCGGGCCGAAACCGAGCGAGATCATCACCCCGGCGTCGATCACCAACGCGCTCCGGGTGTTGCTCGCCATCGGTGGCTCGACCAATGGCGTGATTCATCTGGCGGCTTTGGCCGGGCGTGTTGGCATTGAGATCGATTATGCGGCGTTTGATCGCATTGGCCGCGAGACCCCGGTGCTAGTCGATCTTAAGCCCTCTGGTGCGCATTATATGGAGGACCTCAACAAGGCGGGCGGGCTGGCACCACTCCTGCGCGAATTGGCGCCGCTCCTCGATCTCGACTGCATGACCGTCACCGGGCGCACCTTGGGCGAGGAGTTGGACGCTGCACCGCCGGCCTGGCCGCAAGAGGTCGTGCGCCCACGCGACAACCCGCTGTACCGCGAAGGCGGCATCGCCGTTCTCAGCGGCAATCTGGCGCCGGACGGTGCGATCATCAAACATTCCGCCGCTACAGTTGAACTGCTCCAACATGAAGGCCGCGCCGTGGTGTTCGACTCCCTCGATGATATGGCCGAGCGCATCGATAATCCCGCTCTCGATGTGACGGCGGAGGATGTGCTGGTGCTGCGCAATGCCGGACCGAAAGGTGCGCCCGGCATGCCGGAAGCCGGCTATATTCCGATCCCCAAGAAGCTCGCGCGCGCTGGGGTCAAAGATATGCTGCGCATCTCGGACGCGCGCATGAGCGGCACTGCATTTGGCGCGATTGTGCTCCACCTCTGCCCGGAGGCGGCGGTGGGTGGCCCGCTCGCGTTGGTGCAAAACGGGGACCGCATTCGCCTCGATGTGGAGAACCGTACTCTCAATGTATTGATTTCGGACGAAGAACTTGCCGCACGCCGGGCCGCCTGGACGCCACCACCGCCGCATGCCGGCGCGGAGCGTGGCTGGCTGGCGCTGCATCTTGCCCATGTGCAGCAGGCGGATAAGGGCTGTGATCTCGATATTCTATCAGTTGCGCCCACCGGCGCGCGCGCGCCGGTGTAAAGAGCTGACGGCAGGAAATTTGTGCGCCCTCTTTCATGAGACTCCTCTAAAGATGAACGAGGAGAACGCTTGAGATGCAGCATCCGCAATTCGTTTTTTGGATTTGCCGGCTTCGCCTTTCCTGCCGGAATTCTGCTCATTGTCTTTCCGGTACCTTTCCACCAACTCGGTCGGGCTTGCCATCTTTGCCGTCACGGTCGAAGTGAGTATGAAAATCAATCAAGCACTCGGGGCAATTTTTAATTTCATCCTGCCGACGGTGGCGGAGCGGCATTGGCGAATCGCGAACCGCCAGATGTTGGGCGCGGAGGCGAAATAATTACTGCGCACGTATTCCGGCTCGCAGTGCTGCTTGGGTAGGCCGCGAACACTATAGCTTTGGCGCCCACATTCTCAATTATTTGCTGCCGCCTTGAAGCGCTCGAAGTGCAGCGCAGGCGGCGCCGTAGCCATTGTCGATGTTGACCACTACCACGCCGGGCGCGCAACTGACGAGGGATGAGAACAGGGCGGTTTCGCCGCCGCGTGCAGCGCCGTAGCCGGTCGAGGTTGGCACGGCAATGACCAGGCCCGGTACCAGCCCGCCAACGACGCTCGGCAGCGCCGCGTCTAGGCCAGCCACGGCGATGACGACCCTATGGCGTTTGATTTCGTCGATGCGCTCCATCAGGCGCCACAGTCCGGCGACGCCAACATCGCTGATCTCCAGGCAAGGCGTGCCGTAATAGGCAAGGGTGCGCGCCGCTTCACGGCTGACCCGGACATCCGAGGTGCCGGCGGTGACGATGGCGATTTCTTTTGTGCCGCTGGGCGCCGCGACCGGACCGAAAAAGCCCGTGCGGGAGAGCGGCTCATAGTCGATGCGCTCCGTCAGGGCCGTTGGTAATACCGCTAGGGCGTCTTGATCCAGGCGGGTGAGCAACAGGCTTCGGTCGCCGGCCTTTTTGAGAATGGCGATCAGGTGTTCCGTAGATTTTCCGGCGGAGAGGATAGCCTCGTCAAAGCCGAGGCGCTCGTGGCGCTCGAAATCGAGTTTGATATCATTCTCAGCCATTGGCTGCTGCCGCCCGCCGGAGAAAGGCCGAACCCATGCGATAGGGGCGGAAATCGAGCGGCTTAGCAATGCCGTCCGCCTCGAACATGGCGGAAATAACCGTGCGTAACTCGCCGCGGTCCTTCTCGCTCAAGGCCTCGAGTTCTTCTTCACCGAGTTCAATGATCACTTCCTTGCGCCGAATACGGCAACGTACGGTATCAGCGCCCAGGCGGCGGCGGATGAATTTTTCCACCGCGTCGATCAACGTCAATTGGTTGCCTTCAATACGCAGACCCGTTTCAACTCGGCTGGAAAGGCACGGCGCCGCAGGCAGCTCGGCCAGGTCGTCGAGGGCTAAATGGCGGGCGATGGCGCGCACTGTATCCTTGTCGATTTCCGCCTCAACGAAGGGGTGTCGCACGCTGTGGCGGTGCGCCGCTTCGAGCCCGGGGCGGTAATCGCCGAGATCATCCAGATTTGTGCCGGAAAGGACGGTCTCGGTGGTGTGCGAGGCAATGGTGCCATAGAGGCTGGACTTACAGTAGAAGCAGCGATTGACCGGATTATCGCGATATTTTGGATCGTCGAACTCACCGGCGTTGATCTCATGCAGGCGCCAGGCCTCCTGTTCCGCATGTTGGCGCACCCGCACGCTGGCATCGGCGGGAACGGCGGGCGAGAGGGCGTGAAAAACTTCGATTTCATTGCCTGGCAGGCGCCCGGCGACGATGGCGAGGGTCATACTATCGACACCGCCACTCACGGCGATGGCCGCGCGGCCGATCTCGTTCAGCACGTCTTGAAGTATCTGTAATTCGGGAGGCGCTTCATCAATCATTTTTATTTTTTTCTTCCAGTGCAGTGTCTTCAGATTGGCGTTTTTGTGCCATACGACCGGCATGACCGCTATCGCTTATGGCCATTTGGTCCATTTCGGCTTTCGCCGTCATTATGCCCGAAGGGCGGGTCACTAATTTCACATCGCCGGCCTGCTCGCGCGCGAGAATGGCGCGCCGGCTGAGCTCCCAGCGGAGACCAAGCGTGGTAGTTTCGTTAAAACAGGCTGCGGTTACGGCTTCGCGGGCATCCGGATGGGTGAGAATTTGAATTTGCGCGACCATGCGGCCCTTTTTGCCGAAGGCAGGCGTTTGCAAAACATCAAGTACGCCGTCATGTGCGCGAATATTACCCAGGCCAACGGCCAAATCTTCGGCGCTTTGATCATCGATTTCGAAACGCAGCACAGCCACCTGATCTTCAGCGAGGCCGCTCGCCAGGCTTTCAAATACCAACACCCGCAATACATTGCTGATACCGGGGAATATCTTGATGCCGAAGCCGGTGCCGCTTTCGGCCAAGCGCGCGGGGCCGTGTGGGGCGTCTTGTGTCGGGCCGAGATGGGCGAGAATGGCGGCGCCAGTAGGCGTGATGCGCTCGCCCTTGCGGCCATCATCATGCAGGGTGAAACCTTTTAACAGTTCGACCACCGCCGGCGCCGGCAGGGGCAGATCGCCATGCGCGCTCTTTACCTTGCCCGAGCCCATGGGCAGGGATGAGACCGACCAGCGCGCCGCGCCGGATTGCTCGATCAGATGCGCCGCGCCGACAATATCGGCAATGGAATCCCAGGCGCCGACTTCATGGAAGGTGACATCCTCGGGATCGACGCCATGCACCGCGCCTTCGGCGACGGCCAGACGGGCGAAAATATCCTGCGCCCGCTCGCGCGTGCCGGTGAGCATATCGGATTCGGCCAGGCGGGCGCGCAGGGCGCGGAATGGCGTATGGCTATCGCTGCTATTTTTCGCCGGCAGAGTAACGTCGAAGCAAGTGCCGGTCAGGATGTGATCGTCATGTGGCAGAACGCGAAGATCGATGGATTGCGGCAGGCTGGCGGCGCGAATAGCTGCCACGGTGCCGTCCGCCTCACCGGGATGGGCATCGAGCATGGCCGCGACGAACATGTCGCCGGCCACGCCACCGACAGCGTCAAGATGAATACGCCGGTAAATGGCGGATTCCGTCATAAATTTCTTTCCACCAAAAACCGCTTAAATTGGGATTCGCCCAAAATAAGGCGGTGTGAGTTGGCGCACAACTCCGTATCGCTCAATCTTTCTCCGGGCGCATGTCGCCGAAATGTCCGGTCAGAGCCATGAGCTGCCGATCGCGCCATTCCTGGCGGGCAGGCACATCTTCAACAGGTGTGTTGCGCTCCATCTCTTCAGCCAGTCGGGATATTAATTCCGGGCTCAGGGAATGGGGTTCGAGAAAGAGCTCTTTCATGATGCCGCCGATGGCGCCCTGAAACTTGCTGTAATATTCCTCGATGCCGCCGGTGGCATTGAGATGGTTGGTTTCGAACGGCCCCATAAAGGCCCAGCGCCGACCGAGGCCGTATTTGACGATCTTGTCTACATCTTCTGCCGAAACATAGCCGCCATCGACCAGATGCAGCGCCTCGTTGATCAGCGCGAATTGTAAGCGGTTGAGCACATAGCCGAAAATTTCCTTATTCAGCCGCACCGGCACCTGGCCAACACCACTCAACAACGCGCAGCAGCTATCGAAGGTTTCCTCGCTGGTCGATGGCCCGAGCATGACCTCCACCACCGGGATAAGATGCGGCGGATTGACCGGATGGGCGACGATGCAGCGCGCGCCGCCCTTAAGGTTGGCCATAAATTCAGAAGGCGGTATGGAGGAGACGGAGCTGGCGATCACAGCATCAGGCGGCGCTGTATCGTCGAGCATGCGAAAGACGGTGCGCTTGACCTCGACCTCCTCAATCACGCTTTCCTGAATATAGTCCACGCGATCCAGCGCATCTTCAAGCGTTTCACAAGGCCGAATGCGCGCCATAACCACCTTAATATAGTCAACAAGATCGGCGGCAGCCATGGAAGCAAGAGTGCTCTCGATGGCCGGTAGGGCCGCCGTCACAGCCCCGGGCGCGCTGTCATAAAGGGCGACGTCATGCCCGGCACGGGCAAAGATCGCCGACGCCGACACAGGCTATTTTCTTGCTCATTTGGGAGCGCTAACCGCCCAGCGCGCCATCAGCGTGTTGGAGGGCAGTGTTTTATCCATGACCTTCTTGGCAATCTCGACCCCGGCGACCGGCAGGCCTTCAGGATCAAGTTTACCAATTTGCACCAGCACCGAGGCCTGATCCCAATAAATATGCTCGTTATAGAGCTTACCACCGCGGAAATTGACCACGGCGATGAGCGGGATTTCGACCTGTTTACCGGTCGGCGCAACGCCGGGTAACATCCAGTCGACTTCCTGGTCATGGGTGAAGCAGAAAATCATTTCATCGACCACCCGGTCCGCGCCGACAGTGCGCGAAATAGGCACAAAATGCGTGTCCTTGGGCATTTGCGGGATGAAATGATTGGCATAGAAGCGGCCCAATTCCTCGAACCCGGTGCCGCCGGTCATGGTCGGGATGTGATTGACATAGGGCTCGCCGACCATGGTTGCCAAGGTGTCGGGCGTGTTGCGGGTCTCGAACTCAAATTTAAGATGATCGTCCCACAGCGCCTCCAAGTTGAAATGCGGGCCCATCACTTTGTGCAAGGCGGCGATGGTGCGCGAGTGGGCCATCATCGACGCCGGGCGATTGTAGGAGGCCTCGCGGGAATGGTTATAGAAGGCATGGTCTACATTTGCGTAAACATGGATATCAACATCCGCATGGCCGGCAAAATGATCGCTGATTTGCGCCACGGCGGGCTCCGGCACATATTGATCGAGCGCGGCAAAGTGCATTTGCAGCGGGCAGGTGATGCCGCCTGATTCGCCGAGCAGCCCTTCAATGCCGACGCCGTAAAAGCTCACGGCAACATCGATATCCTTGCGCGCGGCGGTGAGGTAGGCCAGTTTCCCGCCGAGGCAAAAGCCAATGCAGCCGGCTTTGCCGGTGCATACTTCCATGGCACGGAGCGCCTTAAGGGTGGCGCCGATATCTTCGATGCCCTGGTCGACATCAAATTTTCCCATCAAATCGATGGCTTTATTGAATTCATCTTCGCTATAGCCGAGCGCAACGCCGGGCTCAATACGCCAAAAAAGATCTGGCACAATGGTGACATAACCCTCTTCGGCAAACAGGTCGGCAACCTCGCGCATATTCTGGTTCACGCCAAAAATTTCCTGCAGCAGGATCAATCCGGCGCCCGAGCCTGATTCCGGCAATGCCACATAGGCGTCAAAGGAGCCGCCGTCATCCGCGGCGATCTCGATCATTTTTCCGTTCATTTCTTTTCTCCCTGCTGAGGTCTTTTCTGGGTAATAATTATAATTCGGTGCGTACTTCCCAAAGCTCAGGGAAGAATCGTATGTTGAGGGGTGGCGCAAATAGGATACGCCACTGGTACCGCCGGTGCCGCGCTTATCGCCAATAATGCGCGCAACGGTGGTCATATGCTGAAAGCGCCATTGTTGGAAGCGATCTTCAAGGTCGACCAACTTTTCGGCCAATTCGTAAAGATCCCAATGGGCCTCCGTGTCGCGGTAAACGCTGAGCCAGGCGCTGCGCACCGAATCGTCTGGCTGATGGGTTTCGCTCCAATCCAGTTTTATTTGCGCCGTATCGATGCCAAGGCCACGGCGCGCCAGCAGGCAAATTGTCTCCTCATAAAGGCTTGGCGCCTCCAGCGCGGCGGTGAGGCGGGCATGAACAGCTCTGTCATGACGGTGCGGCGCCAGCATCGCTTCATTCTTATTGCCAAGAGTAAATTCGATCAGGCGATATTGGTGTGATTGAAACCCCGAAGCGCTGCCAAGCACTTCCCGGAAGGTCATATAATCGGCGGGCGTCAGGGTGGAGAGCACGCCCCAGGATTGGATCAGTTGCGCCTGGATGCGCGATACCCGGGCCAGCATTTTGAAGGCCGGCGGCAGATCATTGCTGCGGATATGCATCATGGCGGCGTTCAGTTCATGCAGCGCCAGTTTCAGCCATAATTCGGTTGCCTGATGAATGATGATGAACAGCATTTCGTCATGTTGCTCGGAGCGCGGCTCCTGGCAGGTGAGGAGCTGCTCTAGGCCGAGATAATCGCCATAGCTCATGGCGTCTTTGAAGTCCGTCGCCGCCCCTTCGGGCAAACTATTTTTTTTGTCGTTCTCAGCCATGCTGACCTCCTGCTCAATTGTGATCGCTCCCAGCCGTCACCGCAATCCGTGCATTTTTTGGCCTGAAAAGGCATTATCGCGCCATGACAAGTAGAGA
>Ga0114999_10001973_pt1 | contig 27633 bp, 20 predicted proteins | sample ArcticOcean_MG_C_3_FD_89820 | JGI IMG/M metagenome (GOLD analysis project Ga0114999, IMG submission 89820) | Marine microbial communities from western Arctic Ocean - ArcticOcean_MG_CB8_126 | ecosystem: Environmental > Aquatic > Marine > Oceanic | place: Arctic Ocean: Canada Basin | collected...
GTGTTACAGGAAGCCCTCCGGCTTTCTCCGGAAGATGATCCACAACGTGCTTTCAGAATGAAAGCAGTGGCACTGAATTTACAGGAGTTAGGACGTATCGCAGAAGCAGAGGATATGCTCAGTCAGGCACTGAAAGTATATAAAACTATTTTAGGTGAAAAAGATGCTGACACACTTTCGACAATGGTGAAATTAGCACAGTTGCATCTTGCTCAAGGAAAATTAACAGAAGCCCAGGAATTGTTCGAAACAGCTCTGCCTTTGATGGACGAAGTTCTGGAAGAAACAAATTTTTTAAATTTAGAGAGCAAGGATAATCTTGCAGAAATCTATCGTCAGCAGGGTAAATATTCACAGGCTGAAAAATTATTTTTACAAAGCCTGCAGGGAGCAGTTGCAGAATATGGTGAAGAAGATCCCCTTGTTGTACAGATCAAAAGTCATTTGGCTCAGCTTTATGAAGATACAGGTAAGCTTAAAAAAGCCTTGTTGTTTCATCAGCAGGTCTACGAAATTGATCTAGTTTTACTTGGAGAAGAACATCCAAATACTGCTGGTGACCTGAATAATCTGGCCAGCGTCCGTCGCCGGCTCGGTGATTACCAAAAAGCGGAGAAACTATTCCGTAAATCCTTGAGTCTGATGATAAAGGCACTTGGCGAGGAGTCTCCTCAGTCAGTTTCTGTGATGAATAACCTAGCCTTATTACTTGAGAATCAAGGTCTTTATGATGAAGCAGAACCACTTTTCCAAAAAGCATTTGCTATCTCCGGTAAAATTCAGGGCGAGCGTCACCCCACCACACTTGCTTTACTGAATAACCTGGCTTTCCTTTATGAATCTCAAGGCGAATTTAAACGTTCAGAAATAAATTATAAAAAAGTCATTCAATATAATACCGAGATCTTTGGAGAAAAACACAACAACACACTAACCAATCAAAATAACTTAGCTTACCTTTTCCTGCGTGATAAACGTTTCGAGGAGGCCCAACCAATTTTTACAAAAGTTCACCTGATGTGGAGCGAGCAGTTGGGTGTTGATCATCAGAATACTCTGAAAGCCTTAAACAATCTTGGTCGTGTGCAAAAGTCACTTGGTAATTTGGTTGAAGCAGAAAAACATATCTCAGCTGCATTGGCAGGCAGAATAAGAGTTTTTGGTAAACGTCATGCGGACACTCTGCGGAGTATGAATGACATCGGAGAACTGTATGTAGTTCAGGGTAAAAAGGACGAAGCGCTTAAAATGTTCCGAGACACACTTAAACTTGAAGAAGAAGTACTAGGAGAGAATCATCCATACACTTTTGAAACACTGAACAACTTAGCAAATCTTCTCAAAACAATGGGTAAAACCGAAGATGCTTATGATGTCTTCAAAAAAGGATTTACTCGGCGTAACGCCTTTTTGGATCGTGTGCTCTGGGTTGCAGGAGACAATACACGACAGTCTTATATAAGTATGCACAGACCTGAGCAGAACGCTCTTATCCGGATGTTCATAAGTATGAATGATGAACGCACCGCAAGGGATCTTTTTGAGGTAAGTTTGCGCCGAAAAGGGTTACTTCTCAAAATTACGAGTGAAACTCAACAAATAGTGATGATGTCAGGCGCTCCGGAGTTGCAGGCAATAACGGAAGAATTAACTCAGACCAGGAAAAAACTGGCGGGACTCACTCTGGCAGGCCCAACTGAAGAAAATAGAGCCAATTTTCCACAAATAGTTTTTGGTTTGGAGAAAAAGGTCAACATGCTACAACTTAAACTTGGTGAACAAAGCCAGCGCTTTCGTCAGTCCACCAAGGATGTAACAGTGGATGAAGTAGTTGAGGGTCTGGGTGAAAACGCTTTAGTGGATTTTATAAGTTTCCGTGGAGAGGATGATTCATATCGTATGTTGGCAGTTGTGGTTAATCAGGGAGAGTTTAGTTTTGTTGAATACGAAGATTTAGAAATAATCAGCAGCATGGTCATGGAGCTAAGAGAAATAGTTCAAGATGAAGGCGCAGAGGATGAGGACATCAGAAGTGTTGCTGCAGAGCTTTGGGAGGAACTTTGGCAACCGCTCACAGCCGGATTTGGCGAAGCAGATTCAATTTTTATTTCTCCAGATAGTCTGCTGAATGTTCTCCCTTTTGATGTTTTGGTCGATGATGATGACAGTTATCTGCTCGAGAATTTTGACTTACGAATAATAAGTTCTGCACGTGATTTAGCTTTGGACCCATTAGAAGTAGCCAAAGGCGAATTGATTATAATTGCTGGGCCTGATTATGATTCCGATAAATTCCTCAAAACTCCTGCAGCGCGTGAAGTAAGCCACAATCGAAACCGAAGTGTTTCTCAGGGGGCACGGATGGGTTCCGGTTTGCGAGGACTTAATTTTGATCCATTACCCGGTGCAGAAAAAGAAGGTGAGGTCATCAAAGAAGTTGCCGACACAAAAGACTCCAGCTCCAATATCAGTCGTATTAGTAAAATTTATTCACAACGTGTTGCTGAAGAAAAGTTACTGCGAAATATGTCTAGTGCTCCGGAAGTTCTGCATATTGCAACCCACGGTTTTTTCCTTGAGGAAGACGAAAAGTTAAAAAAACGTCTGCAAGGTCTCAGCCGTGGTTCAAGCAGCGTTCCACCACCGGCCGACAATCCTTTGCTGCGTGCAGGGCTTGCTTTTGCTGGTTTAAATGCAAACGCTTCCATGTTGGGCGAAATTGACACCGACAACGATGGAGTCTTAACGGCTATGGAAGTATTGAGTCTAGATTTAGTAGGTACCCAATTGGTCGTACTTTCGGCCTGTGAAACTGGTCTGGGTGAAATACACGAAGGTGAAGGAGTTTACGGACTACGTAGATCTTTTCAGGAAGCAGGGGTGAAGAATGTTATCAATTCATTCTGGGAAGTCAGTGATGCGGGAACGCAACTTTTGATGACGAAATTTTACGATAAGTTCCTGACAGGAATGTCTGCTCGTAGGGCAATGCGTGAAGCTCGACTGGAAATGCTGGATGATGTTCAGTGGAGCGCTCCTTTTTATTGGTCTGCTTTTGTAATGGTTGGACGCAACACATAAATAAACATGATACAGTTAGTCATCCACGGTGGTGCCGGAAGTTTGGAAGGTAAACTTTCAGAAGCGCAGGAAATGCACGACTCCCTTTGTAATATCTGGGAGGAGTCATTTGTTTTACTGCAAGAAGGAACGGCTAAAGAAACTGTGTGTCACGCAATTAGGATGCTGGAGGATGATCCTATTTTTAACGCGGGAACCGGATCAAAGTTACAGGCTGATGGACAGGTGCGGATGAGTGCCGCCTTGATGGACGGGACTAATAATCGTTTTTCTGGCGTTATTAATGTGCAAAATATCCGTAATCCAATTGAAGCCGCAGCCTTGCTGTCCAAAGAAGAACACAAGGTTTTGAGCGGTGCTCAAGCGACAGAATTTTGCCTCAGAAACGGAATGGCGGATTATGATCCAGTTACTCCGGAACGGCTAGAGGAGTACGAAAAACGTTGTTCCGGAAAGCACGGAACAGTCGGAGCAGTGGCGCTTGACAAAGAAGGACACATTTTTGCCGGTACATCAACCGGTGGAATTGGCTGTGAAATTCCCGGACGAGTCAGTGACGCCCCTACGGTAGCCGGAACCTATGCTTCCACCAAAGCCGGTGTTTCCTGTACAGGCATTGGAGAACAAATCACTCAACAGGCTGCTGCTGCCAGAATTATAACCCGTGTTGAAGATGGTATGTCTCTGCACGACGCGGTGGCTAAAACCATGCGTGAAAGCAATAACTTCAACTACTTATATGGCTTGATCAGTCTGAACTCAGAAGGTCACGTTGAGGTGGGAAAAACAAAGGCCTTGAATGAAGTTTTTTACGCATTTCAAGATGAGAGTAGAATCCGAACTTTTTTTGCGTGAACCGTAATTTAATTTTCTTTTTCCTCAGCAAATCCTCTGCGCTCGTCTGCCAGCCAATTTCCAAGAAACAACTGTTGAGAATCAGGCATTTTATAACGTTGTTCAAGGATGAAATTTTCCAAAAATGGTGCTGTCTGCAAAATGAATTCATTCTGCCAAACCTCACTACGCGACAACCTTGCATCATAATGTAACTCGCCAATTCCGAGTTGTCTTCGAAAGCGGAATCGCTGCATGCTGTAACCTGACGCTACAAAAGTCAAAGCTATCGCAGTTGCTTTAAGATCAAATCTGATGCGGAAATTACCGTTCTTTTCCGGAAAAACCACCCGTGCCTTTGGAGCATAAAGCGGTGATTCATTTTCAAATTTAACAAAATTAGAATAGTATTCAAGAACAATGATAAATGTCTGTGATTCCAGCACCTTGGAGTTTTCTTCCAGCACAGTGCCGTCAATTATGCGCGTCCCCCAACCTGGTCTGTAATTAAGTGATTCCGGATAACATCCTCCCAGCAGTGCAAGCAGCAGGAGCAAAAACATTAAATAAACGCGCATAAGCCATTAATCTCAAAAAAATATTTATCTAAATTGAAGATAAGCTAACCCCTCAGAATTGCAAGTTATTGTTCTGCCTTTTACTTGTTGTCAGGACTTTGTAGTTCTTGACCAAGAAAGCCGATTTTGCTACAATTGCACTACCGGATTTTAGTTGGACTGATGTAGTCAACGGGTAAAGCAGACAGCAAAAAACGCTACCCTAAAGCAAATAACATTCTCGCCTTCAGCCAACCATCCTCACTCTACCGTAAGCGGTACAAGGAAGCTATGTGGAAAAAAGTAAAAAATATATTTGGTGACGAAAACACAAAAACTCTAAAGTCTTACCAAAAAGTAGTAGATAAAATAAATGCGCTTGAAGCAGAAGTAAAGGCTTTGGCGGATGAAGATTTTCCTGTAAAAACAGCGGAATTTCAAACAAGGCTGAAAGCAGATGAAGCTCTGCTTGACTTGATTCCTGAAGCTTTTGCCCTCGTGAGGGAAGCTTCACAACGTGTAATAGGGGAACGTCATTACGATGTTCAGTTGTTGGGAGGACTGGCTTTGCATTACGGAAACATCGCTGAAATGGCGACCGGTGAAGGAAAAACTTTGTCCTCAACCTGTCCGGTTTATCTGAATGCGCTTAGCGGAAAAGGTGTTCATATCATTACGCCGAATGATTATCTGGCGAAACGTGACAGTCAGTGGATGGGGCAGATTTTTGAATTTCTTGGTTTAAAGGTTGGTTTGATTCAGCACGGAATTTATGATGAAGGTCGCCGCAGTGCTTATGCCGCGGACATAACATATGGTACAAACAACGAGTTCGGTTTTGATTATTTACGTGACAACATGAAGTTTTCCCTTGAGGACTATGTTCAGCGTGATTTTAATTTTGCTGTGGTCGATGAGGTGGATAGTATCCTTGTTGATGAAGCCCGAACACCCTTGATCATCAGTGGTCCAACTGAAGATAACATTGAAAAATATCATCAAATAAACAAATTTGTTTACGGCCTCAGTCGTGAAATCCGCAAAGAGGAAGTAGGGAAACTTCCTCAAGATCAAACGCATAATATCGCGGATAATCTGGAAGAGTTGGAAGACCATGATATTGTACGTGACGGAGACTTTGCACTTGATGAAAGGGCACGCAGCATCAACCTTACCGATCAGGGTTCAGTCAAAATCGAGGAACGTCTTCAGGATCTGTTGGTTAAGGACACAAGCTTATTTGATTATGAAAACATGGAAATTCTACATCATGTTAATCAGGCTTTGAAAGCCCACTACATGTTCAATAAGGATGTCGATTATGTGGTACAAGAAGGCCAGGTAATCATCGTTGACGAGTTTACCGGACGCTTGATGCCTGGTCGCCGTTTCAGTGACGGTCTGCACCAGGCCTTGGAAGCAAAAGAAGGGGTAACTGTAGAACGTGAAAACCAGACACTTGCGACAATTACTTTCCAAAATTATTTCCGGCTTTATAACAAACTTTCCGGAATGACTGGAACAGCAGAAACAGAAAAGAATGAATTCAAGAAAATTTATAATTTAGGTGTTGTTGTAGTTCCAACCAACAAACCTCTTGCACGGATAGATCTTTCGGATGTGGTTTTCAAAACTGTGGCCGCAAAATATCGGGCAACGGTAGAGCGTATCAGTGAACTGAATGAGAAAGGTCAACCGGTTTTGGTCGGTACAGTTTCAATTGAAGTTTCTGAATCAATCAGTAAACTGCTGAAGAATAAGGGTATTGAGCACGAAGTTCTTAACGCAAAACACCATGAGCGTGAAGCAGAAATTATTTCAAATGCAGGTCAATTTGGTGCAGTAACGATTGCAACTAACATGGCGGGACGCGGCACAGATATTAAACCTTCTCCGGAAACGCTTGAAGTCGGAGGATTGTTCGTGCTTGGCACAGGCAGACATGACAGTCGTCGTATTGACAACCAGTTTCGTGGACGTTCAGGACGGCAAGGCGATCCGGGAGCTTCCCAGTTTCTGCTTTCGCTGGAGGACGATTTGTTGCGGATTTTTGGCGGAGAACGGATTTCAAACCTGATGGACAAACTGAATATTGAAGAAGACGAACCGATTGAACATATCTTCATCACCAAGGCCATTGGTAACGCCCAGAGCAAGGTTGAAGGATATCACTTTGACATCCGGAAGCATGTGCTGGAATACGATGATGTAATGGAAAAGCAGCGCTCAATTATCTATGGTCGGCGTCGTGAAATTCTTGGCGAGGGCGTGCAAACTCTTATCTTAGAAATGTGTGATGGTATAGTTGACCGTACGATGGATCAACATTGTGCCGACAAGTATGCGGATCAGTGGGATGTGCAGGGTTTCAACCGGGCTTTTGAGGCCATCTTTGCCAGAGTGCCAAACGATAAATGGTATGAAGAGGAACTCAAAGAAGATGAACATTTAGAAAAATTTTACAGTTGGATTGAAGATCTCTACAAAGAAAAAATCGAATTTTTCCGTAAAGTCGCAGAATTTAATTTTGAACCGGAAGTTTCCGCGGAAGAGCGTAAAGAGCTTTTCAACCAGATGATTCTTGATCTGGAACGGCAGGTTTTGTTGAAGGTCAACGATAACCTCTGGAAGGATCATTTGCTGTCTATGGACCATCTGCGTGAAGGTATCGGTCTGGTTGGTTATGCACAGAAAAAACCACTGGACGAATATCGAAAACAGGCATTTGAAATGTTTTCAGATTTAATGAACAGGATTGATCTGGAAGCAATCAGCACATTTTACAAATTAACGATTGCTCACCCTTTGGCAGAACATGAAGCTGCACCGTTGCTTCAGGATGTGGAATTCATCCATGGCGAAGTTGAAAAACCATCCGAGGAAAAAGTTAAACAGAAAAAACCACAACCTGTACGCGCCCTACCAACTCCAGGACGTAATGAAGCATGCCCTTGCGGAAGTGGGAAAAAATATAAAAAGTGCCATGGGATTGCCAAAAAAATTGCCTGAACTACCTGCGCGTGAGGTGATGACTTGGGGTTGGGCTTGGCCTGATCGTCATTACATCACCTGCACGAATACTCAACTTTATTTAGAGTTGCAGCTTCTCAATTATCCATCCTAAATTTCATTTTGAATAAATTAAAAATGATCTCATTAGCTAAAGCTTACGATCCTCAGGCCTTTGAAAAGCAAATTGCAGAGCAGTGGGAGTCAAGTGGAGCTTTCCATGCAGACGCGAATTCCGAAAAACCGGCTTTCACAATTTCAATGCCTCCACCGAATGCTACAGGGCAACTGCATGTAGGTCACGCGGTAATGCTGGTTCTGGAAGATATCTTTATTCGCTGGCAGCGTATGGACGGACATGAGGCACTTTGGCTGCCGGGAACTGATCATGCCGCGATTGCCACTGAAAATGTGGTGCTGCAGCAGATCAAAGCTCAGGAAGGAATTTCAGATCCACGTGCGGAATTGGGTCGTGATGAGGTTTTGCGGCGGATTGCGGAATATGTTAAAAATTCGCAAGGCACAATCCGTAATCAGGTCAAGGCGTTGGGTTCAAGTTGTGACTGGAGCCGAGAACGTTATACGATGGATCCGCAACTCAACCGTTGTGTGAATGAGACTTTTAAACGGATGTACGAAGATGGTTTGATTTTTCGCGGACCGCGTATTGTCAATTGGGATCCTCTGCTGAAAACCAATGTTTCAGACGATGAGGTGGAACGCAAGGATACTAATTCACCGTTTTTCACTTTTCAATATGGTCCATTCCAAATTGGTACTGTACGTCCGGAAACTAAATTTGGTGACAAATACGTCGTCATGCATCCGGATGATCAGCGTTACACGCAGTACAAACACGGTGAGACTTTTGAATGCGAATGGATCAATGGAAAGATAAACGCTACGATTATCAAGGATGATGTGGTTGATCCGGAATTCGGCACAGGTGTGATGACGATCACTCCATGGCACGATCATGTGGATTTTGGTATTGCTGAAAGGCATGGTCTGGAGAAAGAAGCGATTATAGATTCTGCTGGAAATTTGCTGGCGATCGCCAATGAATTTGAAGGTATGTCCATCGATGAGGCTCGCCCACAAATTGTTGAAAAACTGAAGTCCAAAGGTCTGCTCGTAAAAACAGATCCGGATTATAACCACAGCAAAGCTTTTAACAGCCGCGGCGGAGGTGCAATTGAACCTCAAATCCGTGAGCAGTGGTTTATTGACGTGAACAAACCCGCAGTTGATTGGAAAGGTAAAAAGCAAAGTCTCAAAGAAGTTATGATCGATGTTGTACGTTCCGGAGATGTAAGTCTGGTTCCGGAACGTTTCAACTCTACATATTTTTACTGGATTGAAAATTTGCAGGACTGGTGTATTTCACGTCAAATTTGGTGGGGTCACCGCATTCCGGTTTATTACCGTGATGCTGAAAAAAAGGTGAGTCTGCAGCATCTTGACTCTGCCGAGGGTTGGGAGCAGGATCCGGACACCCTTGACACCTGGTTTTCATCCGCACTCTGGACATGGAGTACGCTGGTTGATCCGGAAGCAGCAGCTGATTTTACATTGTCGCTGGAAGAGATATTGGAACGAAGTCCTGATTTTCAAAAATTTCATCCAACCCATATTATGGAAACAGGCTATGATATCCTGTTTTTTTGGGTGGCACGGATGATCTTGATGACAACTTATATGTTACAGGAAGTGCCTTTTAAAACCGTTTATCTGCACGGACTTATTCGTACACGTGACGGTAAAAAAATGTCAAAATCTGATCCGAAAAATGTGATTGATCCTTTGGTCAGTATTGAGGAATATGGTACGGATGCTTTAAGAATTGCCCTCATTTTAGGAACAGGTCCCGGGCAGGATTTGCGGCTTTATCCTGAGAAAATGGAAAGCAGCCGTCGTTTTGCTAATAAAATATGGAATGCCGGCAGATACATTTTAATAACAATTCCGGAAAATACTCCGCTCGCACCACCCCAAAATGTGAAATCGGAACTCGCACAGTGGCTGCTCCATGGTTTGAATGATTTGATTGGTAATACACAATCCGGCCTTGAATCACATCGATTGTCGGAAGTCGTGGATAATTTAAAAAACTTTTTCTGGGGCGATTTCTGTGACTGGTATCTCGAAATGGATAAAAATCCACAGCGTTCAACAGAGGACAATCAGGTGCTGGCTTATGGATTTGCGACTCTGATAAAATTACTGCATCCTTATGTGCCTTTTGTTACAGAAGCGCTCTGGGTGAAATTTCAGCAGCCTGAAATGTTGGCTGTCAGTGAGTGGCCCCAAGTACAGCCCTATCAGTTTAAAGCAGCCCACGACCGTATTGAAATCATAAAGGAAGGCATTTCGCAAATCCGCGCCCTCCGTGAAAAAGCCAAAATCGGTCTGGATAAAAAAGTTTCAGCGACACTTGATTCTGCAAAATATGCTGAACTTTTTCGTGAACATCATGGATTGATAATCCGGCTCGCACGTTTGAGTGACTTGAATATCAGTGAAAAATCACCAAAAGCTGTCAGTAACATCCTCAGCACGTATTTTCAGGATACGCTGGCCAGTATCGAGGCTTCTGCGCTGGACTGGAAAAAAGAAATTGAAACTCTGCAAAAAAAACTAAAAACGGAATCCGGATTTGTCGAAAAAAGCCTTAGAAAACTCGACAACCCTGCTTTCCTCAAGCAAGCTCCTGAAAAAGTAGTGAAAGAATTACGCGATAAAGTAGGCTCTACTGAAAAAACTCTGTCTGCAATCAAACAACAGATTCTTGAATTGGAAAAACTCGTGAGTTGAATTTAATGAAACATCAAAAACTGGTAATAAAATGTTAAAAACTGCTGTAATAGGGGTGGGTTACCTTGGACGCTTTCATGCTCAGAAATATGCTGCACTTGCTGAAGCCGACTTGATAGGTGTAGTTGATGTTGATCCGGAACAGGGTCAAAAAGTCGCGGATGAACTTGGTGTGCCGTTTCATGCCGATTTTCGTGAGGTGCTGGATCAGGTGGATGCAGTGAGCATCGTCGTGCCGACGGTGCACCATTACAAAACCGCAAAAGCCTTTATGGAAAAAGGTATTCATGTTTTGTTGGAAAAACCGTTTGCTGCTACAATTGAAGAAGCAGAAGAACTGGAACAGCTTTCAAGGGACAAAAATCTGTGCCTGCAGATCGGTCACCTTGAGCGTTTCAATCCTGTTTTTACGGAATTTCAGCAATTAATTGATCGGCCAAAATTTATTGAAAACATCCGTATTGCTCCTTTTCCAAAACGGGGAACTGACGTGGATGTCATCCTAGATTTGATGATACATGACATTGACCTGGTGCTGGCAGTTGTTGGAGAATATCCGGAATCTGTGGAAGGTACAGGAGTTAACATCATCACCTCAACTGCAGACTTAGCAAACGCGAGGCTCCGTTTTCCTTCCGGTTGTATAGCAGACTTGACGGCCAGTCGTGTTTCTGATAAAGCCGAACGCAAAATGCGGATTTTCCAAAACGGACTCTATTTGTCTCTCGACTACGGAAAAGGTCAGGCACGTAAATTACAGGTTGATTCAGACGCAGTTCCTGATCCGGAAACCTTAAAGCCAGAAGTCTTTCAACTAGAAAAAGGGGACGCATTGTTAGCAGAAATTGAAAGTTTTTTATCGGCGGTACGTGAAGGTAAAAAAACACAAGTCACCGGTCAGGACGGCCTGAACGCCATGCGTGTGGCTTGGCAAATCAAAGATCAACTTTAAATTATTCATGCTGCTTTCCCGTTCGATATTCTTACAGTTGATTTTTCCGTTTATACTGGCTTCCGGAATACTCACTTTCATTCTGTCGATGGAAACAGTTTATCGGCTGATATATTTAATTGTGGAGCGGGGAGTAAGCGTTTTTAGTGTTGGTCTGCTGTTGCTTTATCGTCTGCCGCAGTTTTTGTCTGTGACTTTACCTTTAGCAATTGTGATTGCGTGTGTCGTGCTGATGGTACGTCTTTCCACGGACAATGAAATTTATGCGATGAATGCGATTGGAATCAGTTACTGGCAGATTGGACGTCCATTTTTTTTATTCGGTATTGTTACAACATTACTCGCGTTGAGTATTACACTCTGGCTACAGCCTGCAGGATACGCTGCTTTTGAGGAAGAAAAACTGAAGGTGATGAAAACTCAAACCACGAAAACAATTCAACCTTTAGTACTGAATTATGATTTTCCGGGTAAGGTTTTGCACGTTCAGGGCAAATCTAAAAATGAAGATTTGAGTGGTGTTTTTATCACAGATAGAGAGTTGACGTCGGATTCAATGGTCACACTTGCGGATCGTGGGCGTATCAATGTTCGTGAAGGCAAGCGGGATTTGGTTTTAGCTCTTGAAGACGGACTGATTCATTTGCAGGGTTCTGCAGAACATTACCGTACGATCGCGTTTGAGAAATTCCACTATATTTTCCGTCCAGCGCAAATAGTCACTGAAAAAGAAGATGGACATATTTGGGGTGTTCCAACCAGTTCTCTATGGGGCAATGCCAGTCAATCTTCGCAAATGGAACTTTTTTTAAGACTGACCACACCTTGGGCTTGCGTGGCCTTTGCCGTGGCGATGGTTCCATTAGGTTTGGTTAATCCACGGCGTGGACGTTCCGGTGCATTTTTGCGGGGATTGATTATGGTGGTGTTCTATTATATCTTGTGGATGGGAGCAAAAGAATTGACCCAGAACCTGAATTATCAACCTCATGTTTTGTGGCTGCCGCCGCTGTTGATCTGGTTTTTTGGAATTTATAGCTTATACAAAAGTAACCTTAACCGAAACAATATTTTTGACCTGCTGAACTCTTTTGCTAAAACAACTCCAAATGCAAAGCGTCAGCTTTAAGTCAGTTAAAAGCTCAGCTCAATGTTAATGAAAACATATTTACTTATACTAAGTGTCTTTTTTTTAGGCGGATTATCAGCTCAGCCACTTGCGGGCGAAGCCAAACTGCTGCAACTTATACAGTCGCAATATCAGAGTATTTTAAGTTTTTCAGGTCATTTTACGCAAACCAGCTTTCGCGCAAATTCTGAAACCGAGCCCAGGAAAGCAGAGGGTGAGGTCTCTTATAAACGTCCAGGGAAAATGCGCTGGCTGTATGCCGCCCCGGAAGAGCAGTTGCTGGTCACAAACGGTGAAACCTTGTGGCTCTATGATATCTTGCTTGAAAATGTGACTCTTCAAAAATTGGAAAAACTAACTGACGGAACAGCGCTTTCTTTTCTGCTCGGTTTAGGTGATTTGAATGAGGATTTTAAACGACGTGAAATCAGTCAATCCTTGCTGAAAAATCCTCAGGGTTTGATCGTTGAACTTGAACCAAATAAAGAGTCTGCAAATTTAGCTTTCATCCAATTAGAGGTTGATCCGGAAACCTACAATTTGCGTACAATAGCACTGATGGATCAACAGGGTAATTACCGGACAATCGCCTTGGATTCGATGAAATACAACCTTGAGTTGGAAGATAAATTTTTTGAGTTTGAAGTTAGTGCTGAGATGGAAATCATCGAGGCAGGAAATTTATAGTATCTGGACGAATTAAAGCATGTGTGTATTTGAGGTAAAAAGCAGAAAATTAACTACTGGTAAAATATGCTCAAAAAAGAACTGACTTTACTCAATGTGTACGCTATTGCGACCGGGACAACCCTGAGCGCAGGTTTTTTTCTGTTACCAGGAATTGCTTTTAACGAAGCAGGTCCGGCAGTTGTTTTGAGTTATTTGATTGCGGCAATTCCTCTTATTCCCGCAATGTTCAGCATGGTGGAACTCTCAACTGCGATGCCTCGGGCGGGTGGAGCATATTATTTTCTTGACCGAAGCATGGGGCCGTTTGTCGGCACCATAGGTGGGTTGGGGACGTGGCTGGCGCTGGTTTTAAAAACCGCGTTTGCCTTAATCGGCATGGGAGCGTATCTCCGTATTTTTTGGCCTGAGGTGCCTGTTGTGACATTGGCGGTAATTTTAGCAGTCTTTTTTGGCGTTGTAAATCTTTTTGGAGCAAGGAAAACAGGAACGTTTCAGGTCTTAATGGTTTTTATCCTGTTGCTGATTTTGTTTGTTTTCATCGGTGAGGGTTTACCGCAAATAAATCCGCAGAATTTTAATGGATTTTTTGACAAAGGTGGAGTTTCCATTATTTCAACAGCAGGACTAGTTTATATCAGTTACGTTGGAATCACTAACATTGCGAGCGTTGCAGAAGAAATAGAAAATCCTGAACGAAATCTTCCTCTTGGAGTTTTTCTGGCGATTGGAACTGCGATCGCGGTTTATGCTGTAGGTACTTCAATTATGGTCGGTGTGCTTCCTGCAAAAGAACTGGCACAGGATTTAACACCGGTTGCGTCCGCAGCAGAAGTGTTGTTTGGACAGTGGGGTAAAATAGCAGTGACTGTCGCAGCTGTGATTGCTTTTGCTTCAGTTGCAAATGCCGGAATTTTGAGTGCATCACGTTACCCCTTCGCGATGAGCAGGGATCATCTTATTCCTGGTACATTCTCAAAACTTAGCCCGCGAAATATCCCAATTTATGGAATTGCGGTGACAGTTGGTTTGATTATCTTTCTAGTGATGAGCTTTGATATTGCCAGCATTGCCAAACTGGCGAGTGCCTTTCAATTGATGATGTTCGCGCTTATTTGTTTTGCTGTAATCGTGATGCGTGAAAGCAGAATAGAAGCTTATGATCCAGGTTATCGTTCACCGTTTTATCCATGGATGCAGCTTTTTGGAGTTTTTTCGCCACTGTGGTTGATTGCGGAAATGGGGATGGTACCTATTTTGTTTTCGCTGGCACTCGTTACAGTTGGAACAATTTGGTATCTTGTTTATGCACGCAAGCGGGTTGTGCGTTCAGGAGCAATTTATCATTTGTTTGCACGTCTCGGAGAACAAAGATTTGAAGGTCTTGATCGGGAATTACGCGGCATTATGAAAGAAAAAGGGGTGCGTGAAGAAGATCCCTTTGATGAAGTGGTCACCCGTGCGCAGGTGATGGAGTTTTCTAAAAAATGCCTTTTTGAGGAAATAACTCACGACGTTGCTCAGGAATTAGCTCGTAGTCTGGGGATTTCCACAAACGATCTTGAGCAGGGATTTCTGAAAGGGAGCAGGATTGGGGCAACTCCAATTTCACATGGTGCCGCATTGCCGCACATTCGGCTGCCGGAAATGGAACATGCTGAAATGGTGATTGTCAGAGCGAAAGAAATATGTTTTGTTGAGGCACCTGATTTTTCAGGAAATACATCTCTTCAGGGGCCGATACACGCATTTTTCTTTTTGGTCAGCCCAAATAATAATCCAGGACAGCATCTGCGGATTCTGGCTCAAATTGCTGGTAGGGTTGACGATGAAAATTTTCTCAAGGACTGGCTGGCAGCTACAGACGAACAGGAATTGAAGGAAATTTTGTTACGTGATGAAAGATTTTTATCACTCAGAATCCGCGGCAACTCGCCTTCTTCAGTGCTCATTGGCCGTTCACTCGGTGAAATACGGATGCCGGAAGGAAGTCTGGTGGCGCTGATTCGACGGAAGGGAGAAACTATAATCCCGCGGGGACAAACAGTTTTAGAGGAAGGTGACCGCCTTACTATTATTGGCGATGCTCACGGTATTGAAAAATTAAACAATGAATATAGTTAAAATTATGTCAAACAAACGAACCGACGGACGTGCAGACAACGAAGCACGGCCGCTGAAAATTAACACAGATTATACAATGTTTGCAGAAGGATCAGTGCTTGTTTCTTCTGGAAATACGAAAATTATTTGCACCGCTTCTGTTGATAATAAAGTCCCGGACTGGCTCATGGGTCCAGACAAAAAGGCTCGTCATGGCTGGGTTACTGCAGAATACGGAATGTTGCCACGCTCAACCGGAAGTCGCCGTAAAAGGGAAACCGCGAAAATAGACGGTCGTACTCAGGAAATTCAACGCTTGATAGGTCGTTCACTGCGTTCAGTTGTGGATCTTAACGCATTGGGGAATCACACAATTTGGATCGACTGTGATGTGATTCAAGCTGATGGAGGCACACGCACCGCATCTATAACAGGTGGATTTGTTGCCCTGATTTTAGCTTTACGGAAGATATCTCAGGCAGGACAGATTAAAGAATTTCCAGTAAAAGAATACCTTGCCGCAATTAGTGTTGGTATTGTAAATCAACAGTCTCTTCTCGATTTGAAATATGATGAAGACAAAAATGCGGAAGTCGACATGAACGTCGTCATGCTGGATTCCGGAGAATTTGTGGAAGTGCAGGGAACTGCAGAAGGAAAAACTTATTCACGTGCACAGTTGAATTCAATGCTGGATTTGGCCGAACAGGGCATCCGTTCACACATTGCTACTCAAAAAATAATCCTTGGAAATGAACTTTTCGGATAAATCACTCTCATAATAAAACATGTATCCATTTATTTTTTCTGTTGAAATACCTTGGTTCAACATCATGTTGGAACCTCGTTTCTACGGTTTGTTTTACGCAATTTCGCTGTTGCTCGGCACACGAATTGTGCTTGCAGAAGTTGCACGTAGACGCATTAATTTGAATGAAGACGAAGCAATGAACATGACGATGCTGCTTTTTTTTGCAGGCTTGTCTGGAGGACGCGCATACGAAGTTATTTTCGAATGGTCGAATTATTATTCCTTCCAACCATTTTGGAAAGTATTTGCAGTTTGGGAAGGAGGATTGGCGATTCACGGAGCAATACTGGGCGGAATCATTGCATACCCGCTTTACTGCAAAATCAAAAACCTGTCTTTGGCAGCCATGTTTGACATCAGTGCGATCTGCATGATTTTAGGCCAATCAATAGGCCGCTGGGGGAATTTCACTAATGGTGAAACCGCGGGGCCGGTTACTGATTTCTGGACAGGCATTGTTTTCCCAGCAGGTACTGCCGTCGATCGTTATGCTCATGGGGCGCCAGTTCATCCAACAATGATTTATGAATCACTTGGCACTTTTCTGATCTTCTTTCTACTCTGGAAACTGCGTCTGCGAAATTTCCGTCCCGGTATGCTCGGTGCGGTTTATTTGCTATCGTACGCGGTTTTGCGTTCATTGTTAACTCCGCTACGCATGGACAATCAATATTTTGTCATTGCTGATACAAAGTTCTTGGCTGCTTATTCCATCAGTTTTCTGCTCTTCAGCGCAGGTTTGTTTTGGATCTTTAAGCAGAAATTATGGCTTCCGGATGAAGACTTAATAGAAAAAATAGCGATTGAAAGTGCTATGCCTGCTAAAAATACAAGAAAAACTAAGGTTGCTAAAAGTACTAAAAAGACAAAAAGTGCTAAAAACAAAAAAGAATGAAGATAGAGTTTGCTGAAATACTCATGCATCCAGCCACGATGTTAGCCATTATTTTTGGGATGGATTTGCTTTTTGGTGATCCTGTTTATCGTCTTCATCCTGTGCGTTTGACAGGTAAGTTGTTAACGTGGTATGAAAGCAGACTCCGTAAAATCGGCTTGGATGGTAAATTTGGCGGTATCATTTTAGTGCTGCTTTTGTTAAGCAGTACGCTGATGATCGGTTGGAGTATTTTTTATTTGCTGGAGTCTCTGCATTGGAGTTTAAGCTGGCTCTGGTCTGTGTATCTTGGCTGGAGTTTCATTGCATTAGGTGATTTGCTGCAGCATGCAAAACAAGTAGCAACAGCTATCAAAGAAGACGATCTTGCTGAAGCAAAATATCAGGTTGGGATGCTTGTTGGACGTGACACAAAGCAGATGGATTTACCGGCATGTGGACGTGCAGCGGTTGAAAGTGTCAGCGAAAATCTAAATGATGGCGTGATTGCACCATTGTTTTACTTTTGTTTTTTCGGTATTCCGGGGATGCTGTTTTATAAAGTTGTCAGCACTCTCGATTCAATGGTCGGTTACCGGAATAAGCGCTATCAGGATTTTGGCTGGTGCGGAGCTAGGTTTGATGATTTACTGAGTTGGATTCCTGCGAGGCTTAGTTGGCTTTTACTTTCCGGAAGCGCCGCTTTGCTTCCCGGACTGTCCGGAAAAGACGCATTCAGAGTTGGCTGGCAAGATTGCTCAAAACTGTCCAGTCCAAATGCAGGTTGGAGCGAGGCTACTGCAGCAGGTGCGTTGAAAATAAAACTGTGCGGACCAGTTTGGCGGCAAGGAAAACTGGCTCACGATTATTGGCTCGGCAGTCCTGATGAGAGAGAAGGTGCGACTTACACGGACATTCAACTTATGAATAAATTCGCTTTAGCAACAGCATTGCTTGGTGCATTCATTTCCGGAAGTTGTTTGTGGTTTTACGGATTCACCCCATTTTTCAGCACATGAAAATTCTATTCACTGGTGGAGTCAAAAGCGGGAAATCACGTCATGCGGAAATACGTATGCTGGAAATGGCACAAGCGCAGAAACCTATTTATCTGGCAACCACAGAATTGTTAGATCCGGAAATGGAAAAGCGTATTTCGGAACACCGTAAGGGGCGGAGTGAAAAATTTCAGACTATTGAGGAACCTCTGTATTTAACGCGGGCAATTGCTGGAACAGAAGCTCCTGTGCTGATTGAATGTATGACTATGTGGCTCAACAACGCTTTGCATCATCAACTTCCGGAAAATGAAATATTTGAGGAAATTGAAAATCTACTTTTGCTGGAAAATGAGCTCGTCTTTGTGCTGAATGAGGTGGGACTCGGTGTCATTCCGGACAATCCTTTAGCTAGGCATTTTGTGGATTTGTCCGGACGTATCTCGCAACAGCTTGCAGAAGCCTGTGATGAAGTAATTTGGTGTGTGGCAGGAATATCAGTAAAGATTAAATAACCTGAAAACCTATGAAAACTCTTCAAGTTGATTTACCGGGTCGGGAATACCAGATTGATATTGGTCTAAATATTATCTACAAACAACTTCCTGAAGCAGTTAAACACAGCGCTGCTGAGCATGTGGTTGTAGTAACAAACACAACTTTGCAGGAACTGTATCCGGACTTTATTTCCAATGTTGTTGCAGATTCCGGAGTTAAGGTTTCAACCTGTGTACTACCCGATGGAGAAGAGTATAAAAACATGGAAACGATTTCGCTGGTATTCGATTTTTTGATGAATGTCAGTGCAAACCGGAAAACCTTGTTGATTGCTTTCGGAGGCGGTGTAATCGGAGACATGGCTGGATTTGCCGCTGCAACTTTTGTGCGCGGAATTCCGTTTATTCAGGTACCGACAACTTTACTTTCTGACGTTGACAGCAGCGTCGGTGGGAAAACCGCAGTTAATCATCCTGCAGGCAAAAACACAATCGGCTCCTTCAAACAGCCGGAATACGTCTGCATAGAACTCTCATTTATGAAAACTTTGCCTTCTCGTGAGTTGAATGCAGGCTACATGGAGCTGCTAAAACACGGCTTGATTCAGGATGCAGATTTTTTCAACTTTACTCAGCAACACTCCCTTGAACCGCTTGATTTTGATTATCTGGAAGAGGCTATTTTTCGTTCTTGTGCAATTAAAGGTTGGTTTGTTGAACAGGATGAGACAGAAAAGGGTTTACGCGCAAACCTCAATTTTGGTCATACGCTGGGACATTTAATCGAAACACATGCCGGTTACGGTAAGTATCTGCATGGAGAAGCAGTTGGAACAGGAATGTTATTTGCTGCATTTGTTTCATGGCGCTGGAAAGAACTTGCGCAAAAAGAATGGGAGCTTATCAGCAGTTACATGATACAAATTTTGGTGCCAGTCAAACTGCTGAAACTGGACTTTGAAACTTTTCGGAATTTGATCCTGCACGATAAAAAAGCACAAAAACAGGCTGTGAATTTTATCCTCTTAAAAAAATTAGGTAAAAGTTTTATCTTGCAGGAAACGTCAGTGGAAAAATTGTGGGAAGAGTTCAACCTGTTTGTGAAGAACTTTCCGGGAATGATCAGCTTGGAATAATTTTAGACCATGCCTGTTTGAGAAAAAGTCGTGGTCAGTAGGTCGAAACCAAGATTTTCCATGGTTGTCTCCCAGCGTAGTTTGTAGTCCAGTTCCAGCAGTAGTGATTCATCAAGCGGACCGAGCCACCAGGATTCTTCCTGAATTTCACGGTCGAGCTGCCCTGCACCCCAACCCGCATAACCGCTGCCGAATTGATAAGACTGCACCGCCTGACCTGCAGCAAGAGGAGACAGAATATCATGAGCGGAACTTAAATTTAATTTAGGTGACAGAATGGTAGTTTCTTCTACTGAAAAGTCAGTACTGTGAACCGCCCAAAAAGATTCCGGTTGTACAGGGCCTCCGACCAGCAAAGGGATGTCAAATACTGCATTTTCTTGAAGTTCTTCGGAGAGCACCTCTTTTACCTGAGTTGTAGAGGGATGATTCATAACTAATCCAAATGCGCCTTCTGCGTCATAACTGCATAAAAGAATGACTGATTTCTCAAAATATGTATCTTTGAGTGCGGGCATGGCGACGAGGATACCGGGGACTTCACTGACCAACATAATGCTTTTTTCTGAAGGAAAAATTAAAAAATTATGGATAGTCTAACCTATCAAAATCAAGATCGCAATTTGCTAACTCAGTTTCTTCGCTCGATTCATTACCAAAGCTCATCAGGACACAAGACATACGGAAATGCTCTGTCTATACTGCGAGCAATTTTTGAAGCATCAGGCCAACAGCATTTGCTTTATCTTGTCAAACTGCGCAAACTCTGGTTTGCAGATATTGACAAATTTTTGGCTAGGAACGCATACCCTCGTAATATCTCAGTCCTGCGCCAGTTCACGGTGACTGCTGATTTTGCCGAAGAACTGCTTAAAGCAGGCGTCTCTGCTGATTTCCTGCAGGCAGCAGAGAAATTAAAGGGTGAAAGTTTTAAACGGTCAGCACAATTGAACGGTAAGTTACAAAAGCAGCTAAAACGTTTATTGTCAATTGAAGAAACAGAACTGCTGAAACACAAGGTCAGATTCAAGCCTCAACAGACAATTCTGCACTTAACAGTTTATGACGGTAGCATCTCCCAAGCGTTACGCTTTGAAACTGAAGCTTATCTTCGCATGTTTCATCGATTGTTGCCAGAATTAAAATTAGACGATATCCGCTGTCATGTCGGTGAATTAGGACAGGCACAATTTGATCAGACTCAGGTTGCATCATTGGCGAAAGATTGGTATCTTCTCACCCCAGAAGGAATACATCAAAACTGTATGCCAGCGTTTCTCCATCGTGTTTCAAGAGCTCACGCTGTTTTAGTGCTTTATGTTTCCTCAGAGGAAGGTTTGGAGTTGTTGAATCGCACTCCTGGGGCAGAGTGGCTTGTCCAGCATTTACATAAACAACGCTCGGAACTAAAGGAAGTTCTGCAGAAAATCGCTTTCGTACCGAGGCCTGAACTTGCTCTGGAACAAGTACGTTTGCGGTCTTTTCTGCTGGGTGATATTCAGTTAGATAGATCTGCCACGGAAGCAGCAAAGGAAAGCAGTTCTTTAACAGCCAATTCTTCAACTATGTCCAGCTCTGCGCAAGAACAGTTTGCTAAAATCAACAGAAAATTAAGAGGTGAGAACTCCGATATACAGACTTAAAGTTAAAGAGAGTCATAGAGACTGCAGTAACTGCTGTAGCGCTGTGCTGTGATTTTTTCTGCAGTGACGGCTTCTTTAACATTACACTGCGGTTCATGTCGATGGGAACAACCTTTAAATCTGCATTGTCCCAGAAACGGTAGAAACTCCGCAAAATGTTTATCCAGTTCTTCCGGTTTTACGAGCGGGGCAAATTCACGGATTCCGGGTGTGTCGACGATGAATCCACCCTGCGGAAGCGAAAACATTTCTGCCATGATTGTAGTGTGACGGCCTTTTCCGGATTTTTTACTGACTTGACCGATTCGGATTCCCCAATCAGGAAAAAGTGCGGCTATCAGCGAGGATTTCCCAACACCGGAGTGACCTGACAAAACGGATGTGCGTTCGCGCATCAATTCACGTAATGTATCAAGCCCCCAGGATTCAGGCACACTGGTGACCAAAACTCTACAGCCCAGGGTTGAGTACAATTCTTCGATTGGCTTTATTTCTTCGCTGGTGGATAAATCTGCTTTGCTGAGGATAAGCAACGGTTCCAAACCGCCCCATGAAGCTGCTACCAAAAAGCGGTCAACTAAACCTACTCTGAATGGAGGATCACGCAAAGAGGCTACGATCAGGAGTTTATCGGCGTTACTGACCAAAACCTGTTCCGGAACCCCCATGGAGGGTCGACGTGAAAGTTTTGTCCGGCGTGGAAGCATTCTGAGGATCCATCCCGCATCTTCTGCGACATCCAGATCAACTTCTACTTCATCACCTACGGCTATTTTATTTTGATGGGGGTTTCCTTTAAACAAGCTTCCGCGGATACGGCAGAGACGAGGCTCTGTTTCACCAACATCCACGTAGTAGAAACTTTTGGTGCGTCTAAGGACGGTTCCTGTCTGAGGCAATTTATTTTTTGAAAAGCGTGAGTTCAGTCTTCCGGTTCGAGCTCGAAATCTTCTCCTTCCGTTCGATATTCATTGAGTTTGTTGCGTAAAGTACGAATGCTGATGCCTAAGGTTTTTGCAGCATGAGTCCGGTTACCTTTGGTCTCATTGAGAGTTTTGAAAATGAAACGCTTCTCTGCTTCTTTCATCGACATGCCAACTTCAATTCCTAAACCTTCATTCTCTGTTGAAATCTGCGGTTCAGTATTAGTCGTGGTAGCGTCTCCAACATTGACTGCAGTAGAGTTTGAAGTTAAATTTTTTATTGCAGCCAGATCTTCATTGATGGTCGTCTTTCCAAGTTGAGAAGACATGAGTAAATGGTTGGGTTGGATTTCTTCTCCATTACAAAGCAGCAAGGCACGTTCCATGACGTTTTCGAGTTCCCGCACATTACCACGCCAATGGTAATTTGTCAGGATGTTTAAGGTTTCACGACTGACAGCAGGACAATTACGGTTATTTATTTTAGAATGTTTTTTGATAAAATATGTCACCAGTAAAGGCACATCATCCATCCTGTCCCGTAAAGGCGGAAGCGCCAGCGGAATGACGTTTAAGCGGAAAAAGAGATCTTCACGAAATTTTCCTGCATCAACCATTTCCATCAAATTCTGGTTAGTTGTCGCAATCACCCTGACATCCACAGGTATTGGTTCTTTTCCGCCAACTTTGTCAATTTGAAATTCCTGCAGTACACGTAAGAGTTTTGCCTGCAGCGGCAGAGCCATCTCACTGATTTCATCCAATAGTATTGTACCTGTATGAGCCTGTTCAAACTTTCCGCGGTAATCCTGAACTGCTCCGGTAAAGGCACCTTTCGCGTGTCCGAAGAGTTCACTTTCGAGTAATGTTTCCGGAAGTGCCGCGCAGTTAATCGCCACAAAAGGTCTCTTTGAACGGTCGGAATTTTCATGGATAAAATTTGCCAGCAGTTCTTTTCCGGTACCGCTTTCACTCTGAATCATCATCGTGGATTTGCTCTTTGCCACATTCCTCGCAACATCAAGTAAAGACAGCATTGACTGGTTCTGCGTGATGATTTCCTTGCTGATATTTACAGGCTTTGACTTTGTAGACCTGCTTTCTGCAACAGGAGCAAAATTATCCGCAGTACCTTTATAATTCAGCGCTTGCTGAACTATAAACTGAAATGAATCAAAATTAATAGGTTTGCGGATGTAATCGAAAGCACCGTGTTTCATGGCTTCAACCGCAGTTTCTACTGTACCGTATGCGGTAGCCATTATCACAGGTTTGGTAGGAGAGATACTTTTAATGTCTTTTAGTAATTCAAGACCGCTGCGTTTGGGCATGGTCATATCTGTAATGACCAAGGAATATTCGTTTTGCTTGAACTTCTTGAGTGCGTCAATTGCGTTGTGCGATATTTCTACAGGGTAACCGCAGTGCTTGAGAGTTTCGGACATGGCGATGCGCATTTCTACTTCATCGTCTACAATTAAAACTGGTTGGTTAACCATTATTAAATCCTTTCAATCGGTGTCCATTTAGTGATCATTTTCTGTACGTTCCGCGTCATACTCTGGAACAGACTCGCACTTGAATTGATGGTAATTATAAAAAACATTAAGCTTATGATGTTATCACACCCGTATTGGTTATGCACGATTCATGCGCAGTCATCAGCAATTCCTATTTTGCACCTACGGCCTGGTTCTCAGCATATATTTTACAAATAATTATGGCTGATACATTCGTAAATAATTGCAAGTGTACCATTTAGATTTTTTACGGGTTCATCATGTCTGACAAAATTAAATTCTGCAAAACCTACACAAAAACTCCTTCCTCTATCGGTTCCACTTAAGAATAAAATGTCAACGCTGCTGGCTTAATATCAATCCGCTCTCAGGATGATTTAGGTTGAATGTCTCTGAGAGCGCCTAAACTGAGTTTTTGTATTGAATTTTCTAGGCGCTCTGTTAGTGTTTATAAAACGTTTTAAACTAATAATAAGGAGATAACATGGCCCTTGATGACGATTTCAAATCTGCAGCTGAACGCGTGACCCAACTTCCTAAGCGTCCACCAAATGATATAATGCTCCTGCTTTATGCGCTTTATAAACAAGGTAATAAAGGTGATGTCACAGGTGAACGACCTGGATTTGCCGATTTTGAAGGTCGGGCAAAGTTTGATGGTTGGAACAAGCTCCAGGGAAAGTCACTGGAAGATGCAAAGCAGGACTATATTGCGCTTGTAGAGAAACTTGAACAAGACGAAGCCTCATAAAATTTCATGCCTTTTGATCTTTCTTTAATAGAGCTGGTTGAACGTATCAAATCGGGAGACATACTTGCCGAAGCAGTAATGGACGCGGTATATCTTCAGATAGATCAATACAATTCATCGTTGAATGTTTACCGCAGTCTTTTGCCGCGTGAAAAAGCAATTTCACGTGCTAGGTTAATTGACGAAAAAATTGCTGCCGGAGAAAGTGTTGGTAAACTAGCCGGAATTCCTGTTTCGATCAAAGATAACATTTGTATCAATGATCCGAACTTGAGTAATGCCAGCGGTTCAAAAATACTTGGTGAATATCATTCACCTTACAATGCGACTGTTGTAGATAAATTGTTAGCGGAAGACGCGCTGATAATTGGAACAACAAATATGGACGAATTCGCCATGGGTTCATCCACAGAAAACTCTGCATTTGGTGTTACAAAAAATCCATGGAATACTGAACTTGTGCCGGGAGGCAGCAGTGGAGGAGCTGCGGTTTCTGTAGTTTCCGGAATGGCGCTTTTGGCTCTGGGCTCAGACACAGGCGGTTCGGTTCGTCAACCTGCTTCAATGTGTGGAGTCACCGGATTGAAACCTACATACGGAACAGTTTCACGTTATGGACTGGTAGCGTATGGATCTTCGCTGGATCAAATCGGTTGTTTTACAAAAAATGCTGCAGATTGCCGTTACGCCTTTTCCATTCTCCATGGTTATGATCCAAAGGAAAGTACTTCCGCAACAACAGCATTAACTTCCGCTCCAGAAGTAGCAGAGCTTTCCGGTTTGCGTATTTGTCTTCCGGATGAATATGTAGCAGCGCAATCCGCAGATCCTGACGTCGTCTCGAGTGTTAATGAATTAGTTGAATTGTTGGAGAGCAAAGGGGCAACGGTTGAACGTCGGCCGCTTGAGTTTCTGAAATATGTGATTCCTACTTACTATGTCCTCGCATTTGCGGAAGCAAGCTCCAACCTCGGACGATTCGACGGTATTCGTTACGGAAAACGGGAGCAGGAACAGTCTTCCCTCAAATCACTTTACACAACATCCAGGAAAGAAGGTTTTGGTGAGGAAGTGAAACGCAGAATTATGCTTGGAACATTTGTACTAAGTTCAGGTTATTATGATCAATATTATGGTCGTGCGATACAGGTGAGGGCGTGGATGGAAAAACAGCTGGCACAGCTTTTTGAAAAATTTGATTTTATCCTCGGCCCTGTTTCACCTTTTCCCGCGTTCAAATTAGGTGAAAAAACCGAAGATCCGCTCGCCATGTATCTGGCAGATATTTGCAGTGTGCTTGCGAATCTGACTCGAACACCCGCAATTTCAATTCCAGGGAAACCGACCGTTGACGGATTACCGGTTGGTTTACAATTAATGGGTCGTCGTTTTGAGGATCATAATCTGTTGGCGACTGCAGCCGCGATCCAGGAGTTGACCGAATATCATAATCTGCGTCCGGAAAAATATTTCAGTTGAAATTGCTGTAACTGTACATCTCCGGAAACGTTTCTAAGTAGACGAAGCGAACAAAATTCATAAAACCATCAAACCCAAAATTGACTGCAAATGCAGTCAAGCTACTGAAACCTGAAACCTGAAACCTGACTGAATGCTTGATCTTAAATTAATCCGCAGCCAGCCTGAAGAAATTGCGGAGAATTGCCGTAGACGTAACGTTCAGGTTGATATTGAAAAATTGTTAATGCTTGACGAACAGGTCCGGCAGATTACAACTGAAGTCGATACTGTCAGACAACGGCGTAACGATATCAGTAAAAAAATGAAAGGCAAAATTCCGCCAGATGAACGACAGCCGCTAATTGAAGAATCAAAAATATTACGCGAGGAAGAGTCAAAAAAAGAATCAATGCTGCGGGAACGGCTTGAGCAGCGGCTTGATTTACACAAACAGGTTCCAAATCTGACCCATCCAGATTCCCCTGATGGTTTTACGGACGAAGACAACGTGCCGATCCGAGAAGTAGGGACAAAACGTGAATTCGATTTTGAGCCTAAAGATCACGTTGAGTTGATGGAAGCACTTGATCTGATTGACTTTGATGGCGGCGCAAAAGTTTCCGGTCAAAAGTTCTACTACCTTAAAAATCAAGCCGTCTTTCTGGAATTGGCATTAGCCCAATATGCACTGAGTTTGCTACAAAAAGAGGGATTCACTGTACACATAACTCCGGATTTGGCTCGTCAGCAGATTTTGGACGGAATTGGTTTTAATCCACGTGGAGCAGAAACGCAGATATATTCGGTAGAAGAATCAGAGCTTTGTCTGATCGCGACCGCGGAAATAACTTTAGGTGGGCTGCTGATAGATCAGCTACTAAAGCCGGAACAACTGCCAATTCTCTATGCCGGACTTTCACACTGTTACCGTACAGAAGCAGGTGCGGCAGGACGTGAATCGCGTGGTTTGTACAGGGTGCACCAGTTTTCAAAAATTGAAATGTTTGCCTTTACTCATCCTGAAAAATCTGCAGAAATGCATGAAAAAATGCGTGAAATTGAGGAACAGATTTATCAGGATCTGGGGATACCTTATCAGTTGGTAAATATTTGCGCGGGTGACCTTGGCGGTCCTGCTTATCGTAAATATGACTTGGAAGCCTGGATGCCTGGACGTGGAAAATGGGGTGAAGTAACTTCAACCTCAAATTGCACGGATTATCAGTCACGTCGTATGAACATCCGTTTTAAAGATCCTGATACAGGGAAAAACCGCTTTGTTCATATGCTCAACGGAACTGCGATTGCGGTTTCAAGAACCTTAATTGCCCTCATTGAAAATGGTCAACAAAAAGACGGTTCGATTAAACTTCCTGCCTGCCTCAACATGGCTGACATTCCGGCACCGATTTCCGAATAAATGTATTTTTGTCTTTCAATTGCAAGAATTTAGGCATAGTGTGATTTTTTAAGATAACCTTTAATCCATAAAATTTAGTATGAGAACACTCTCCGTTTTAATGATTTTCCTGCTTTCTGCCTTACCCTTATCTGCCGAATTGCCTCTTGGAAAAATTCCACCAAAAATTTTACTTGAAGGCGATTTAGGTGGACGTCTGGATGGCACTGCATGGAACAGTGAAGAACTGATTTCCGGAAAAGTCATGGTGCTTTTTTATGTTGATCCTGATGAAGCGGATCTCAATAATCATGTCAGCGATGCTCTCAAGGCAGAGAATTTTCCATTAGATAAATACGGTTCTGTTGCAGTTGGGAATATGGATGCTACCTGGATGCCGAATTTCGCAATCAATATAATATTGAAAAACAAGCAAGAAAAACATAAATCAACA
>Ga0114999_10001974_pt1 | contig 27631 bp, 27 predicted proteins | sample ArcticOcean_MG_C_3_FD_89820 | JGI IMG/M metagenome (GOLD analysis project Ga0114999, IMG submission 89820) | Marine microbial communities from western Arctic Ocean - ArcticOcean_MG_CB8_126 | ecosystem: Environmental > Aquatic > Marine > Oceanic | place: Arctic Ocean: Canada Basin | collected...
ACCTTGGGTGCAGCACCCAGAATGGGTAGGTAGCGGATCGGAGGTACTGTTCGCAGGCCACAGCCGCCAAGCAGGAGTGCAGCCAACAGGGCTGCCGCTGCCAGGCGCGACTGCAAACGTAAGGTGAAGGTCTTTGGGGTTTGCATCATACTACTCTGTATCGGTCAATACGGCGGACTCTACACATCAGAGTAATACACAGATTCGATACACCGGGGATGCCGCGGAGCATGCTCCCTGATCAAGGCTCAGGGAGCCGAGGGTAGTGGATACTCGCCCTCTTCGACGGCTTTTTCTAATGCCCGCCTAAACAGAGGGTCGAGGTGGCTCGTCACCTTCCACCCATCCGGATCATGATAAAAGTAGAAGAAGGGACTCTCACCCGAAGGCACCGTTGTTTCGTCGAATTGCAGAAACCCCAGGGTGTGATTGATGATTCGCTCCTGCAAAATCTGCAGGCTATCGACGGCGTGGAGGCGCCCAGGTCGTTGGGCAGGCCACTCTTCAAGCCACTTGTCGAGGTCGTTGTCCCAGGAATGTTCGCGATAACCGCTGCTGAAGCAAGCCCAAACGCGCTCAGGCTGGTCGTCGTCGACAGCCTGTGTATAGGTGCGGTAGGTCTCGGCAGGTGACTGATAGGGTTGGCCCTCGTCACTACAGCCCCAGAGGAGCAATCCCAGCAGAGGGAGCAAGACCCTCGCCGAGACACCTTTACGCAGCCTCATGATACTATGATTCCGAACTCTTGACGCGCTCGATTTCATCTCGAATCTGGGCAGCTTCCTCGTATTCCTCGCAGATCACCGCTTGCTCAAGACGGTGTTCCAAATTAGCCAGAGGGTCAGGTACCTGAGGTGAACTCATCTCTGCAGGATCGGGCAACGTCAGCGATTCCTGTTCACGTCGCTGGCCAAGAATCTGCGGCTCAAGCTCGTAGAATTTCGAGATGGCTTCTTCAACGCCATCGCCTTGCGACGCACGGATGCCGGCCTGATCCAGTAACTCGGCACTCACGAAAATGCTGGCTTGTGAGCGTAGGGCTAGAGCCACACCATCCGAGGGTCGGCAATCGACCTCACGCAGGCGGCCATCGCTTTCGACCACAGCTGCGGCGTGAAAGACCTGACCCTCTACCGAGTGGATCACGATCCGTCTCATGGGCACGTGCAACTCTTCCATCAACGTCGCAAACAAATCGTAGGATATCGGCCGCAATGGTTTCTCGCCACCCAGATGCATCTGAATAGCGGCGGCCTCGAATTCGCCGACGGCGACGGGCAACAACCGTGGTGCAGAGCTGTCTTTTTCACACAACCACATTAAAGGTTTTTCAGCCCGCATATAGGGGCTCACCTTGACCACGGCCATCTCGACCAAGGCTCTGCGTTTGCGTGAAATAGATGTTGGATTCATATAGGTATCGTTCTGTCATCCGAATCTGTTGGACCCGGTTTGTTAGTCGTTGAGGGTCTCCAGGCGGTCGCGAAGACGAGCCGCCTCCTCGTATGCTTCTTCAGCCACAGCCTGTCGTAGACGCTTTTCCAGCATCTGTGTTTCCGTCAAATCTTGCTGCGTATCGGCCAGCAATTCTTCCATCGATACGCTGCCTTCCGATGGCTCTGTGAGTTCGAGCAGATCGTTGCCATTGGCTTCGTCCTCTTCGTCCCAATCGGACTCGTCTTCTTCCAACACGGCCTGGGTCGCGAAGATCGGCGCTTGCCAACGCAGCGCTAGGGCGATCGCATCTGATGGCCTCGAATCAACAACTCGGTCATCACCATCCGATCCGGTCACGTGAATCTCAGCGTAGTAGATGCCATCCTGCAGACCCGTGATGGCTACGTGCTGGATCTGTGCACCCGCCTCACGCAGCAGCCCCACAGCCATATCGTAGCACAGGGGCCTGGGAGATTCCTGCTGCTTATGCCCCAAGGCAATGGCTCGAGCCTCGGAAGGTCCGATCACGATATGCAAGCTCGACTCACCCTGCTTGGCACGCAACACGACGCGGTGGTATGCGCGCGACGAGACCTGAACACGATGAACTTCCATCTCTACCACGAATTCATTACCTCACTCGTTGGTTATTTCATTGAATATAGCTGGCCACGGAAAGCTCTGTCAATAACCGCACAAATATCTTATAACACACATAAACACAACATGTTACAACTATTGTTCTGGTTTTGCTTCCAGCAATTCGGCCAACTGTCGTGACATCTCTACATCACGTGCACGCAAATGCATGACATAGACGAATAAGGCAGCAAAGAAAACCGAATAAGCCGTCGCTAAGTAACCCAAACCTGCTTCCATTTCCAACGAGGCCCCTTTCCGGTGCCGAGTGCCGACCAAAGAAATCACGGAGCGATTCGTCTCTGTCGATGAATCAATTGCAGCAACTTCGCAGCATTGCCCAGCTGACTCAATCGTAGCCGCAGTAGATAGCCAAACAACAATGCGAAGGCGATATAGGAAACATACTTCGTTGTCGCCATCGCGGGGTCAAGATCAACACTTGGTGGGTGCAGTTGTTGGTCCGCTGCCCAGAGATTGATCGAGTAGCGGACAAAGGGAACCATTACAAAGGCAAAGATGCCGACGACAGCTGCAAATCGTTGTGTTCGCTCTCCGGGCTCGCCATAGGAACGGACCATCAAATAAGCGACGTAGATGGTGAAGGTGATCATCATCGTCGTCAAGCGCGGTTCCCACCTCCAGAACACGCCCCAGATCGGTCGTGCCCACAAGGGGCCCGAAATCAATACAAAAATGGAAAACAGAACACCGAGTTCGGCAGCGGCCAATCCGAGTCTGTCCCACCAATCATGCCGTGTTCGCAGGTAGCCGACACTCCCAACAAAGACAAGGAAATACGCTAGCCCTGCACTGATCGCGGCAGACACATGAAAATAGAAGATGCGTTGTACGGGCCCCATCTGCCGTTCCGTCGGTGCGTAGACGAATACCGCCCACAATGCGCCGACCATTGCCAGTAAGGTCAGTACACCATGCACACGCCACACAATGGAATCTCTCAATTTGACCTACTCTTCGATGACGAAGTCGAACAGCATCAGGGACAGGGTGGTGAACACGAGCCCGTACACACTCAACATGGTCACATGGGTCGTCAACTGCTCTGGCCACCACAATCCCGATCGACCCGGCACGGCCCCTTCGAGTATGAGAGCCGTCGCGCCAACACAAGAAATCAATGCTGGAAGCAGAAGAGGAAGCACCAACAACGGCAGAAAAAACTCACGCAATCGAGAATGCCCCGCCATTGCTGCGAACAGAGTTCCCACGGAGGCGAGGCAGACAGAACCGAGCAAGAACACGACGGGCAAACTCAGCAAATACCAACCGGGCGTTAGGTTAAAGAACAGCCCAAAAATCGGCAAGGTGATCGTCTCGACGAGCAGGAGAAAAACCAAATTTCCTACCATCTTGGCCAGATAGAGAGAGGCCTTGGGGATGGGAGCGACCAACAATGCGTCGAGGCAATCGTTGGTGGTTTCAGCGGAGAATGTTCGTTGCAATCCAAACAAAGAAGCGAAGACGAAGGACGACCAAAGCACGCCGGCGCCGATCTCCCAAAGGGCCGCGCCACCCAACTCGAAGCCGAAGTTGTAAACCAGCAGCACGAGCAGGACGAAGAACACCATTGGACTCAAGCGCTCTTTGGAACGCCACTCAGCAACTAGGTCCTTGTGCAGCAGTGCCCCTGTGTGGCTTGCAAGCGATGGCATTCTCAGCTCTCCAGATACTGATCGCACAATTGCTGCAATTTGTCGCCATCACCGCCCGGCCAGGGCTGCTCATGCACCACTCGGCCGCGGCGCAACAACACGACGCGTGTCGCAATGTGCGCGGCCTCGGGCACATTGTGCGTTACCAGCACGGACATGGTGCCAGGTTTTTGAGCTCGCTGTGTCAGTTCCTGACCCAATTTGCTGCTGGCCCGCCGATCAAGTCCCGTAAAGGGCTCGTCCAGAAGCAGTAATTTGGGTTCGTGAAGGGTCGCTCGCGCCAACGCCAGCCGTTGCTTCATGCCACGAGAAAATCCACCCACTGGCAAGCTGGCGTGTACCCCAAGCCCCAACCTCTGCAAGCGTTCTCCAATGTCAATTTCCAGTCCGTATAGGCGGGCGAAAAATGTCAAATTTTCAAAGGCTGTCAGCTCTTCGTACAGAAGGATCTGGTGGGAAAGCAAACCGATGTGCTGCCGCACTGCCGCAGATTGTCTCGGGTTTTCGTCATCGATGACGACCCGGCCCGTCGAGGGTCCAGTCAATCCTGTCAGCAATCGCAACAAGGTTGATTTACCTGCTCCATTGGCTCCGGCCAACAGTACGTGCTCACCGTCGCACAACCGCAGGTCGACGCCATCCAGGGCAATGGTAGGACCAAAGGTCTTGGTCACTTCCTCGAACCGAACTTCCATCGCTTCGCCCTGCTCTATGACGGGGGGAGATGTCGGTAGATTTCGCGGGCCTGCTGCATCAGCGTCTGATACTTGCGATCCAGTTCGATGGCAGCCTCGCCCTGTGTTTGGGCACGCTCCTGCTGGACTTGTGCCAATTGCTTCAGGATGTGCTGGCGCTCGGATCTTGGCTGCGAAGAGTCGACGCCGACCTTGTCCAACGGGATTTGGGCCAGGGTCACGGGCCGCCTTGCGACAGCCAACAATTCCAGGATAACGGCGGGAACCAATGCCAGCAGCGCCCACTTAAGCGCCCATCGCATAGGCTGAGAGAAGGGCAACTCGATCGCCAGACGTTGGCCGACGGGCAGGTCCTGGGCTCGATAGTGCCGATACTGTTGCCCATGTAAATCTACGACGCCATGGTCGTGAAAAGGACTGCCCAATTCGACGCTTACGGGCTGGATAAAAAAGTCCAGGCTCTGTGTTGGGTACAGAATTTCGTGCACATAGGATCCATCAAAGGACTCGGCAGGAACCTGAAAAGTGAAGGCGACCTGGGACGCCCCAGGCGGTAGAGACTGAGTATCGAACAACCGTGTTGCCGACAAGCGGATGAGTTCACCCGTGTGTGCGACCAGACCCGTCATCGCCTCCGGAATCTGGAATTCCAGGCCTCGCTGGTGATCGCCAAACTGACGTCCAGCGTAGGTCTGACTACCCGAATTGTTCGCTTGTACCAGCTGCGCGACTTCCAATATTTGGTCGCGCAGACCCAGGAAAATGTTGTGACTGGAGATCCGCAGGTCAGCTGCATTCCCACCTACATCGTAGACCTCAACGATGATCTCGTCCTGATCACCGACGACCAAAAGGGAGGATGGGTAGGAGATGCCGCCGTATTCGGCACTGAGGGCAAATTGTGTCCCCGTGCGCAGAAAGGGTCCGGAAAACTCGAAGCGTCCGTCGCGACTCGAGACAGTACTGGCCATTGGCGACATGGCACCCTCTTCAGCGCCTATCAGAAAGCCGATCTCCACATCCGCCATTGGCTCTTGGGTTGCACCATGCAGGACATAACCCTGAATCGTATCAGCAGGCACAGAACCAGCCGTCGCCATCGACAGCAAGCCCACGAACACCCACCTACTCCAGGGCTCCAGGACCACGCTCAGGACACCGTAGCGAAGGCGTTGCCGCAATGAGCGCAGAATTTGTGGGTCGGTTGCCGTGCCGTCCCGCAGGCAGGACAGAAGTTGGCGGCGGCCGGTGCCGCACCCTCTTCGGGTGATTCTACCTGGACCGATTGCAGATCGGCGAGAATTTGCGCATCGAGATCGGCGTCTGTCGAGTCAGTACCAAGCCCATCAAGCTGCTTCAGCGTAGACAGCGCCTGCGCCTCCAGGTCGATTCGCAATGTCTCAAAATCTGCATCGGATATCTTGCCCAGTGAATGATCAAAACTCAATTCACGGAGCGAACTGTATAGCTGCTCCTTTTGCTCCGTTAACTCAATCCTCGACCGCGCTTTGTTGGTAGGTCGAACCCAGGCGTGTTTCCTGGTCAGGATTGGATGGATGATGGCGATGAAGAATCCGCCGAGCAAAAGCAGACAGGCGATGGGTACGAGGATGGTTTCCAAGGCAGTCTCTTAGGTAGGTTGCCCACCAAGGGCAGGTTGCCAGCCCCCAGCGCGCACGGCATCGCGATCAAGTCGAGCCATGCGGCGATCCCGAGAATTGGGCCACATGGTCCAAAGTGAGCTCAGTACCAGCAGGGCCGAACCCCACCACACGCAATTGACAAGGGGGTTGATGTAAATGTGGAATTTTGCCGACCGATCGTCCTCGCCGATGCCGACCATGATCACGTAAAAGTCCTCAAGCCAACGTGAATAGATGGACACTTCGGTCGTGTTCTGCTCAGCAGTTTTGTAGAAGTGGCGCTCGGGGATCAAGGTCGCAAGGAATTGATTGTCATATTGCAGCGTGAGCGCCGCAGCGGCGACGGACTTGTTGGCATCTTCACCAAAGGCCAAGGCATCGAAGGTGACAGTGTAATTGCCAACCTGAGAGGATTCACCCCGCTCCAAGACCAGTTCACGCTCGATCGTGAAGGCTTGTCCGGTGAAACCAACGAACAACATGATCACCGACAGATGGACCAGATATCCTCCATACCGACGTCGATTCTTGGACAACAGCCGAAAGAAGGCGAGGATGGCCCCCTCCCCCATCGTACGACGCCGTGCTCCGACACCTCGATAGAACTCCTGGCCAACGGAGCCAACGACAAATCCACACAGTGACAGGGACATGACTGCATAGAGGTCCTGCATTCCACCGAGGAGAAATCCGGCAGCACAGACAACGGCTATAACAGTGGGCGCGATGAAATTGCGGCGCAAACTATCCGTTGATGTTCGCCGCCATGCGAACAGGGGGCCCGCTCCGGTCAGGAACAACAGGACCAGCCCCATGGGCACGCTTACTTGATTAAAAAATGGCGCGCCGACGGTGATCTTGTCTCCCGTGAAGGCTTCGGAAAGCACGGGGAACATCGTCCCCCACAGTACGGCAAACAGTAGCGCCAGAAGGATCCAGTTGTTTAGCAGGAAAGCGGATTCACGCGAGGTAAATGACTCGAGATGATGGTCGGCGTGGAGATCACCGAGGCGCGTAATCAGCAGGATAATGGACCCGAAGGCGATCAAAAGCAGAAAGACAACGAAATACGTACCGATACTCGATTGCGCGAAGGCATGCACAGAAGAGACAATGCCGGATCGCGTCAGGAAGGTTCCGAAAATCGTCATGCCAAAAGTGAAGAACAGCAAAAGCATGTTCCACACTTTGAGCATTCCCTTGCGCTCCTGAATCATGATGGAGTGCAAAAGAGCGGTCGCTGCCAAAAAGGGCATCAGGGAAGCATTCTCTACAGGATCCCAGCCCCAATATCCGCCCCACCCCAACTCTACGTAGGCCCATTTGCCGCCCAGTAGTAGTCCACCGCCTAAGAAGGTCCACGGGATCAGCAGCCAGCGGCGCATCGCTCGCAGCCATGTGTTATCGACCAGGCGTGAGGCCAGGGCAGCAATGCCAAAGGCGTAGGGCACGACCATCCCCACCATCCCCGCATATAACAGCGGTGGGTGGATGGCCATATACGGGTGCTGGAGGATCGGATTCAGACCACGTCCGTCAGCCGGCGTAAAGGGCAGACGTGTAAAAGGATCGGCCGAAAAAATGTTGAGTATGGCAAAGAAGAAGCAAGTCGCTGACAATACGGCCACGACATAGGGCATCAGCTCTCGGTAGCGATGGCGGTTGAATAAGACAGCCGCTGCCGAGTAAATGGTCAGAACCCAGCCCCAGAATAGGATCGAGCCATTTTGGCCGCCCCAGAGCGAGGCAAGCACGTATTGAGTGGGCATCGCCAGATTGGTGTTTTCGGCGACGTACTGAACCTGAAAGTCCTTGGTGAAAATCGCGTACCAAAGACTCAAGGCAGCGACCGAGTAGAGAGTGCAAACCGCCAACAATGCGTTCTCACCTGAGCGAATCAGGCCTTCGTGATGTCGGTGAGCGCCCAGCAGGGAGACAATGGTGGCGTAACCGGCGGCTGCCAGCGCCAAGCACAGTGCAAAGTAGCCGACATCAACCATGGTAAGCAGATCCAGTTAAGAAGAGGGAGAAAGCGGCGGAGGTGGTTTAAGTACCCGTTGGCTCTGCCGTCTGGGTCGCACTGTCGAGCGCCTCGACATGGTCTTCGTAGTTCTGCCCTTCATACTTTGATGGACACTTTGCAAAGACCACTTCAGCATCAAAGCGGCCATCAACAGAACTGAAGTGACCCTCGATCACGACTTGGGCGCGATCCTGGAATGTGTCTGGCAGTACCGCGTTGCCCGTGTAGCGAACGGCGACCTCGTTTTCACCATCGGTGATCTGGAATTCCGGGCGGTGCCGGTATTCGTCCCATTGGATGGTCCCCGGAACCACGGTGCAGCCTCCGAGCTGGATGCGACGATCTGTCACCTGTTCCGCTTCGACCAGCAGCACGTCAAGCGTCATGTGGCGAGACGATGACTGGCGCACACCCATGATCAGTAGGGCGACAACACCCAATGCGACGATGGCGGATCCGATGGCAAACTGGCGTCTCATGACAACCTACCTGGAGAGGAGAACAGTGTTACACACCTGACAAAAAGGTCGGGTCAAAACTCACTACCCAGACCCATTACTTAACGTGCCGATTCCATCACAGGTGCGCAAATGACTACGGTGCGCTTGCCCTTAATGCGTGTGCATACCAGTTCAACAGCATCTGCGTCCGACTCGAAGCGACCAAGCTGTTTGCGCAACACCTCGGGTTCGATGGGAAAATGCCGCCGTCGGATAGAGCCCGGTCGCCAGCCATTGGATCGCATCACTCGTTGCAGCCGAGTCAATTGAAATGGGACCTGTTCCAGAACCCGGAAGCATCGCGCCCAGGGCGTTGCCGTGATCTCGTCGCTACTGAGATAGGCAACCTCCTCTGCAATCGACCAGGCGCCCAATTGCATGGCGAGCTCGCCAATCAGATGTGAGCGAACAAGGGCAGGATCCGGATCATAGAGCACTGCCCCGATCGGCTGTAGTGGAGGGCGCAGGATGTCGTCACTAGCGGAGGTCAAGCTGACGATCCGGGCCAGGTGTTCAGTTTCGATGATTCGCGTCGCTCGTCGTCTGATACCATCCGTCTCGCCACTGAACCACAACACGGCCTCTCTGCACTGACCCTGCCAGGACACATACTCGACCTCTTGCCGGGATGGCAGCTGATCCAGATCGAGGGCCGGAGAGACCTTCACGGCCAACAAAGAAAACCGCTCTCGCCATGGGTCGATGAGCTGCAGGCTTGGTTCGTAGTCGGCGCCTGAACGTACTCTGCGGCTGCCCTGTCTGCGTGCAGGGTCCACAACAGCAGCATTGCCCGATACAGGTGCCTGGGCGGCGTCGGCGGCAACGAGGTGGGCAGGAAAGGGCAAGGACTCCACATTGGCCCGAGCCATGTGCAGCCGTGCCAGATCGACGTCGACCCCTACACAGGGGCCACGTTCCGCCAGCGCCATCAGATCCCCACCAATCCCGCAGCACAGATCCACCACGGGATGGTTGCCAAATCTTGTGGCGCGATGCCGGGCAACGGCCAAACTACTGGCCATCTCAAAGCCGTCACTATCGCCAAACAGTTTCGGCGCGAAGTCACCGAATTTTGACCGAGCCCGCTCACGCTGATCCCAGACGTACAGAGCAGCTCGCAGATGACGCGCATCTACATCGGTTGTGTGCTGCTGGATTTGCAGGGAAGAGAGGCCCGTTGCCCGCTGTTCGCCGACTTGGTCCAGCATCCTCTGCCCAGCCGAACTGCGTAAGAAAATGACGGCGCGTGGCGATAGCGGGTGTGCCGGCTCAGTACGTAGGCTCAGAGCTGCAACTGTTTCGGAAATGTGGTCACATTACGGTATCCATCGGCCTCAATGAGGACGAGGTCTTCAATCCGCACGCCCCCAAGGCCCGCATAGTACAGCCCCGGTTCGACGGTCAGTGTCTGGTGCGCGGCAAGAGTATTAGCACGACGACCAAGGGAAGGAGCCTCATGGATATCCAGACCGACCCCATGACCGGTTCCATGGAAATAGCCCTGCATGCGCCCGTCGATTTCTCCGGTACGATAGTCGGCACTCTCGAAGTGCTGCTGCACGCCCCGGTGAATCTCTGCGCCATCGGCTCCAGCCCGCACAGCGGCCAGCGCCTCCAGCTGGGCCGCAAGGACCGTGTCATAGAGTCGCTGAACGTCTTCTGAGATGTGCCCGCGCACAAAAGTGCGTGTGATGTCGCCAAAGTATCCGCTGTGATCGGCGCGCGGGAAGATGTCGATGATGATCGGCGCATGGGCCGGCAAGGGTCCGTGACCGGCTTGATGAGGATCAATGGCCTGTTCGCCGCCAGCTACGATCGTATGGTGTCCGGTGCAATCGTGATCCAGCAGGACATGATGAATGGTGCGCCGCACTCGCTCGGAGGTAAGTGGACCCTCACCGAGCCATAGTTGATCGCCCTCGATGCGGGCCTGAGTGAGTGCGTCCACTGCCGCAGCCATAGAGGCCTCGGCAGCAGCCTGCGTCGACACGACGGCTTCAATCTGCTGGGGTGTCTTGATTGCACGCTCAGCAAACAATGGTTCGCCGTTGGCACGAACGACAAAACCAGCATCCGTCAGTTGGTTGGCCGTCGCCACGGGAAAGTCGGCCGGAACCAGAAGATTGTGGAAACCGAGTTTGCGTAGCGCATTGTGCAAACTATTGCCACTGGTTCCCTCTTCTGGCTCGTAGTCAGTGAGTGCTAACACATCACAACAGGACTGCTCCCGTGCACGGTCCAACTCAAGGTCCTTGACCAGTACCCACGAGTGTTTCCCGTCACACAGATAGTGAAAGGGATCGGGCGCCATGAAATCAGTTGCCCAATACAGATCGGCACTGCGTTCGCTGGCTGCATAGAGTAGCAGGGCATCGGTACCCTGTAGATCTATCGCGGGAATTCGTGCTGCTTTACTCACGTCGGCCTCCGATTCTCATCGCTCTCACGTCAATCCCACGCTCCTGATGCCAAAGCCAGAACAGAGCTGATTCTCCGCGTTTCAGATCTGCGACCAAGCGGACGAGGACATCCACCGAAGCGATGGTGGTTTGATCGATGTCCGTAATGATGTCATCGATCTTCATTCCTTTGGTGGCAGCAAGTCCGTCGGGATCCACGTCAACGATGACGACTGCCTGGCTTTCGTGATCCAGCCCAAGTTGCTCGGCGATATCACCGGACAAGCCAAGATCAGCAGCCCGCTTGCCTACGGTGGCTACCGTAAGTCCAAGTACGTTGAGCCGACGCTCACCGCGTGACAAAAGTTGGTCCTCGGCTCGTTCACCCAGGGTGACCAGCAAGTGGCGAATATTGCCCTCACGTAGAAGTTCCAAATCCATCACATCGCCAGGATCTTTCCCATAGATCCGTGTTTGGACCTCGTTGGGCACATTCACAGGCTCGCCATCGACGGACAGCAACACATCGTGTTGAACCACCCCTGCTTCCTGTGCGGCAGTTTCCTCCAGCACATCAGTGATCAGCACGCCGCGTGGCGGGTCCAGGTCCAGGCCCAACTCTCGTACGTGAGCATCATCCACGGCGTCCATCTGAATTCCCAGATAGCCACGAATAACACGACCATGGGTCAACAGATCGTCGACGGCTTCGCGGGCAAGATCAATGGGAACGGCCAATCCATAACCGATGTAGTATCCCGTCCGCGTCGAGATCGCTGTATTGATGCCGATTACCCTGCCCTGCAAATCGAGCAAAGGCCCACCGGAATTCCCGGGATTGATCACTGCGTTGGTCTGGATAAAACTCTCAATGCCGAATGATCCACCAATGACATCTGCTTGTCGCCCCAAGGCACTGACGATCCCGTGGGTCAGTGTCGTTCCCATTCCCAGTGGGTAGCCGATGGCGACGACCCAGTCGCCGATTCGAAGTTGCCTCGACGTGCCCAATCGCGCGACGGGTAGGTTTTCAGCGTCAACCTTTAGAAGGGCGATATCAATCAGAGAATCGACGCCGACAACTTCAGCGGCGAGGCGACGGCGATCCCTGAAAACGACCTCAATCGTATCTGCATCGCGGATGACATGGTAGTTGGATACGATGTACCCGTCGGAACTGATAATCACACCCGACCCCATCCCTGTGGGTGCAGGCACGTCCTCAGGTGGCTGAATCCGTCGGTGCCACGGCGGCATGCGAGCCTCTAAGTCACCGGAAGTCTGGATCAGCACTACAGCCGGTGTGGCTATTTCGTGTACGGCACGGAAGGCATCGCTCAGCGCCTCCAATTGTGCAACGGCGAGTCGCTGGGTCTCCGTGTTCAGATGACCATCGGCTTTAGATTGTGCCCCGCTGTTCGACACAGATAGACTCGACACAGACAGGACGAAAACAAGGAGTGAGTGAATTGACAGAAGTCTGTTCATTTCAAGTCGTACTCATCGAGTTTTCGATACAATGTGCGCACGCCGATGCCCAACAACTGCGCCGCCTTGCGCCGGTTCTGTCCCACCTGCACCAGGGCCCTCACGATGGCCTCGCGTTCTATTTCCTTCAACGAGGGCAGACCTGACGCTTCTACGGGTGCCGCCGGGATGACTTGCTGCGAGTCGATAGAGCCGGAACGTGTCAGGTCCATCTCGTGACCAACATGGTAGACGGGGCGTGGAGGAAAACTCCCCTCGCTGTGATCACTCGCACCCCCTTCGACAACGCGTCGTAGTTCGGCGACTTCGCGTTTCAGATCCAATAGAGCAAAATAGATCAATTCCCGTTCCGACTGGTCGGGGGTCTTACCCGTCACAACGGGCAAGTGACGCACCGTGGCGGGTGCACCTTCCAGATGCGGGATCAGATCCTGCGGTTGCACCTGACCGCGGGGTCCCAGAAACACGAGTCGTTCTACTAGGTTCCGCAGTTCACGGACATTGCCGGGCCAATCATAGTTGTTCAGCAGATCGAGTCCCGCAGGTGACAACCCTGCGAATTGTGCAGAAGGGGCTGACTCCTTCAGCTGTTCGATGTAATGATCAAGCAGTGGCGGGATGTCATCGCGCCGTTCACGCAGGGGAGGCAAGTGTAGTTCAACAACCTTGAGTCGATAGTAGAGATCACGCCGAAATTCACCGGCAGAGACTGCCTCAAGCAGATCTCGATTGCTCGCTGCCAGCACACGGACATCCACATTAAGGGCCGTATCGCCCCCGACACGAGTGACCTTGCGTTCCTCGAGGACCCGCAAGAGTCGAACTTGAGCTGAAAGGGCCATCTCGCCGATCTCGTCCAGAAAGACGGTACCACCATCGGCTTGTTCGAAGATGCCACGGAACTGCGAATGCGCATCCGTGAAGGCACCCTTCTCGTGACCAAACAATTCGTTTTCCAGCAGATTCTCGGGAATGGCGGCACAGTTGACCGCTTTGAAACTCCCCTTGGCACGGTCAGAATAATGATGGAGAGCCTGCGCAACCACGTCCTTGCCGCTGCCACTTTCGCCGGTGATCAACACCGTCACGGGTGTCGGTGCCACGAGCAGAATCTCCTCACGTAGCTGCTGGATTGTTTCAGACTGCCCCACAAGTTTTTCATGCAGAAAGCGACTGCGTTCTACAAGATCACGGGCGACCTGATTCAACTCCTCGGCGTTGAAAGGTCCCTCCAACACACGCTCCAGTGGACTACCACGGGACGCCTTGTACCAGGATGCGGCATTGTCATCGGCGAGGACGATGATGGGAACTTCTCTTTTGAGGGCCAGTGTCTGCGCAAGATCGGCAATCGTACGCTCAGGCAGGCGGAGATCGACGAGAACCAACTTGGCGCCTCGATCGAGCAGGGCACTCAGATGATCACCATCTCGGACGTCGACGATTTCACGCTGCCGGGTGCGTAGCGCACCCGTGACGTCGGTGCGTACCTGCGGATTTTGCGTGACCAGGAGGAAGCGACTTTTTGCGGTCATAGTGATCAGTCGCTCTTGCCGTGCTCCTCATGCACAATCGTGATGGAGCGTCCTTCGCAGGAAATGTATCCCTGATTCTCCAGTCGCTTGAGGACACGCGACACGGTTTCTCTTGTGGTCCCTGACATGTTGGCCATCTGCTGATGGGTGGGTGGGGATTTCAACAACACACCCATCTCCGTTGCGCTGCCCTGCTCCTCGGCCAGCTGCAGAAGGGTCTCGGAGATTCGACTGGTCACATCGAGCAAGGCCAGTCCTTCGATCTTTCTATCTGTCTTGCGCAAACGGGAGGCTAACTCGGACAACAAACCGACAGCGATCTGTGGCACCTTGTAGACCAGTTGGAGAAAATCGGACCGGCGCAACATGTACAACTCGGTGTTTTGTGTCGCCACGACATTGGCCGAGCGCGGCTTGCCATCAAGCAGAGACAACTCGCCAAAGACGGCGCCTGTACCGAGCAGGGACAGGATCACCTCACGGCCGTCTTCACTGACAATGCTCACCTTCACCTGGCCCTGGGAGATGATGAACAGGGCGTCGCCCTCCTCTTCGGCGAGAATGATCACTTGAGCCTTGTCGAAGTGCCGGGTGATGGTCACCGGGGCAATCTCTTCTAACTGCTCGTCGTTGAGCCCCTCGAACAAGGGAACTTGTCGCAACAGGGAGATGTCCATTATTCCTGATTTCTCGCTCAAAAGGCGCTGCTAGAGCGCGACGTACAGCGCGTCAATTCGCTCCTGCGCAAGGCGGCCGAATTCACTGCTGGCGCCTGCGGTACGAATAATCTTGTCATAGACACTACGAGCCTGCGACGGCTCGCCCAGCTCTTCATAACAGCGGGCACGACGAAAGTCGGCCGAAATGATCCAGTTCGTCGACGCTTCTTTTCCGTGATAACTCACCTCGTAATACGTCTGAATTGCGCGCCGATAGTCACCATGTTTCTCATAAGCCCTGCCAATATGGTATCTGGCTTCCGCTGCGTCATTTCCTTCGGCCCATTCCAGGACCTGATTCAGATAGTCAATTGCTTCACTATGCCGACCGGTCTCTTCGTAGATAATACCCACGGCCAATTCGGCGCTGCGATGCTTCGGGTGCTGCGGGAATTGTGCCAGTAGTCGTTTGGCAATTCGCAACGACTCGTCCGACTCTGTCAGTCTTTCATAGCACTGGAACAGTTTCCAGATCGCTTCCTGTCGTTGCGCGTCCGACGATTGTGTCCCATCCAACACGTCTCGATAGGCACCGGCTGCCGGTCGATGGCTGCCGAGGGCGGTTTGGAAGTCACCCAGCCGTAGTCGAACACCTGGAGCAAAGGGACTGTCGCCATGGGTGTTGAGGAAATCTCCCTGCATTTTTACCGCAAGCTGAGCACCTTCCTCACTGGGTGCGGCTCGCATTTGCTGCCAGCGTGTCGTGGCAGCGTAGTAAGCGGCTGCCCCGCCGGGATCTGCGACGGCGCGCGCCAGTTCGAGGGCAACGGCAGAACCCAATCCGTCTGGAGGAAGCGTCGTGTTGGCAACACTGTTTTCCAACTTTTCGAACAGGTCGAATGCCTTGTCATATTCCTTCGACGCCAGCAATCCTCGTCCCTGGTAGAGTTGGAAGAGGAAGGTCCAGGGTTGCGGATCCTTGCCAAAGCGCTTGCGAAATCTGTCACGTGCCCTTTTCGCCTCCGCCGCGCGGCCCTGTTCATACACAGACAACACCCATCGACCAACGAGGGATGCTTCGGCGTCCTCTACCAGCGGGCTGTAAGCCTGGGCGGCCGCACCATAATCACCGGTGGCGAACAACAGATCGGCCACCAGAAGACTCGCCGCCGAATGCAGAGTACCCACGCTGTTCACCTGCCGATAGGCGTCGATGGCCTCATCAGTACGGCCCAACCGCGACAAGGCAGCACCGCGGGCGATATACACACTGTCGGAGCCCGTGATTCCTTCATCTAATAGACGATCGTAGACGGGGAGACTCAGCTCGAAATGTCCCGCTAAATCATGGGCTCGAGCCAATCTGCGACGCAGAGAACCATCGGCGTCACCCGAAGGGTCCGATTCGCTCAATCGTGCAAATGATTCGATCGCCCGCTGATGTTCCCCAAGCTCCAGATAGATGTCAGCCAGCTGCTCCTGCGCGCGTCGCTGGCCCTCGAAGGCGGGGAAGGCCAGCAACAATTCACCCAGACGTGACGCCGCTTCGGGGGCACGACCGGCTTTGTGCAGGGCGTCACTCAACACGGCCAGGATCTGTGGTTGCAATCCAGATCCGGGGATGTCCTGTAGCAAGGACGTCAATGAGTCGATGGCACCCTCCGCGTTGCCGCCGTCAAGCGCGGCAACCGCAAGGCCGAATCGGGCTCGTTCGGCCAAGGGGTGATTTGCCCCATCGCGAAGCAAGGTTTGATATGCTTCTATTGCGGCGGCGCGTAGTGTGTCGTGTGTTACGGAAGCTTTGCGGCGCGCGTCACCAAGAAGAAGTAGAGCGCGCAATCGAGATTCAACCGCAGCGGGATCATTCGCCGCCGCCTCGAGGATCTGGGTATAGCCTTCTTCTTCTATGTGGTAGCGCGCCGAATCACTTGCTGCTTCCGCTGCTGCGCGTTCCACTTGGCGCAACTGCGCCAATCGAGACCACCGCGATGTCTCAGTAGAGCCAGCCAGAATACGGTCTTCCTGCCGGGCGACACCGCGCAATGAGTCGGCTTTCGCCTCCTCACCCTCTAGTAGCCGTTGACGAGCAAGACGATAGAGACAGTCTGCCAGATAGAACTGCGCTTCAGGTGTGTCGGCATCGCCGGCATAGGCAGAGACATAGGTCTCCCATGCGCGTACGGCATTTTTGAAGTCCTGGTGGTAACGTAGTGCTGATGCCAGATCGAAGCGCACCTGACGCCGCGCCGTCCCGGCGAGCTCGTCGAACCACGCCTGCTGCACGGCGCGTGACAATCCTTCGGCATCGCGCACCATGAAGTCACTCAGATACTCAACCCGATTGCGTACCTGTAGTGAACGTCGATGTCCGGGAAATCTTTCGAGGAAATTCACGAATTCGCGGATAGCCAGTCGCCGCTCCCCTGCCCCTTCATAGGCTGTGGCCAAGCCGTATTGGCCTTCTGCCTGCAAACCACTGGCACGACTCAGGTCAGCAAACAGGGTGACTGCTTCGTCATGATAGCCGCTGGCCCCGTACACCTCAGCCAATTGCAGACGAGTGCGATCCTGCTCGGCAGCCGACTCAGGAAATTCAGCACCATGGCGCTCAGCTTCATCCAGGTATCTACGCAACCACGAAATGGCTCTGGCAAGATCACCTTGCCGGCGATACAATGCACCCAGTTCACGCAATGCGGCGGCGCTGGCTGGGGCGGGAACCGCGTCAGAGGGGCTCACCAATTGAAAGAGCTCGCTCACAGCTGCACCGACCTGGTGCAGCCATCCCAGACTCACAGCCATGCCGAGGTGAGCCTCTTCGCGAATGGGGGGCGCCGACTCCTGCGTCATCAAGTCACGATAGAGCGTTAGTGCCTTGTCATGTCGGCCAGCTGCCCGCAGGGCATCCGCCTGACCCAGTTTGGCACGAGCCTGCATCGCCGTATTGGAGGCAGAGGCCACCGCCTGTCCATACGCGGATTCAGCCTGGTCGTATTGCCCGCGCACCATATAGTGGGCGGCCATGTCCAATCGCGAGCTGTCTGCATGCACACTGCTGGCGAAGGAAGTGCGCAATTGCTTGAAGCGCTCTTCTGCAGCGCCCAAACGCCCAAGAAACAATTCGAGTCTACCGGCCAGCAGCAGCGCATCACGTGCCTCCTCGCTGGCGGGCGAATTCGCAGAGATCTCAGCGAGCAATTCACGCGCCGCGACAGGATCACCTGAGGCAAAGGTTAACTGCGCCAACCGGAAGCGCCCCCGACGAGCAGCTGCATGCCCGTCATACGCACTGAGCAATTTCCCATACGCGCGCAGCCCGTTGGTCAGATCTCCTGCTCGTACGAAGTTGGTCGCCGCCGCGAGCAGTGATTCGGCAGCAAACTCACTTTCGCTATACAGACGCTGTACTTCTTCGTACACGGAACCCGCCTTGGACAATTCGCCCAGCGCCTCATGACAGGCGGCTTGCTCTCTACGTGCCTTGGCGGCTTCCAGATGATTTGGATGGATCTCGTAGAAGTTTCGGTAGGCGACGACCGCCTCTTCACAGCGGCTGGTGCGCCCATACGATTGGGCCAGCATGAGGCGCGCATCAGCCAGATGAGGCTCCGCGGGATGGTTGCGGATGAAATCACCGAACAACTGTGCTGCCGTTGCATAGTCGCCCGCATCGCGAAACAGGTTTCGTGCGAGGCTGAATTCATCCTCCGCGTCGGCAAACACACCAGCCGGACTCGTGCAAAGAAGGCTCAGCAAGAGCAAAGATAGACGCGTTGATCGATTCAAGATGGTTCCAGGAGACAATGAGGCGAGCTGAGAGCAGAAGATGAGTGCCAAATCGACACTACGCAGACCAAAACATGATGTAAGCCCCCCAAGGTTGGTCTCACCCATGCGGCATCAGAGGCTGACGCAGGTTATATTGATGCGAGCGAGTCGAGTATACCGGGCAAAGTCGAGTATACGGGCCATCAGAATAGAGGTCAAGACGTGACAGCGCAATCACTTACGAACAAATGAACAGCTTGCGGGAAGTGGCACGGGCCAAGCTAAATCTGGGTCTGAAGATCATGGGACGCAGGGAAGATGGATTCCACAATCTGATCAGTTTGTTCCAGACGGTGGATCTTTGCGACGAGCTGACACTGACGTTGAGTGCGAAACTGTCACTTCATTGTGACAGTCAGGCCTTGCCCAATCAACTGGATAATCTCGCCTGGCAAGCTGCGGATCTTTTCTTGAGCGAAGTGGGTGGTCGTCCCGTTCATATCAATCTGGTGAAACGGATCCCCATGGGTGCCGGACTGGGCGGCGGCAGTGCAGATGCTGCCGCTGTGCTGCGCGGTCTGAATCGGCTCGCTTCGCGCCCTGTGTCTCTGGAGCAACTGCAGCGACTCGGGGCCCAACTCGGCTCCGATGTCCCCTTCGCTCTGCAAGGGGGAACGGCCTGGGTCGAGGGTCGCGGAGAGCTTCTGACACCCGTCTCATGGGACGCGGAAGGTCTGGATTTGCACTATCTGCTCGTGGATCCCGGTATTGAGGTCAATACGGCCTGGGCCTACGCTCAGTTGGACATCGGTATCTCTAGACAAAACAATGGGTTGTCGAGTTCGGATTCGTACCTTACGTTCTTCAATTCTGCACGCGGCGGGCGCGTCCCGGTACGCAGGCTGCTGGAGGTCATCGATAACGACTTTCAGCCTGTCGTCGAACGAGCCAAACCCATCGTCGCACGTGCCAGCCAAGCGCTGGGTGCCTTGACGCCATCGGCTTGCTCCATGACTGGGAGCGGGTCAGTCGTCTTTGGTATTTACGTCGACCGGATCGCCGCGCGCCACGCAGCTGAAGAGCTGCGCCGGCTAGGTTATCCGGTTTTTCTTTGTACGCCGGTGCCGGAACCGGTCAGCACTGGATAAAAACTGCGGCGAATGAAGTCAGTTGCCCGGTCGTTCAATTGGTAGGACAACGGATTTTGGGTCCGTCTATCGAGGTTCAAATCCTCGCCGGGCAGCCAACTGCAAACCACGGCAAATACAGCCGAACTACGTAGGGAGAAAAGACAGGCCATGGCCGTAAGCCTGAAGATCTATCAACGTGAGACCATCGAGCTTGATGTCGAGAAGCGCGAAGAACGTGGCAAGGGGCCCGTCGGCCGACTGCGACGTGAGCAAGGCATGCTTCCCGGGGTCATTTACGGGCATCACCAGGATCCCTCTTCCTTCAAGGTCGAAGCGCTGCGCCTTGAACGGGCGATGTCCGGAGGAGGGCGCAATGCAATTTTTGTGCTCGCCGGAGACGGTGGTGGCGAACGGGCAGTTGTCCGTGATGTCCAATACCACAAGGTGAGGGGCAACATTGTGCACGTCGATTTCTTGCGGATCAATCCCGAGGAAGAGATTAGCTCGACGGTGCCTTTGAACACCGTGGGCACCCCTGTTGGTGTTAGCGTCAGCGGCGGCGCCCTTCAGCACAGTGTCACCAACGTGGATATGACTTGTATCGCTGCCGAGATGCCGTCACAGGTTGAGATTGATATCACAGACCTGGAGATCGGCGACAGTATTCACGTGAGTGACCTTCTTGAGACGGAAAGCCGGATCACGACTGATCCGGGAGTGACCATTGTTAGTGTCTTGCAGCCACGTCTGACCGCAGACGAAGAGACCGATGCAGATGAAATCGACGACGCCGCCGTTGCAGAGGAAGGTGATGCCGAAGAGGGTGACGACGACGAGTAGTCGTCGATTGTCGTGCGCATCGTCGTTGGTCTGGGCAATCCAGGTGCCCGCTACGAGCTCACGCGTCACAACATCGGATTTCTCGTCGTCGAGCAGCTTGCAGCCGGCGCCGAGTGGAAAAGCACCACCAACGCCCTGATCGCAAAGTGTCGATTGGGCGACCCGCAGCACGAGGTGCTGTTGGTCAAGCCGCAGACATTTATGAATGGCAGTGGTGAAGTTTTTGAGCCATTGCGAAGACAGACTGATGTCGAGCCTGACAACATACTTGTCGTGTTTGACGATTTTCTCCTCGACTTTGGCCGCTTGCGGCTGCGTCGGGGTGGTACCGACGGCGGCCACAATGGCTTGGCGTCGGTCCTCCAGCATCTGGAAACCGAAAACGTATCGAGACTTCGTCTTGGCGTCGGCCCGGTTCCCGAAGATGTGGATGATATAAACTACGTGCTGGCTCGTTTTGCCTCATCGGACGACATAGACGAGTTGCTACATCGCAGTTGTGCTGCCACCGCATGCTGGGTATCGGCAGGTTTGGAGGCTGCGATGAATCAGTTCAACGGTTGTTTGCCCTTGTCGCCCGGGGCGGGACACCTATCATGACCTGTTCGCGAAACAGGGTTACAGGGGGGTAACTGCTCCTATGGAAGTGTGGACGACAGCGGCCCCATATTTGGGTGTCGCAGGCCTGATCGTCGCGTTCGTCATATACGGTCGAATCAAGAGTGCCGACCCCGGTTCGCCAGAGATCCAGGAGATTTCTGACGCAATCCACGAAGGCGCGATGGCTTTTCTCAAGCGCGAATACAGCATTCTGCTGATTTTCATCGTCGTCGTTTTCGTCGCCCTTCTATTGGGCGTCAATCAAGGCACGGCGATCGCCTTCCTCGCAGGAGCTGGCTGTTCGATCGTCGCAGGCTTTTCTGGAATGAAGGCAGCGACACGTGCCAATGGGCGCACGGCGCAAGCGGCCAGCACACAAGGACAGGGCGCGGCTTTGTCGCTGGCATTTTCTGGTGGTGCCGTCATGGGACTGGCCGTCGCCAGTCTGGGCATGTTGGGCATCGGCGCTCTGGCCCAGGCTTTCGGCATCTGGGAAAACCCTGCCAATGCAACGTTCATCAATGGCTTCGCCATGGGTGCTTCATCCATCGCACTGTTTGCAAGAGTCGGTGGCGGCATTTTCACCAAGGCAGCCGATGTTGGCGCGGATCTGGTTGGCAAGCTCGAGCAGAACATCCCCGAAGATGACCCACGCAACCCCGCGGTGATCGCCGACAATGTCGGTGACAACGTCGGCGATGTGGCCGGTATGGGGGCTGATATCTTCGAGTCGTATGTCGGCTCCGTGATCGCGACGATCGCCATCGCTGCTACATCATCCGTTGCCTTCTTGGCGACGCTCGCGCCAAATCTGGGCGCAGGCGAGGCACGTGCGGCGGCTATGGCCTATCCGCTGTTGGTTATTATGGTCGGTCTCATCGCCTCCTTCATCGGGGTGATTGCCGTTCGACTCATGCAGAATAGTGATCCGGGTGCCGCACTGCGGTATTCGACGTTTCTATCCGCGGCAGTGATGCTTGCCGGCGCATGGTGGATTGGTGGTCAGCTGGGTTTGAGTGAAGGGCCGTTTTATGCCGTCCTGTTCGGGTCTCTCGTGGGTATCATCATCGGTCTGCTGACAGAGTATTACACGGCAGGCAAGCCGATGCGAGAGATCGCTGACGCTTCCAAGACCGGCACAGCAACCAACATCATCAGTGGTCTTGCCGTCGGCATGGAATCAACGGCCTTGCCGGTGATTGGCATCGTCACCGCCATCGGTCTCGGTTACCACTTCGCCGGTCTTTACGGCATCGGCATCAGTGCGGTGGGCATGCTTGCCACGGTCGGTGTCACAATGGCCGTCGACGCCTACGGTCCAATCGCCGACAATGCAGGTGGTATTGCCGAACAGGCGCACCTGGGCGAAGAGACCCGCAAGATCACCGACGGCCTTGATTCTCTCGGCAATACGACGGCAGCCATTGGCAAGGGATTCGCCATCGGCTCAGCAGCACTCACGGCATTGGCCCTTTTCTCCGCCTATTCATCCTCCGTTCGCGAAGCGATGGGCGGTGTAGAACTGGTGATCGATGTGACCAATCCGGGTGTTGTCATCGGTCTCTTCATCGGTGCAATGATTCCGTATCTGGGTGCTGCGATGACGATGAAGGCCGTCGGCAAGGCAGCCTTCGCCATGATCGAAGAAGTGCGTCGGCAATTCCGTGAAATTCCAGGACTCATGGAAGGCACGGGAAAGCCTGACACTCGCCGTTGCATCGATATCTCCACCGATGCCGCGTTGCGTGAAATGGTTGTTCCGGGCCTCCTGGCTCTGCTTGCCCCTGTCTTGGTCGGTTTCCTCCTGGGGCCTCGTGCCCTGGGTGGCATGTTGGCAGGTGCGACTGTCAGTGGCGTATTGCTTGCCCTGATGATGGCCAACAGTGGCGGTGCATGGGACAATGCAAAGAAGTGGATCGAAGAAGGTAATCTCGGCGGCAAGGGCTCTGAGCCCCACATCGCTGCAGTCGTCGGTGACACCGTCGGCGATCCGTTCAAAGACACCTCCGGTCCGTCGATGAACATCCTCATCAAACTGATGTCGGTGGTCTCGCTGGTGCTGGCTCCCCTGTTCGTAAAGCACGGACTCAACCTCTTCTAGAGCTGGTCGCAACGCGGTCGGAAACACAGCTGAGGCGAAAGAACGCATGGTCAAGAAGTACGAAATGGTGATCCTCATCGATCCACAGGTTGGCGACAATCAGATCGAGACGACGATTCAGGGCTACAAGCAACGTCTCGAAGACGCCAACGCCGAAGTTTTGCACGTCGATCACTGGGGTCTGCGAAAGCTGGCCTACACATCGGCGGCATTGCAGGGACGTCAACAAGCGTTCTATGCATTGTATCAATTCAGCGGGCCACCCGAGTTGATCGAGCCTCTTGAGGTAGCGATGAAGCTCGACGAGGCCGTGTTGCGCCATCTGTTCCTCTCTGTAGATGGAGAGTTTCTCCGGGTTCCCCAATTGGCACCTGAGAACGTTTATATCTACAACCCACCGGAGCGTCCTCGTGAGCGCCGGGGTCCCAGGCGGGATCGGGATGACGAGCGTAGCGAAGGCCGTCCAGATCGGCCTCCGGGCAGATCTAACGACACGGGCGGCGATTCCGCCGCCCCCCCCGCAGCTGTCGCAGCTGTCGAGCCCGCCGCCGCGGTCGCAGAGGATCACGGCGAAGAGTAACGACGTCGTCTCCTCATTCGGAGACGACTGTCGGTGCCGGGTCACGTTCCCGTGCTGCATCTGCTCGCAAGTCTATCTCTGGTTGCAGCAACTTTGCTGGGTGCGCGACGATTTGGTGTAAGGCGCATGGCGTTGCCCGCCTGTCTGCCGCTGGTCTTGTCGATGGCGGGTCCGTTGCAATGGGTTCTGCTGTCTGGATTGGCGCCGGCACCCTTGATCGGTTTGCTTGCCGCTATCCAGGTGGAGCGCGGTCGAAGCTATGGTCAGATTATGGCACTGGCGTCAATTCCAGGACTGGCGTTGGCACTGATGCTATTGTTCACCATTGGTGGGTCCCAGCAGCAGCGGCAGGACCTGAGTGAACAGATCCAGGTGTCTTTGTCGGGCATGGGTGCGGAAGTACCCGATGCAGAGCAGCTACAGCAGGTCATTGACCTGATGCTCAAGTTGTTCCCCGGTATGGCCTACCTGTCGATGTTGTTCGTCGCCGTGGTAGGCTACCGGATCGCCTGTAGTATCGGAATGAGGCTGAATCTAAGCTTGCCGCCACCCACGCCTATGCGTGACTGGCGGTTGTGGGACGAGATGATTTGGGGCCTGGTTGGTTCACTGGCTCTGTTGCTGGTCTTTGATGGTGGCCTGCGAACAATGGCTGCCAATACACTCGTCGCGATTGCGGCGTTGTATGTTGTGCAGGGCCTGGCATTGGTGCGGTATGCAACACGGCGTCTCGGCGTTCAGCGCCTTCTCGAGTTCGCCATTTATGTATTGTTGATTTTTACGTCGGGCGTGTCCTTTGTGGTCCTTGGGATGCTCGGCTTGATGGACACATGGTTTGACTGGCGCCATCTGGGTCCCTCCCAGTCGGATGAGCCAGCAGACGACGACTAGCAGTGAGAATTTCAGGAGGCCGACAACGGTGAAGGTGATCCTACTAAGAGATTTGGAAACCCTCGGTAAAGCGGGCGAAATCGTCCAGGTTGCCGCGGGGTACGCACGGAATTTCCTTATTCCAAAACGTCAGGCGATGTTAGCCAGCGACACGAATGTGGCTCAGTTCGAGACCCAACGTCGTCAGCACGAGGCGACGGCTGATCGCGAATTGCGTTCTGCACAGGAGAAGGCAACCGAATTGGAAAAGGCTTCCCTCACAGCACAGGTGCGTGTTGGTGAAGGCGATCGCCTTTTTGGTTCAGTCACGACGCAGAATATCGTCGACTTGCTCAAGGAGCAGGGACACGACGTCGACCGAAGAGCGATCCAACTGGAAGACCCCATCCGGGCACTCGGCGAGTACAATATCGAAGTGCAGTTGCCGTCGTCGGTGAAGGCAACCGTCAAGCTCTGGGTCGTCAAGGAATAGCGATCCATCATCACCCGCGGCGGGCATCTGCCAGGCCTGGCCGCCAGGATGCGCGCACCATGATTGGACGTGCCCTCGGGTTGGGATTTGTCCTCCTCTTTTGCGCTTGCGCGCAAGAGGAGGAGGGCCGGGGTCCCTTTGAGGTGATCGAGGAGCAGACGTGGCGGGCAGTAAATTCCAGTCATACGGGCTCCGATGGCCTCTTTGTGCAGGCCACCTTCCATACACTCGCTTACGAGATGAGCCGCCTGTACGCTCAGGCGGAGAAGTCGGAGCTTGTCCACGACCAGCTGGAAAGCAGGCTTAGACAGTTCGTCTACTCCTACATCGATGGTCGTTATCCGATGGAGGATGGCACGGATATTAACAGTCTCTACTTGCAATATTTGATCTACGTCAATCCAGGATTCGACGCCGGCAACCCTATCCAAAAAGCTCAATTCGATGTGTGGCGCAGCGAGTATGTGAGGCGTCTACTTGGTATCATCTACGACATAAAGTATCCCCTCATGCGTACCCAATACGACGACCGTTGGGGGAACACACTCTACAGCCGACTCGTATTTTCGATCTTTGTGAAGAACGAGGGCTACGAGGGCCCTGCGGTAGCCGTGGCTGATCTGGGATCAAGAACATTTCTCGTGGATGAGGCGGGAAATCGTTACTCTCCCAGTGGCACGGCAGGTCCTTATCCATACGACCACGACCGTCCCGACACCGACATTCTGGGCGAAGAGACCGTGTATCGGCTCTACTTCCCAAACCGGATGGCCGATCGGAGTACGCCGATTGTCACTTCCTCCACGACAAGCTTTCAGCTGGTGATCGAGGGCCTAGGCGACATCGATGAACGTCGGTTGACGTGGGAACTCCCGATTGAGTATCCAGCCGCACCGTCGCGCCGACTGCCGTCGCAGCGCCAAGACTAGTCCAGTGCCTTATGTCGGGTCCGCAGTTTGTCGCACAATTGGGAGCGGATGGGAGCCTGGTGGCCTCCGCGGATTTCAAATCCGTTGCGGTGTCGGGAGACTGGCGCTGGGTGGGTTCGATTCCCACACGTTCCCGCCAATAACAGGCATTGATACCTTGGGACGGGTTCTCCTGACGCAATTACCGTAGGCGCGCCCATGTACCAGCGAGGGAGGAAGCGCTCGGTAGGAATCCAACGCACGGCGGCTGATCAAGATGGAGTATCTGAATGCGCCTGTTGCAAAAGAAGACGATGAGGAGCTGGTCCAGGATCGAAATTTCGAATTCGGGCAAGATCGATGATGATGAGGAAAGCCCCTAGTCCGCTCCGCTCTGACCCGCTTGCGCTGAACACTGAGGAGAAGCGATTGGTAGAGCGCCGAAATGAGAGAGATCTCCCCGGGTATGTTCGAACGGTCACCTGAGGCGCGCGAGTTGCGCGGCGTTGGCCGCCGCGACGTCAGCATCGGTGGACAGACGTTCGAGATGCGCGAGGCCACGCGCCCGGTATCAAAACGAGTAGCTACCTCGTCGAATTCCAGTTGTCTGTCAATCCGCGCCAGCGTGATGGGTGGTGCCCACGACGGCAGGCCGACCCCCAAACTAAAACGTGCTTGACAGACTGGAAGCGCAGACGGGTCGCAGCGAATATCCAGGGTGCTTCTTTGCCTGGCATTTTCGATAGGTTTGTAGGTTTCCGGCTTAACTACTCACCCGGCCGATCAAGACCGTAGCGGTCCAGCGCGTCTTCGACGTTACGCAGGCCCGTGTCGCCCCACCAACCGTCGCGCGGCCTATGGATTTGTCTCTCTCCTAGGCTTTTGCCGTCAAAATCGTTGTCCTCTAGACAAAAACACCCCGAGACTGCAGAGCCTCGGGGTGGAAAACTAGATTCGTTGATAAACTAAGGTGGTTAATGTCCTTAAAAGCTATAGCCGATTGAAAAATCGAGTAAAGGGGCTCCGGTTTCTTTGTTCAAATCTTCATCAGCACCCAGGTAAACTCCATAGCCTCCGCCGATAGAAAGATCGAATGTTTCATTGAGGTCTATTCGATAGCCTACGACCGGCCCTATCTGAGGCACGTCTTTCAAGTTATAATCCTCGTCAACTACCTCTGCTTTATTTAGTACGCAGGCCAAGCCTGCCCATAAACTATTGCCCTCGGCGTTTAGTGCATACCGAGCAGAGATGGCAATCGGTCCTGCCAAAGGGCCAGCGCCTAAAGAAATGTTGCCCTTCTGATATTCGATGCCAGCGAATCCAGTCATAGAACTTAGTCCCAACCTGACACTGACTTGGGCTTCAGACTGGGATGGCATCGCCACCATCATAACTGCGATGGCAACTACGGCAAACCACTTTTTCATACTTATTCCCTCCATCATACTTATTCCCTCCATCATATCTTATTCCCTCCAACAAGTTTACTGCAAATGATATTAAGGTTTGCGGGATTCGTCCAGCAGGAAAACACGGCACAGAAGATGGCTTTTTGCTCGTCCTCTATAATGACCACACGGTCCTTTATCTATGCCAGCCCAGATGACCTCTACGGATCCTACGCGGACATGGCGCGAGAGGCCC
>Ga0114999_10001977_pt1 | contig 27617 bp, 24 predicted proteins | sample ArcticOcean_MG_C_3_FD_89820 | JGI IMG/M metagenome (GOLD analysis project Ga0114999, IMG submission 89820) | Marine microbial communities from western Arctic Ocean - ArcticOcean_MG_CB8_126 | ecosystem: Environmental > Aquatic > Marine > Oceanic | place: Arctic Ocean: Canada Basin | collected...
TAATGGGTGATGGTTCTTTGGATAGCTATTCTAATAACCTCAGGAATGATGTTAAGACATCTGACCAAAACTATACAATGCTCAGACTACAGAACATGGTATCCAATGATATAGAGACTGTTAATATAACAGGACTTACCTAACGGATAGAAACATATAAAGAAAGAGGGGAGGCTAACGCTTCCCCTTTTTTATTTCCGTATCTTCTTGAGGGCTTCCTCCTGTCTTAGCTTGTTCTCCTTCTTGTAATAGAATCCATACTTCTGTTCAGCCCTAATGATTCCTTTCTTATTGTGATGAGACTTCTCATTGTCAGGGAACTTACCTGTCTCTAGTATCCTGTACAGTACATCACATACCCTCTTACCTTTGATGGTTACTTCATACAGTGCTTTGAATCTACCTGCTACTGCATTACGAAACTTAGACACTACGCCTTTCTGAATCATCTTAGCTAGCCTATTCTTATCCCACTTAAGTAAACCTTCAAACCTTTCTAAGTCTTCCTTACTAAACCTACCGCATCCTTTGAGGTATAGTAGCAACTCTAGTTCATCTAGTGTTATGTCGTGCTCCATAAGTATGTACTTACGCGCACCTCTTAGGTATTTTAAGTAGTCTTTCATTTCAGTTTCACAAATATACATCGGATTTATTTAGCGTATCTTTGTCTCCATGAAGAAGAAACTAATTACTATAGACCTAACGGTCATATCTGACTGTCTAGAAAACACTTACCTAGTTATACTTTGCAAAGAATACATTGCTGCATTGAACAAGGTTGGTGCATCAATGGATAAGCTAGCTAAGAAGATAATCAAAGCATTGGAAGCTTTCAAGAAGGAGGTGAACTAACATTGCAACTAAGTACTAATGAAAGGACTAGGTGATACTATAGAACTCATTACTAAGCTTACCGGCATAAAGAAGTTGGTTGAATCAACAGTGAAAGATTGTGGTTGTGGTAAGAGAAAGGACAAGCTTAATAAGCTAGTACCATACACTCAACCTAAACCTATCAAGAAGAAACAAGTTATATAACAAAACAAAACAAATAAGATATGTCTTATCAAAAATTACAAGCTCACAACGCTGTTGTTGTTACACCAAGTGACACAGCAACGATACAACTAAACGGTAAAAATACTCGTGGTTGTTTAGTATACTGCGGTGTAGGTGGAGACCTAGCTGTTACTACTACAGGTGGTGAGGACGTTGTATTCGTAGGTGTTCCTCAGGGAATGATTCTACCTGTACAAGTTGTTAAGGTTCTAGCTACAGGCACTACTGCTGCTTCCTTAATAAGCTTACACTAATGTTTATAGGCTCAGCGATAGCGGTTAACGCTTTCCCTCCCCAAACGTTACCTATCCTAGCTGCCCGTAGTGGTGGTGGTGGTGGTGATGCTTTGGCTGCCTTAGTAAACCCTTTCTCTATTGTAGCTCAACCTAAGTTAGAGTCAGTATCCATGCCTATTCCTCAAGGGTCAGGGTATCAGCAGTACACTCAAGACTGTTGGTTCAAAGTTCCTGTCGGAGGATTTCCTGCTGCAGGTTCTTTAGAGATATGGTCGATAGAGCCCTTCTCTTTAGAGAGAGGTAGAATTAAGGTAACTAACAGTAGTACTATATCTGTAGAATACGGTAACTTTAATGGAGGCGTTACTACAGAGACTTTCACTTCAGCACCATTTGCTTCGGGCTACTTTGCTCCGGACTCATGGCATCACTTCGTGTGGACATTCGAGTCACTCGCTGTAGAAGGTGACTCTACTCTAAACAACTATGCACGAGGAAGTGTATCTAAGTTATGGGTTGACGGTGTGCTTGTAGTTACATCAGTTAACGCAATTCACTTCGCTCTCACAAGGTCTCAAATTCTAAGTAGCGTTTCAAGTAAACTAAGAACAGGGTTAAATAGCGAGGGGTATCACGCTTACTCTATTATACCTAAGCTACTAACTGACGAGCAATGTGTAGCTCTTTACAATGGTGGAATTCCTGCTGACATGAGGTTGCACCCTGAGTATCAGGATGATGACTTTATGTACTACCTATTCGGTGGAGGTGAAGATTCTCTTGGGAATCCTGATGGAAACGGATGGACAGGTTCAAGTCCGAACTTCGCATACCACATATACAATATGGGGACAGGAGCTTTAGACTCTCATTCCATGATACAGTCTACTGTTGTGGACAGGGTATCATCGAATACTCCGGTATCTTAAGATAGAAATTAACATAATGAAATTAGCGTACCTTTGTAGTACGCTTTTTTTATGCGCTATAATATGAGAAACATAGACAAGATAATTATTCACTGCTCCGCTACCCAAGAAGGTAAGGACATAAGTGTTGATACAATTCGTAGGTGGCACGTAGAAGGTAGAGGATGGTCAGACATTGGATACCATTTCGTCGTAGCACTAGATGGTTCTATAGATTACGGAAGAGACTTAGATAGACAAGGTGCTCATACAAAGGGACACAACAAAGGTTCTATCGGAATTTGCTACATCGGAGGAGTAGAAGCAGAGAGAGGAGATAACGGTAAGTGGATTGCAAAGGATACAAGAACAGACGAGCAGAAGCAAGCTCTACTAGATTTACTAGTAGTACTAAAGAGACTTCACCCTGAGGCTATTATACACGGACACAAGGAGTTTGCCGCTAAGTCATGCCCCTGCTTTGATGCATACAAAGAATACAAGTCACTATGAGCAAAGAAAGAAAGAAGATAAAAGATACTAAGTTAGGTCAGTGGTTGTCAGTAAAAGCACCTGAGGTTCTAGCTATTGTAGGAGAATTACTTCCTGATAGCGGTACTCTAGGTGTATTAAAAAACCTATTGTCTAAGACTGATGTCTCACCTGAAGAAGCAGCAGCAGCTATTAACGCTGAGGTTGAGTATCAGAAGCAAGTTACTTTCCGTTGGGAAGCTGACATGAAAGGAGACTCTAAGATAGCTCAGTACATACGCCCCGTTACACTGATTACATTGATGGCAATGTTTTTTGTTATCGTTCTATGCGACTCAGTTGAGGGATGGAACTTCGACGTTAAGGATAGCTATGTTAGTTTATTAGAGATACTAATGCTTACAGCATTCGGAGCTTACTTCGCAGGACGTAGCTTAGAGAAGATTAAGAAGTAATGGCTACTCAAAAGGAATTACTATACAAAGTCCTAGATAACGCTCAGCACGATAAGCGTGATAGAGAAGAAGAGAGGAAGGTTGTAGAGTCTCACTTACTAGAGATGAAGCGTGTACAGAAGGACATGACTAATCAGATTGGTATGATACAAGACGTTATCTCTGACCCGGTTACAGGATTAATCGTGTCAACCAATAAGAACACTGAGTGGAGAGCTAGGATGTCTGAAGAGTTTAAGCAGTTAGCTAACGAAAGAACAGAGCAGACTAGACTCTTAGATGAGTTAGGTCGTTGGAAGTCTGTCATGGATAAGGCTATGTGGATTACATTCACAGCTATCGTAGGTATCGTTCTTAAGATGATACTTTTTCCTTAAAAATTTATTGCGTACTTTTGTTACTCAAATCAAGTAACAATGGATATTCGAAAAATAAGTGTAGGTCCGGACTATAAGTCAGGTGCTATGCATTACATAAAAGGACAGCAAGTTCTTAACGGCTCTCATGAGATACACCTCATAGCACAGAGCGAAGATGGTACAATAAAGATATGGTTAGAGAATGATGACGCAGAGATACTTCTATGGAAGTCTTTCACATCTACAATGCCTGTATCAATAGAGTATAACATCTACTTCTAGTGAGGTCACCCTATGACTTCATAGTAAAACCTGTTGATGGTAGACGCTACGCTAACTCTAAGGAGATAGGTGGTGTTGAGATATACACTAGTGTGTCAGACGAAGACCACACATCAGCTAATAGATTAGGTGAGGTTATAGCTTTACCTATAGGATACGAAGGACCTATTGTAATAGGAGATACTCTCTTAGTACATCACAACGTATTCAAGTTCTACAATGATATGCAGGGTGTACAAAAGAGTGGACGTAGCTACTTCAGAGATGGCTTATTCTTTATAGACAGCGTACAGTATTACATGTATCACAATGGTACAGAGTGGAATACGGTAGGTGACTACAGCTTCATCACACCTATACAGAGAGTAGAGGCAGAAGATGAGATGTTCAAGTACGCAGGAGAAGAACCTTTAGTAGGGTTGATTAAGTATCCTAGTAATAACATGAAGTCATTAGGAATTAAAGCAGGAGATAAGATTACATACTATCCGGGAATGGAGTATGAGTTCAAAGTAGAGGAGGAGAAGATATACAGGCTTATGGATAAGCACATTACAATGGTACTATGACTAACGAAGAATTAAGACTAGAGCTTATAGCTGCAGGTAAGCAAGCTGTCAAGCATCTAATAAAAGTAGCTAAGAAAGACATCCTTAAGGACGTTGACATGGAAGATGACTTAGCAGCAGACAAAATGAAGAATGCAGCAGCAGCAAAGAAGCTAGCTATATTCGATGCCTTTGAAATCCTAGCAAGGGTAGAGCAAGAGAAAATTAATCTAGAGCAGTCTAAAGGAGCAGGCTCTCGCGTAGATACTAAACAAGGTTTTGCAGAAAGAAGAAGCAACAAGCCAAAGTAATCAGCTTATGGTTGTAGTGGATAGCACTATACCAAAGCAGATATACACGCGCAAGAACACAGCTAAGTCATGGGACTATGGTTACAACTCTGAGTATGATATAGTTATCATATCCAAGGATGGAACTCTAGGTAACGTGGTAGAGATATCAGGGTTGCGTATAGGATTACCTAAGACTCCTGAATCCGTATGGGCTAGGGATACTGATACTACTAAGCAGTATTGGGAGAGACAAGAACTTCCTAAGGACATACGTCGTATACAGACTATATTCCAATGGAACGAGATGCCTACAGACTTTAAGGAAAGATTCGTTGATTACATTGAGGGTGAGTTTGATAGGAGAGAAGGAGGACATTGGTTTATGAACAATGGTATACCTACATACATGACAGGTTCACAGTACATGTATCTTCAGTGGAGTAGTATTGACGTAGGTTTCGCGGACTTCCGTGAGGCTAATAGAATCTTCTTTATATTTTGGGAAGCATGTAAGGCTGACAAGCGTAGCTTTGGAATGAACTACTTAAAGATTCGTCGTTCAGGATTCTCATTCATGAGTAGTGCTGAGTGTGTTAATCAAGGTACGTTAGCTAGTGATTCAAGAGTAGGTATACTATCTAAGACAGGTAGTGATGCTAAGAAGATGTTTACAGATAAGGTTGTACCTATATCTATGAAGCTACCATTCTTCTTCAAGCCTGTTCAAGATGGTATGGATAGACCTAAGATGGAGTTAGCCTACCGTGTTCCTGCTAAGAAGCTGACTAAGAACAACATGCATGAGGTTGAGGATGAGCAGATGATGGGGCTAGATACTACTATTGATTGGAAGAACACAGACGATAACTCTTACGATGGTGAGAAGCTATTGCTTATGGTTCATGATGAGAGTGGTAAGTGGATTAAGCCTAACAATATTCTAAACAATTGGCGAGTAACTAAGACTTGTTTACGTTTAGGTAGTAAAATTATCGGTAAGTGTATGATGGGTTCTACCTGTAACGCACTAGCTAAAGGTGGTGATAACTTCAAGAAGATATACGAAGACTCTAGAACTAACAAGCGTAACGGTAACGGTCAGACTAAGAGTGGTATGTATTCTATATTCATTCCTATGGAGTGGAACATGGAAGGGTTCATTGATATGTACGGTCAACCTGTATTCAATACTCCTGACAAACCTTTACTAGGTGTTGATGGTGAGATGATTGAGCAAGGTGCTGTAGACTATTGGCAAGCTGAGGTTGATTCACTTAAGGATGATGCTGATGCACTGAACGAATTCTATCGTCAGTTCCCACGTACAGAGTCACATGCTTTCCGTGATGAGAGTAAGGATTCTATCTTTAACTTAACTAAGATATACCAACAGGTAGACTTCAATGATTCAGTAGAGAAAGCTCACTATGTAACACAAGGTTCTTTCTCTTGGGAGAATGGGATAAGGGATACTAAGGTTATCTTCTCTCCTAATAAAGCAGGTAGATTCTATGTGTCATGGATTCCTGAGAAAGGATTACAGAATAACGTACAGACTAGACAAGGTATTAGATATCCGGGTAACGAACACCTAGGTGCATTCGGTTGTGACTCGTATGATATATCAGGTACTGTAGGAGGTAGAGGTTCTAATGGTGCATTCCATGGCTTAACTAAGTTCAACATGGATAACGCTCCTAGTAACGAGTTCTTCTTAGAGTATGTAGCTAGACCACAGACAGCAGAGATATTCTTTGAGGATATCCTTATGGCCTGTGTATTCTACGGCATGCCTTTGCTTTGTGAGAACAATAAGCCTAGACTATTATACCACATGAAGAACAGAGGTTACCGTGGCTATAGTATGAATCGTCCCGATAAAGTCTATAACAAGCTCTCTAAGACAGAGAAAGAGCTTGGGGGTATACCTAACTCGTCTGAAGATATTAAGCAGGCTCACGCCTCTGCAATTGAGTCTTACATAGAAAAGTACATAGGGTACGATACCACAGGTTCGTTCAGAGCTTCTGATGAGATAGGCACTATGCCTTTCGAACGTACACTGAATGATTGGTCGAAGTTCGATATTAACAATCGAACAAAGTTCGATGCCTCCATCTCTTCGGGATTAGCTATCATGGCTACTCAGAAACATCTTTATCAGCCCGTAAAAAAAGCTGAGAAAATAAGTGTTACCTTTGCTAGGTACAAAAACACAGGTTCAAGAAGCGAAATATATTAGATGAAAGACGTAAAAGTTAATATCACATCGACTAGTTTTCCTAGTCAATTAGCAACAGATGCAGAAAAAGCAACTGACGAGTTTGGTCTAAAGGTCGGACAGGCTATTCAATACGAATGGTTCAGGAAAGACGGTGGAGGTAGTCGTTTCTATAATCAGTGGGATGAGTTTCATAAGTTACGTTTGTATGCAAGAGGCGAACAGTCTACTGCAAAGTACAAGCAAGAGATGGCTGTGGACGGAGACCTAAGTTACTTAAACTTAGATTGGACTCCTGTACCTATTCTTCCTAAGTTTGTTGATATCGTTGTCAACGGAATGTCTAACAGGCTGTTCTCTCCTAAAGCATACGCTCAAGACGCAATGTCTCAGAGCAAGAGAACTAAGCATCAAGACATGATAGAAGGGCAGATGGTAGCTAAGGATGTTTTATCTGCAGTAGCAGACGGAACAGGAATGAATCCTTTTTCCATGCCTGTAAACGAACTACCTCAGAATGATGAGGAGATGCAATTACATATGCAGCTTAACTATAAGCCTGCTATCGAGATTGCAGAGGAAGCAGCCATCTCTACAATATTTGCTGAGAACAAGTATGATGACATCCGTAAGCGTATGGATTATGACATCACTACACTCGGTATAGGTATCGCTCGTCATGACTTCCTACCGGGAGCAGGCATCGATATCAACTACGTTGACCCTGCTACTGTAGTATACAGTTACACGGAAGACCCACACTTTGAAGATTGTTTCTATTGGGGAGAAGTTAAGACTGTTCCTTTAACAGAGATAAGAAAGATTGACCCGAACATATCTACAGCAGAGCTAGAGACTATTCAGAGTTCAGGACAAGCTTGGCACAACTTCCATACCACTGCTCAGAAGTTTGACGGTGATTCATTTGAAAGAGATACAGTATCTCTTATGTACTTCAACTACAAGACTACTAAGAAGTTTGTATACAAGAAGAAGAAATTAGAAAACGGTGGTAGCCGTATTATAGAGAAGGATGAGACGTTTGACCCTCCACAAGAAATGCTAGACGAAGGTAACTTCGAGCGTATGGAGAAGGTTATAGACGTATGGTACTCAGGCGTAATGGTTCTAGGTACAAATATTGTATTGAAGTGGGCTCTTGAAGAAAACATGGTTCGTCCTAAGTCTTCATCACAGCATGCTATCCCTAACTTCGTAGCCGTTGCGCCACGTATGTACAAGGGAAGGATTGAATCTCTAGTTAGAAGGATGATACCATTCGCTGACTCGATTCAAATCACACATCTTAAGTTACAGCAAGTTATCAATCGTGTAGTTCCTGATGGAGTTTACATTGATGCAGATGGTCTCAATGAAGTAGACCTAGGTAACGGTGCAGCGTACAGTCCTCAGGATGCTCTTAACCTATACTTCCAAACGGGTAGTGTAATAGGTAGAAGCTCTACACAGGACGGAGAGTTTAACCACGGTAAGACTCCTATCACGCAACTTACATCATCTTCGGGGGCTAGTAAGTCACAGATGCTCGTCAGCAATTACAACCACTACCTTGGTATGATAAGGTCAGTCACCGGACTGAACGAAGCACGAGACGGTTCTACCCCCGATTCAAACTCTCTAGTAGGAGTGCAGAAGTTAGCAGCATTAAACTCTAACACAGCTACACGCCACATACTAGACGGAAGTCTATACCTATACAAGACTTTAGCAGAAGCTATCTCTTACAGAGTGGCAGACATACTAGAGTACGCAGACTTCGCAGACGATTTCGCAAATAAGATTGGTAAGTACAATGTCTCTATACTTAGAGAGATGTCTGACCTATACATATATGACTTCGGTATCTTTATTGAAGTAGCACCGGATGAGGAGCAGAAGCAAATGCTTGAGCAGAATATTCAGATGGCTCTATCTAAGAGTAGTATTAACTTAGAGGACGCTATTGATATCCGTGAGCTTAAGAGTATCAAGCTAGGTAACCAATTACTAAAGGTTAAGCGTAAAGCTAAAGCAGACAAGGAGCAGGAGCAAGCTATGCAGCAGCAAGCTATGCAAGCTAAGATGACGCAGGAGAGTAACGCACAGATGGCTCAGGCTTCTATGGCACAGACTCAAGCTACTCTAGATTCCAAGATACAAATCGTACAGATGGAAGCACAGCTAGCTATGCAGAAGACTCAGACAGAAGTAGCAGCTAAGATGCAGCTTATGGAGAAAGAGTTCTCATACCAAATGCAGCTAGCAGGTATGGCTAATGAAGGTCAGAATGCTCGTAACAGTGAGAAAGAAAAGGCTAAAGACTCACGTCTAGATAAGGCTTCTTCTCAGCAATCTAAACTGATAGACCAAAGAAAGAATAACCTTCCACCTACTTCATTCGAATCGAATGAGGATAGCTTAGATGGTTTTGACTTATCGGAGTTTGACCCTCGATAACGTTTGTAATCTTTGAGTTAACTTTGCGGTACAAATTAATTTACTTATATAATGGGATTTACAATCAAAGAAGTTGCTTCTCCTGACACGCAGTCAGCAGCAGAAGTTGAAGAGAAGTTGATAAACGATGCGGAAGCAAAGCACGAAGGTGTAGGAGCTGAAGTAGAAACAACAGAAGGTGAGACACCGGTAGTGAGACTAGCTACAGAGACTACGGATACTGAATCAGCTGACGCTGAAGAAGTTGTTGCAGACACAAATGATACTCCTTCACTTAGTGAAGACGAAGTTCTTTCATTCTTAAAAAACAAATATGGTAGGGAAGCTGCTTCCTTAGATGAGTTCACTGCAGAACCTGAGAGTTCAGGAGATAGCAAGGAACTTCCTGAAGACGTAGCTGCCTACTTACAATATACAGAAGCCACAGGACGTGGGATGCAGGATTACCTAAGACTTAATAGGGATGTTGCTTCTATGGATAGTGATACTTTGCTTAAGGAATACTTTACCGATACCGAGACTGACCTAGATGCCGAGGATATACAGGACTTAATGAATGAGTTCAAATATGATGAGGAACTAGATGAAGACAAAGACGTTCGTAAAGTTAAAAGAGCAAAGAAGAAAGCTGTAGCCCAAGCAAAAGAATATTTTGTAGAGCAGTCTAAGATGTATGCCGAGCCAACGAGTGTTGGTTCAAGTGCTATGTCAGAAGCTGACACAGAAAGTTTTGCTGCTTACAAGGAGACAGTTGCAACCGCAGAGACTACACGCGAAGCGAATGAAGCTAAGTCTAATGCTTTCGATAGTGCGACTAACGCAGTATTCGGAAATGATTTCAAAGGTTTTGATTTCAATATAGACGGAAACGATTTCACTTTCAACGCAGGTACAGCGGCTGAGTTAAAGACAGCACAGTCTACACCTATGAACTTCATTGGTAAGTTTATGGATGAGAGTGGTGTGATTAACGACGCAGCAGGATACCATAAGGCTCTTAACGTTGCGATGAACCCTACGAAGTTTGCCGAGTTCTTTTACGAGCAAGGACAAGCTAACGCTAAGGATTCAGTTATACGAGGAACTAAGAATATAAACATGGGAACTCGTACAGCACCCGAAGTATCATCTAAAGGTGGTACTACAATTAAGGCTCTTCATACCTCACACGGTAGAGGGCTTAAAATAAAAAGTAGAAAATAATATAGCCGACCCGGCTTTCAGGGTAAACTAAAAATATATAATATGGCCGGTACATTAAACGTAGGAGGTGTTGCATTGCAGCCCTCACACGAACAAGTTGCTCTAGCGAGTAACTACATAACAGACATGGATTTCTTGTCGCAGCACTTACCTGATACTTATGAGGCAGAGTTCGAGCGTTACGGAAACCGTTCTGTATCTTCTTTTTTACGTCTTGTTGGAGCGGAGCTTCCGTCTACATCAGACCTAATCAAGTGGACTGAGCAGGGACGTCTTCACACGAAGTACGTAAACTGTGCATCTGACGCTGCAGCAACAGCTGACACAGCAACTATCACAGTTACTGATTCAGTATCAGCATCTAATAACATCGCTATCCGTGTTGGACAGACTGTTCTTATTTCTGACAACGCAGGAAGCGGAAGCAACAAAGCTATCGTAACTGCAGTTGACGCAGGTACATTCGACGTAGCTTACTATGAGGCAGCAGGACAAGTGTTCGCAGCAGCTGATACAGTAACAGTTATGATTTACGGTTCTGAGTTCGGAAAAGGAACTAACGGAATGGTAGGTTCTAACGAAGCACAAGTTGACGTATACTCTAACTCTCCTATCATCATTAAGGACAAGTACGCTGTAAGCGGTTCTGACATGGCACAGATTGGATGGGTAGAAGTAGCTACTGAAAACGGAGCTTCAGGTTTCCTATGGTACTTAAAGTCTGAGCACGAAACACGTCTACGTTTCGAGGATTACTTAGAGACTGCAATGATTGAAGCTGTACCTGCAGAGGCTGCAAGTGGAGCTATCGCTGCTGACGCTAAGGGAACTGAGGGTGTATTCCACGCAGTGGAGAACCGTGGTAACCTTTGGAGTGGTGGTAACCCAACTTCTTTAGCTGAGTTTGATGATATCATCGCTCGTCTAGATAAGCAAGGTGCTATCGAGGAGAACGTTCTTTTCGTAAACCGTGAGTTCGGTTTCAACATTGACGATATGCTAGCTGCACAATCTGTATCTACAGGTGCTGCTTACGGTTTATTCGACAATGATAAGGACATGGCTCTTAACCTAGGTTTCACAGGATTCCGTAGAGGTTACGATTTCTACAAGTCTGATTGGAAGTACTTAAACGACGCTTCAATGAGAGGTGGTCTAGGTTCTGACAGCGTAAACGGAATGTTAGTACCTGCCGGTTCTACAACTGTATACGACCAAGTTCTAGGTAAGAACGCTAAGCGTCCATTCCTTCACGTACGTTACAGAGCTTCTCAAGCTGAAGACCGTAAGATGAAGACTTGGATTACAGGTTCTGCAGGAGGAGCTTCAACTAGCGACCTTGATGCTATGGAGGTTAACTTCCTAAGCGAGAGAGCTATTTGTACTCTTGGTGCTAACAACTTCGTTCTTTTCACTGACTAATTAGTTAGAGAAATATAAGTTGTATGAGGGGGCTGCCGTAAGGTGGCCCTTTCTTTTTGCCTTACAATTTGTGTTGTATATTTGCGGTAATTAAATTACTAAATAATTAAATCTTATGAAGAACTCACAGTTCACTAACAAGTCTTATAGACTTACTCGCGGTAAAGCTCCTTTATCTTTTACTATTCCTTCACGTAACTCTAAGCGTTACGCACTTCTACACTTTGATGAGAAGACAGGATACCAACGTGCATTACGTTACGCACAAAACCAAAAGTCACCTTTCGAAGATGAGCAAGACGGCAATGCTGTATTAGCTCCTGTTGTATTCCTAGATGGTTTACTACACGTTCCTAAGGAGAACCAAGTATTACAACACTTCCTATCTCTACACCCATTGAATGGTCTTAAATTTGAGGAGGTGAATCACGAAGCATCTGCTAAGAAAGAAGTAGAGAACCTAGACCTTGAAGTTGATGCATTGATTGCAGCTCGTGGTTTAAGTGTTGACATGATGGAGACAGTAGGACGTATCCTATTTGACACAGACGTTACAACAATGACTACATCAGAATTAAAGAGAGACATCTTAGTTTACTCTAAGCGTGACCCTATCTCTTTCCTAAGTGTGGTTAATGACCCTGAACTTATCTTCAACGGAAGAGTTGCACAGTTCTTAGATGCTAAGCTTATTGCTTTCCGTAACAACAAGAAAGAAGTTTACTTTAACACTCCTTCTAACAAGAAGCGTATGATGACTGTACCATTCGGTGATGACCCAATGATTGCACTAGCATCTTACTTCAAATCAGACGAAGGTCTTGAGCAGTACGAAGGACTAGAAAGTCTACTAGGACTGTAAAAAACAAATTACTCATGTTTAATTAAGGAGAGCTTCACGGCTCTCCTTTTTTATTGTATCTTTGTTACATGATTAACAACGTAAGGAAGACCGTATTATCTATACTCAATAAGAATAATTACGGTTACATATCGCCTGATGATTTCAATATGTATGCTAGAGTAGCACAGCTTGAAGTCTTCGAGAACTACATGTATGAGTACAACCATCTTAACAACAAGATGAACGCTCGTCAAGTAGGTTCTGATTCAGCTGATGTAAGAGAACTTAAGCAGCAAGTTATAGAGGACTTCACACAGTCTACAATTATGACTACAGATGGTAACAACACATTCAACCTACCTTCTCTAGTAGAGACAGGTGATGTGATATTTAAGATTATATCTGTAGACGCTAGAATCGAGACAGGTACAGCAGGAGTATTCGTATACCAAGCAACCTTTCAGAAGGTAACTCAATCTCAGTACAACAGAATGTCTGTATCAAACCTAATGAGTGCTGCTTCATACAACCCTCTTTATGTAAAGAGTGGTTCACAGATTATATGTTACGGAGATAGCTATTCAGGTAATGAAGTTGTTATAGATTACATACGTTACCCACATCCACCGCAATGGACTTACTTAACTATCGGAGGAGGAGAGCCTATGTTCGATGAGTCTAGTGGTAGTTACCAAGATTTCGAGGTAGCCCCTTCAGAGGAGACAGAGTTAATCAATAAGATTCTGCAGATGGCAGGTATGTCTATCAGAGAGATACAGGCAGTACAGTCAGCAGGGTTAGAAGAAACAGAACGTAAACAAGAACAGAAGTAATGGGTTTATTATCACACTATCAATACTATAAGAATGGTGGCTTACCTCCTCAGGATGCAAATTGGGGTAGCTATCAGTACACTACGTTGGCTGACATTATCAATAACTATAAGTTAGTTTACACAGGTAATCAGGCTCAGGTTAATAACGTAGCTGACCACATTATTATGTTCCATGCCAAGAGAGCAATACAGGAACTACATTACGATGCATTCAAGGAAGTTAATGCTATAGAGCTTCACGTAGAAGACACTCTTCGTTTCATCCTTCCTAGAGACTACGTAGACTACGTAAGAATTTCTATGGTAAAGGGAGGTATACTACACCCACTATCACAGAACCCACAGATATTGTCAGCTACTTCTTACGAGCAGGATACTGCAGGTGAGTTAGTGTTTGACGGAGTTAACTTAACAGAGGTTGACAGTGATTTAGATTTAGCTGAAGGAGCAAGACTCTTTCAGATAGGACAAGGTTCTAATGCTTTGCATTCTAATCAGAACCCACAGTTCTCTATAGATAAAGCAAGAGGAGTAATAAACTTTACTTCTGCTATGTCAGGTGAGTCTTGTATAGTTGAATACATATCTGACGGTATGTCTGACAACAACCCTAATAACATTTCGGTTAATAAATTCTTTGAAGATTACCTTTACGCTTACATCACATACGCTATACTTGATTCTAAGTTAGGTGTACAAGAATACATTATACGTAGAGCACTTAAGAAGAAGACAGCTCTATTACGTAACGCACGTATACGCATAAGCGATATTAGTCCGGGACGTTTACTACAGACTTTACGCCAACAAGGAAACACAATTAAGTAATGAGCACATTAGCTAGAAACTTTGTTCAAGGCAAGATGAACAAGGAGCTCAATGAGCGACTTATCCCTGCCGGGGAATACGTAGATGCCACTAACGTCAGAATAAGCTCTTCAGAGGGCTCTGAGGGTGGTGTAATAGAGAATGCTAAGGGTAACCTTAAGCTAACAACATTAAGTATAGATGCTCAGCTAGTCCATCTAAATACATTTGCTATCGGTTCATACGAGGATGGAGCTAATGAAACTATATATTGGTTTGTAACATCTGTATTCCCATCATCTCATGATTCGGACAGAGCAGACTTTATATTATCGTACAACGCATTGACTGACATCACTACGTACCACGTAATAAGCATGCAGTCACCGGATGTGTTCGAAGAGACTGTCCTTAACTTCAGTGCTGAGCACAGGATAAACGACATCAACCTAGTAGGAGATATGTTATACTTCACGGACGGATTCAATCCTCCTAGAAAGATTAACGTAAAGAAGTCTTATGCTAAGCCTCAGTTTGTTAACTCTTACGTGGATTCTGTAGACGCTAGCGAGTACTTAGTAATTAAGAGACCACCTATTGAAGCACCTATAGTAACACCTATAGATAATCCTGCTGACGGTACAGAGGATTGGTTCGCGGATAAGTTCGTGAGCTTTGCTTACAGATACAAGTATGATGACGGTGAGTACTCAGCTACATCACAGTTCTCTGCACCTGTATTCAGACCATCAGTATCTAACATCAGCGCAGCTACTGCTTTGAATGAAGGAGCTGTTAACTCTGTAGAAGGAGCTAGAATAGATTTCAATACAGGAGACAATACAGTTGTAGGTATAGATATACTATACAAGGAGATGGACGACAACGTAATAAAGGTTGTTGAGAAGATTGACAAGAAGAGAGACGCTGTATCTAACGACGCTATAAACACTTATGTCTTTGACGGCAATAAGGTTTACACTATACTACCTGAGTCAGAGATACTCAGGTCATTTGATAACGTTCCCTTAAGTGCTAGAACACAAACTCTTATGAGTAACCGTTTGATATACGGTAACTACGTAGAGGGATACGATATGATAGACGCTGAAGGAAGAACAGTTAGAATTGGATACACTCCTACTGTATCAAGTACTGAGGTGGCTAACGATTCTATTGAGCTATCTCTTCAGGATTACGAGACCGTGAATCAAGATACATTGACTGCAGTTTCTAGCGTGTACTACAACTTCGAAGGTTACGAACTAAACAAAGGTTCGTTCTTAGACTTTACATTCTCTATAGGAGGTGGTGATACTACATTCGCGGTAGACGTGGACGCTACACAAACTCTAGCTTGGAGTTACCAACTACAAAAGGACTACGCTACTGTAAACGATTTAATAATTGATACAGATTTCCAAAGCAGACTAGGTAACCTCTCGTCAGCTAAGCCTGTATACTCAGCTACAGTTCCTACATCTTGTTCAGGCTCTACATTATTTGATTCATTTGCTTGTACTATTGACGTAGTGAATGGTTCATACAGAAAACTAGACACTACAGGTTATGTGGTTGCAGCTACAGGTTCAGGAGCTACAGGATTATTCCCTGACTCTACATCTGTAATCAGCCTTACATTCCCCGGAATGCTTTATGTATTAGACCCTGCTGCTCCTAGTAACGATGTTCAGATGCAAGTCTTTGACGTTACAGCAGCTACATTAAACCTGTCAGATAGAACAGGAGATGGAAGTCTAAAGTCTAACCGTAACTACGAGGTAGGTATGGTATACATGGATGATTTCAATCGTTCAACTACAGCTCTAGTAAGTAAGCACAGCAATTTCAGTATAGACATAGATAAGTCTTCACTGAACAACACATTAAACATAGAGATACCTAAGGGGCAGAAGCCACCTTCATGGGCTAGTAGATACAAGTTTGTTATTAAGCAAGAAGAAGAGGATTACAATACTATCTACTCTGATTTCTACTACGCTGACTCTAAGTCTAAGTACAGCTACTTCCTTGTAGAAGGAGAGAATGCTGCTAAGATTAATGAGGGTGATATACTAATCATAAAGGCTGACGGAAACGGGCCTCTTAATGACGTAAGGAAAGTTACGGTACTAGAGAAGAAGGCACAAGAAGAGGACTTCATTACAACATTTGATGCTGACGGTAACGCAGTTACTCCTATAGCAGGAGTATACATGAAGATTATGGCTGATGAATTTGCTGCTACCAATAACGGTTCAGCTTCTCACAGTGTGAAGTTCGATGATGATTCTGCAAGATGGGTAACCAACGAAAACGGTAGATACCCTAAAGCATTTGTAGGTCCTTTCCTAACCGGTGGGGTAGATATAGCTATACCTGCAGGAAGTCGCATTGCATTCCAAGCTAGATTTAGAAGGGCAGGTGGTAGTGGAGCATGTGAGCAGAGAGACTACACTCTTACACTAGACCTTGCATCTCCTGCTTCGTACCCTACCTTTAGAGATTGGTGGAACGGAGAGCAGATATACAACTTACTAGACTCAGGCACTCAAACTGTCGGAGGTTCTAATGATGAGGTTAGCAACGTTATGATTAACACAGAGACTACTCTAACTTACGAGCAGTCAGTAAACATTAGTGAAGAAGTAGAGGGTGGTATATTAGGTAACGAGTCTACTAACAAATGGGCTTGGACAAAGAGTCTCTACGGTGATGAAGACTACTTGGTTCTTATAGGAACTAAGGCTTGCGGAGTACAGCAATCTAAGCAATCATTCGTTTCAGGATACTGTAGAATTTCTAACCCTAACGGACACATAGTATTCGAGACAGAAGGTGATACAGCTAACCCTGATATATGGTACGAGAATGAGCAATCATTCCCTATCACAGGAGGATTCCATGCAGGAAGTACTCAAGACCAAACTGTTACGGACTCAGCTCTTATAGCTACGTCATTCCAAAACTGTTATGCTTTTGGTAATGGTATAGAGTCTTACAGAATTAAGGATTCTATTGTAGGTAACAAGATGAAGCTTGGTAACAGAGTCACATCTACACAAGCGCAGGACTACAAGTCAGCACACAGATTTGCTGACCTTACTTACAGTGGAGTTATCAATGACGAGTCTAACATTAATAGACTTAACGAATTTAACGGTGGTCTATTGAACTTCAAATCATTAGAGGATTCATTCGGACCTATACAAATGATTGACGCACGTAAGACAGATATACTTGTATTACAAGAGGATAAGATTTCTACAGTACTAGCAGGTAAAAACCTATTGTCTATGTCAGACTCCGCAAAAGGTGGAGCTTTACTTTCTGTTCCTGACGTATTAGGACAGCAGTTATCAAGACAAGAAGATTTCGGTATCAGTAACAACCCTGAGAGCTATGCATCTCACAGTGGTGTTAAGTACTTTACAGATGTAAAGAGAGGTGCAGTCCTTCAGATGGCAGGTGATACATTGACTAATGTTGCTAACGCAGGTATGGCTTCATACTTTAGAGAGCAGTTCATAGAAGATTCTACAACATACAAGCTAGGAGGATATGACCCTTACATGAAGGAGTACATCCTATCTAACTCAGCTTCATCAGGAGTAGGTGCTTCAGTTAGTGTAGATTGCGGACAGACTATGTCTATAAGTCTAGACGAAGGAGAGGTATTTACTATGACTGTAAACTATGATGATATCATAGGAGTTGTAGACAACGCTATTGTAGTATCTCCCGGAGATTTATTAGATGTTATATATACCTACAACGGTGCGTCACTTGACGACACGAACTTATTAGGTATCACTAGCCTTACTACTATAGATAAGAATGTTAGAGGACTCAACACTATTACTTATACTATGACAGCTGCTACAGCTCAGACAGTAGAGTGGACTACAGGATGTGTTACAGCCCCTACATTAAACGTGATACAAATGATTGTATCAGACAATGGTGGTGCAGGCAAAGTAACATTAGCTGAGTACTACGTTGACAACGAGGTAGGATACGTATCAAACTCTATATCTCAGTACGCTACATTGGCTAGTGATTTATCTAACGATACATTAGTGTCTCAGTACACAGCGTACCAAGGAATACAGGGAAGTGGAGCTATACCTAACGCTGATGATACAGTTTATATGTCAATTAAAGATAACGGAGTTTCTGACTTCGCCTTTGATGCATCGGCTGAGAATAAGATGTTCGCACTTAAGACATCAGCACAGTACACTGACTCATCTGTTGACGCATTAGCAGCATTAGCAGCAGCTACAGAGATTACTAACATAGTTGAACAACCTGCAACCCTTAATGGAGACGTGGTATGGGAGGGAAGCTTTACTTTAAGTAACACTCCATCAGATACATACCTATATTTAATATACGATTTAAGAACTTACAATGCAGAGTGGATTTCATTCGGTAATACAGCATCGTTAGCTTGCTGTAATCAGGTGTGTTCTACTAATGGTAACTACCTTGTGTTTAACGGTACTCAATCTACTCAAGCTATAAACTACGTACAAGCAGGAGGAGCATCAGCAACTACCATCATGTTAGCAGGAGCATCTACGACTCTCATATCCGAGACAGAACCTTCACCAAGTGTAGTGTCTGACAAAATTTCAATAACATTAACAAGCTGTAACTAATGGGACTAATATCTTCATACTACATAAACAGTAGCTCGTATGCTACTGCTACTGCTATCTTTACGAATGTAGCATTAACTACCTTAGCTCCTGACGGATTCTATTCTATGGAAGGAATAGTTAGAGAGCAGAGTGGTGGTGTACTTCAGCAAACTGAAGACTGTAACGAATGCAATTCAACTTGCAGCGGTGATTTAGTAACTGTCATAGGAGGAGAAGGTACTTATACCTACTCAGCATATGTTGGTGACGATATAGGTTCTGTAAGAATAGAGGTTGATACTTTCAATTCTGCTTGCGGATTTGAGGTAGTAAACGGGGCTTCTACTACTAGTGTTATATCTAGTAAGAACCTAGGTAGGTTGGCTAACCCTTCCTCATTCAGGCATACATATATAGGGACTCCTTCTGAGTTCAATCTATTCTCAGCAAGCTACGCTAACTACGATTACTTAGGAGAGGAATGGGTTCAGGACGGTAACGCTACAATAAACACAGCTTCAAACGATAATCTAACTAACGCTGTATATCACGGTGGAGGAGTTATGACTTTACCTAAGATATCTATCACGAACAATGTCTTCAGCGTAGTAGTTCAAGCACCTGTAGTAGCACTCCAAGATGCACCTAGCTTTACTGTTAAGATAGATTGCGTCAGAGACCTACCTTTCTTTATCGGTTCGTTCCCTACTCATGCTACTTCTGCAGATGCATGTAACGGAACGTCAACAGTTAAAATTTACGCTCAGCCTGTAAACGGTATTGAGTCTATAACTGATGATTCAGTTACACCGGGGCTATACGACTTTGTATTCGCAGACAAATACGGTGTGAGTGTTAAGCCTGATGGTTTCTATACCTATGCAGGAGGATACATTGAAGTAGAGGATGGAGTAATAATTGATATTGATGAGTGCGGAGGCGCGTAATAAATAAGACATGGCAAAATTTACAATAGCATACAGCGAAAAGAATCAAGGCTTCCCTTCATTCTACTCATACGAGCCTGAGAGCATGATTGGTATGAACAACAGGTTCTTCTCTTTTAAGAAGGGTGAGTTATACATACATAACTCTAACGAAGTCAATAGGAATAGCTTCTACAATGTAGACAACGATACTAATGTTAAGGTTGTCTTTAACAAGAGTTCTTTAGAGAACAAAATATTTAAGACAGTTAACTTAGAAGGAACACACCCTTGGAAAGTTGCTATCACTTCAGATATACAGGACACAGGTACTATTGAATCAAGTTGGTTCGTGCCTACAGAAGGAAGCCACAGAGCTTTCGTAAGAAATACAGGAGGAGTTCCTATCGGTGCTGCAGATTTACCCTTACGTTCAATGAACGGTATCGGTAGGACTTACTCCCACGCATCATTCGGTGATATTAGAACAGCTCAGTTCGAGCAGCCAAGCATAAACAATGCAGCTGTTGGTGATAAAGTTTACTACGCTCAAGCAGCTGATGGATATGAGGAGGTTAAATTATGGGGAACAGTAACCCTTGTTGGAGCGTCAGGAGGATTTGCTATACTTAACTTTGATGTTGAGCCGGGTGCTGTAGAACCAACTACACAATCTGCTTATGTATTAATAGCTAAGAACGCTATAGCAGAATCACACGGAGTTATAGGACACTACGGTATCTTTGACTTAACTAACTCATCTACCACAGCTACAGAGTTGGCTGCAGTAGAAACTGAAGTAATGATAAGTAAAGCTTAATTGTTGTATATTTGAGTATGCACACAAGACAGCTTAATACTACTGACTACGAGGATTTACTTTGTGGTTGGTGGAGTGACCACGGTTTCACAGCACCTAACCGAGATTTTCTTCCTGATAATGCTACAAGTGGAATGATAGCATACGACGGACGTACACCTGTAGTTGCAGGATTCTTGTACGAGACAAACTCTGCTACCGCTTGGGTGGAGTGGGTGATATCTAATAAGGAATACAGAGGTAAAGAAAGGAAGGCTCTAATACAGCTGTTGCTTACTGACTTAGAAGACTTGGCAAGAGACAAGGGATTTAGGTTTATCTTTGCAAGTAATAACAATAGCTTTTTGATTGAGCATTTCAAGAGTATAGGATACTCTGTTGGACAAACGAATAGCACGGAACTAATAAAAGTAATATAACATGGGACTCGGAACAGCAGCTACTATAGGATTAATATCTTCAGGCACACAGGCAGGTATGTCTTTTGCTCAGGCAAGAAAGCAGGATGGATTAGTTAAAGCAGCTTCACTAGCTGCAGATGAGGCTATGAATGAAGCTCGTAAAAAGCTAGACGTGAACTACATGGAGGAGACTTCTATAGCTACGCAAGCTTACAAGTTAGAGAGAGAGAATGCTAACATAGCAGGCGCAAGAGCTACTGACGCAGGTATGCAGAGTGAGAGAGGTGCAGCAGCTACAGCAGGTAGAGTATTAGCAGCAGAGAATTCAGCAGGAATGAACACTAGCTCACGTATGGAGCAGACGTTGGTTGATAGACAGAACAAATTTGTCACAGAAGATTCTAGATTACGTGATGCTAAAGTAAAGATTGACTTAGATATTGCAGCAGGAGCACAAGGTGCTATGGCTGATGCTAAAGCAGCACAGTCTTCAGCATTGATGGCAGGTATGGAAGGAGTTATGTCAGGAGCATCTACAGTATACGAGCAGTCAGACCTATACAAGCAGGACCTAGGACAACAGAGAAGTGGAGTTATGGCCTCAGACCTAGATACACAAGGTATAACAGATTTCAATACACTAGGAGGTGTAGATGATGCAGGCGCGTTCAGCGGAGGTACTCTAGACCTAGCAGCTGTAGGAAGTATGGATGATAGAGCATTCAAGCAGTGGAAGAAGCAGCTATCTCCTGAACAGTGGGATATGCTTTCGAATAACAAGGGTTACATCTCAGGTCTAAAATAATTAAATCACAATGAGCTACTATAAGTACAAAGAACAAGAGGTTAAGGATACCCAAATGGATTGGGGTTCTTTAGGTAAGGACTTCCGTAAAGGAGTAGATACCATTGCTACAGAACGTCAAGCTAAGCGTGATACAATAGAAGAGAACTATCAGACTCTTAAGACTAAGATTGAGGACGAGTCTCCTTTAGGTTCACACGCAGGAACTAACGAAGCTATGGCTAAGTTCTCTGCTGACGCAGCACAACAAGCATTAGATATGAACCGTCGTATGAAGGCAGGTGATATCGAGCCTTCTTCTAACACAGCATTCATGACTAACCTTACATCTTCTACTAAGAACATGTTTAAGATAGGTCAAGACTTTAACAATAACTTCGATGAGACTATGGCTCGTCACCTAGAAGGTGGAGTAGGAGCTGCGGAAGAGTTAGCATACCTAGAGGCTGCTGAGTTATTTAATAATAAAGGTGAACCATTCGTAGGTAAAGACGGACAGGTATACTTAGCTGCTAGAAGTAAAGGCGGTCAATTAGATTTTGATAACCCTATTAGTTTAGCACAAGCTCAGGCTGCTTCTACACAACGTGTAGATAAGTTTGATATGAATACACAGTCAGGAGTTATAGCTAACCAATTGGACGTACCGTATGTTAAAGCAGTACGTAGTGGTAAGATAAACTCTATAGAAGACGCACGTAATAACCCTGCTTTTGCTAAGGCATTAGCATCTATGGTTGATGCAGATTTATCTACACCATCAGCTATGGCTTCTATTCTTTTAGACAATGCTAACGGATACGGATACGACTTAACAGGAGAGCACATTAGCCCTACTACTATTCAGTCTCAGTACAACGAAGAGTCAGGACGTTATGAGCCTGTACTTACTGCAGAGCAAGAAGCGAAAGCTAAAGAGATTTATGAGAACACTATCCTAGCACAGATTGGGCATAAGGAAACTGTTAAACCTATTATACAACAGCAGCAGTGGCAAGCAAACGCAGGAGCTGCTAAGAAGAAACATCGTAATACTGTTGATATGGCTTCAAAGCTATACAGTGGTTCAGAGGATGAAATCATGGCAGCTCGTGAATACTTCTTAGGTTTAAATGATAAGATTAAGAACATCACACGTACTACTGACGGAGTTAATGTAACTTACATTGGTAAGGACGGTTCTACAACATCTAACAATATAAGCTTCAAAGCTTCTAGCGGTGATTGGAAGACTGAGGAAGACTTCATTCGTTCTATCACAGAGCTTACAGGAGAAGGAGACGTAGAGGATGCACTTAAGAGATTAAATCTAGGAGGTACTACACCAACAGAGCATTCTTCTACAGAAGGAGCATCTAGAACGATAACTCAAGACATCAGACCTGATGCAGATTACGGAGACCTAGAGCTTAACATTAACGGGCAAGATAACTTGATTACTACAGACTCTGCTTTCGACAATGTAAACACAGAAGGTGAATACATGAGAGGTAACACAGGAGATAGAGTAGTAGCAGCTGATGGCTTCGAAGAAGTTGTTGGTGGTATCTTCGGTAACCTAGATGCAAGCAAAACTAACGGTCAGATTATAGGTAAGACAGATGAGAATGCAACTGCATTCCAAATATACCTACCTGACGTTATGTCAGCTCCTATCTTTGTACCGATTGCTGAAGGTGACGACATGTTAAAGACTGACATGAAGAACCTAACTAAAGCTATCTATGATGCAGCGAACAATGGTCAACAGATAAGCCCTAATGATTTGCAAGCAGCTATGGGTGACGAGATATACAACGCTCAAGCAGCTATATACGAAGCTAACGGACTTTCAGTAGACGATTGGAATGGTGGTGACGGAGGAGTTAGTGCAGGTGGAGGAGGCTCTAGCTCTAACAATTCTTCAGCTCAGTTTAACTAATAAATAACTACACATATTAAGGTAAGGGGCTGCGATTCATCGCGGCCCTTTATTGTTTATAGCTTATATTTGCAGTATGATTAACGAAGAAGCAATTAAGCATTCGTATGAGCTATTCAAGGGGACAGGATATAGCAATTCATACGAGGATTTCAAGACATTATTACAGGGAAACCCTGAGGCAGTAAAGCATGCACATAAGCTGTTTACTGATACAGGTTACACTAAGTCTATAGACGACTTTAGTCTTCTCGTTGGTGCTACAGACTCTCCGGAAGAAGCATTAAAAAAAAAAGAAGAAGAAGAAGCAAAAGCGGCCGACCCAAATTCGGATTTGTATTCGGAAGATTCTTCGTGGGCATCTCCCGTATCGGTTGATACAGAGGGTGATGGCAGGGATGGTTTCTTCGTTGAAGCGAACACTCCTACCGACTTAGATAATATAGACCTAAGTCAGTACGCAGGAGAGGCAGGGAATACTACGGGAGGTATGATGGATAACCGTCCTGAGATGCCTGCAGATATGAGAGAGGCTTTGGATACTAAAGCCAAGACTAAGATTGCTGAAGATATAGTAGAGTCATCTTCTATGCAAGAGTCAGAGGAAGCAGTATTAGCAGAGGCAGAGAGGAAGAGGGTAGAGATGATGGAAGGAGACGTTAATTTCCAAAACACAGTACAGTCTATAGACGCTGAGTTCGTAGGAGGTAACGATACACCTGCAGCTATAGCATCATTAAGAGAAAAGTTTGGTAAGTACGGTTTCACAGTACGTGATTCAAGTAAGCTAACAGACAACATCACATTAGTTTCAAGCACTAACGAGGAGTACACTATAGATATGGATAATCTATGGGGAGACGGAGAAGTTAGTGAAGAAGCAAAGAAGTGGATTGCAGCAAACGCAGCAGCAGCCCCTGAAAAAGAAAGTACAACAGCGTCAGAGTCAGCTTTAAGAGCTAAGAGACTCAGGACGCGTGGTCGAGAAAACTCGGATGGCTCAACATCTTCCGTTAATTTTATGCCGTATGAAGAGGACGGGATATTCAAGGTAGTTCCAACCTTATTCCCTATCGACCCGAATATTCAATCATCTCGTGCTGACCGTTGGATGGACCTAGGCTTAGAAGAAGCTAAAGGAGTAGCGGAGCAGAGAGGTGAGGTCTTTGAATTCTCTACCATGGAAGAAGCTAATGCTTTTGCTAATGGAGGATGGGAGACAACTAGCACAGTTGGTGCTGAGATGCGTGAGGTTTACACTGAGGCAGGCTATGACTATGAGCATGCTAGTAAACTAATGGATGAATACAATAGTGTACAGGATAAGATACAACTTATTGATAAGTCTGATACCGTAGGTACAGAGGATGTAACTGACGAGGATAGAGAGAACTTCCCTGAGATGTTCCTAGAAGACGGGTCTTTCCGTTCTGACCTAGGCTCTATGAAGGAGGACTTAAAGGAGAAGAGGGATGTTATGATTGATGCTGTATATGATGATGAGCAATTCGAGGAGTTAAGAGAGAAGGCTGACGTTATACTACAGAAGAGTTTAGATAACGAAGCAGCAGCAGCTAACCTAAAATACAAAGACGCTAGAATCCACATGAACTCTGCTGTTGAATTAGCAGAAAATTCATTCGGTATGAGTCTTGAGGACCTAGTAAACTATGTCCCTAAGAATGATGCTGAGATAGCGCAGAAGACAGAAGCTTTAGATATGAGCAGCCAAGCCAAGGTAGATATGTTTATGGCTAATGAGAGATACAACGGTACAGCTCAATACTACGACGCTAAGAACAACAAGGCAATGATGGGTGACTTCGTCGAAGGATGGGGAGGTACAGCTAAGGTATGGAGAGATGGATTAAAGCAAGGTAGAGCAGCAGAAGAGATTCTATTGTTATCTATGAACCCTAATGCTACTAGATTAGAGCTAGCTAACGCTGCTAACAACATATCAAAACAGTTGAACAGTGTTGATGGTAGTACTACAGCCGCACTAGGTCGTTTCAATAACGCTAGAGGATACGGTAGTGGAGAGATAAGCAAGGCGATAGACTCACCTGCTGCATTCATTAATTGGGGTGTTGATTTAGCTGCTAGTTCTATGTCTATGATGCTACCTTATGGTAGTTGGTTAGTAGGTGGGACAACAGTTACAGGTGCTACAGTAGGTGGTATCGCAGGAGCTACAGGATTCGTTACAGGTCCGGGTGGAGTAGTAACAACAGTAGGTGGTGCAGTTGCAGGAGCAGGTCACGGACTTACAGTTGGTATGTCTGCTACTAGTTTTGCTATGGAGTACACTAACGCTGTATTAGATGCAGCTAGAAACCAAGGCTTTGACCCTAGTAACCCAACATCTATGTTGGAAGCTCTAGAGACTCAGGAAGTTTGGGATGAAGGAAGAAACACAGGACTTAGGCGTGGTATCCCTATTGCTATGATGGACATGGTAAGTGGATATACAGCAGGTAAGATATTTACAGCAGGTAAGTCTGCTTCAGTTGGTTTACGTTTAGCACAAGGTGTGACTGAGCGTGTTGTATTTGACCCTGTATTCGAGGGACTAGGTGAATTCGCAGCACAGAAAGTAGCAGGCCAAGAGGTTGATATGAAAGAAATCATAGCAGAGATGGGTGGAGCTGTAGGCTCTAAGATGCCTAACATGGCTATGACTGTATTGTCTCAGAGTATTCAGCACAGTAACGCTTCGCTAGCAGAGAACTTCAGCAGCAATGAGTGGATGGGTAAGAACAATGAGAGACCGGGAGATACTATGCGTTGGGCTGATAAGATGGAGAAGAACGGTAAGATTTCTGCTGAGGTAGCTGACGCTATCAGGAAGGCAGCAGGTCGTGCTAAGAGAGCGCAGCAATTACTAGAGGATTCAGGCAATAAGAAGTCAAAGAATACCGTAGCTGAGGTTAAGCTAATAGAGCTACTAGAGTTACAGGATAATCTAGAGAACTCAACCGATACAGACTCTAAGCAATTGAGTGATGTCAAGGCTGAGATTAAAGCCACTGCAGAATCAGGTCAAGTACAGAAAGCTGACGTAGATACGGAAGTAGAAGTAGAAGTTGAAGTAGAGGAAGAGGTAGTAGATAAGACGGTCACAGAAGAAGAGATATTCACAGAGATAAATAGACGTTCTGAGGAGAGAGGTGATGCGAACGGTGTGGTATCTCAAATGGAGATTGATGGTGTAAGAGAGGACCTACAGGCAGCTAAGGATAAGCCTGCTACAACTACAGAAGTAGAGGTAGAAGCTGAGGTTGAGATAGACGAGGATGCTGTATATAAAGATGGTATAGAAAAGACAGTTCAAGCAGAGACAGGTACGTCTACTGTTAAAACAAACTACTCTGTTACACACGACAACGGTAAGTTTGAAGTATTTACTATTGAGGAAGATGGTAACAAGCTTAAGATGAACCCTGATAATGATATTGATTTTCAGCTAGCCGTAGACGCTTTCAAAAGAACAGAAGGTGTTACTGTAGAAGTAGAAGCTGAGGTTGATATGGACTTAGATACTGACGTAGACACAGAAGTGGAAGTTGAAGCAGACGTAGAGGTAGAGACTGAGGTTGAAACAACAGAGAATCGTACTGAGCAATCAGATTTCGAAACCATGTTAGGTTTTGATAATGATACTGACACAGATA
>Ga0114999_10001978_pt1 | contig 27609 bp, 31 predicted proteins | sample ArcticOcean_MG_C_3_FD_89820 | JGI IMG/M metagenome (GOLD analysis project Ga0114999, IMG submission 89820) | Marine microbial communities from western Arctic Ocean - ArcticOcean_MG_CB8_126 | ecosystem: Environmental > Aquatic > Marine > Oceanic | place: Arctic Ocean: Canada Basin | collected...
GTGAATTCGCGACAGCACTGATCGTGCGCCTTGCCCAGGGGCCATGATATCCATCATCGTATTCATCGTACCTCGGAGAAAACTGATAACGCAGGGGCGAGGGAAACAACGGGCCTTTATGAACAGGTCACTCGCTGTACACGACCGATTCACCGCGTCCCGCCCTCGTCCACATCAGGTGGCAGTGTCTCAAGCGGCGGTTGTACATAATGCGCTGCTGCGGGATAGCTGACTCACCGATCGTTACGCCTGCGGTGGTCGGATCAATTCCTCCACGTCGCGCACACCGTATTCGGGATCCAAGGTCCGGTAGTCGGCACCGGAGCGCCCATTCAGATCCCACACAATCTGCCCATCGCAGAGCGTGAGTTCACAAAACAAACGACGATCTGCTCGCAGCACACCGCCGAAGGAGTCCATATAGCCGAAGTCCCCTTCGTCGAGCCGCAATACGGCGACATCCGCGGCGGCACCCACGCTCAGATGACCATGCTGTGGTCGGCCGATCACTCGGGCGGGCTCAATGGTCGAAAGACGGACAACATCCGCAAGGGGCATGCCCATCACCAGGAACTTAGACATCGTTGTGGGCATATCGAGCATACCGATATTCATGCTCATTCTGTGCAAATCTGTCGAGATCGAGTCAGGCCAAAAATCCTGTTCGACACAGGGAACGGCATTGCGAAAGCAGAAGCTGCCGGCACCATGGCCGACATCGAAACGAATGCCACGTTCCTTGGCTGCCCTCAGGTATGAGTAGACATGACCTTGCTCGTCGATGCAAGGGACGGGCCCCCGATACATGTGCGTGGAAATGTCTCCCGGGCGGAGTCGCTCTCCTACTAACTCATAGTAGGGGCGCTCCGGCTTAAAGTGACCGAAGTCGATCATGGCCGGCATCCGGGCTTTCTCGCCCGCGTCAACGACACGATCGACGGAGGTCCAATCGGGCATGACATAGTGAGCGGTCTTCAACCCGACGACGACGTCCTCATGTTCACGAGCGATGGCGGCACACGCGTCCACATTCAGATCGTGGACATTTTGCTCGGTCATCATCGTTGCCATACCCAGTCCTGCAATGTTGACGAAGCCGTATGTGCGAGTCGTGAAGCGGTCCAGCACTCGATGTCGAAAGTCTGCAAAGTTGCGCCAACCTGCCGAGCCGGTATCCACCATCGTCGTTGTCCCGGTGCGAAAGCTGAATCCATCTGGCAGGATCGAATTGTCACCGGCCCAGGCGTCTCGGTTGCCGGCGGTGGCATACAGGTGGACGTGAATGTCCACCAGGCCAGGTGTCACATACAGCCCGCTGACATCGAGGCATTGTTGCGCTGAATCGGCGGGAATGTCTTTGTCAACGACAGCAATGTTGCCATCGCGAATGGCGATGTCCGTGATGGTCTCAATGCCGTTGGCGGGATCAATGACGTGTCCGCCCTTTAGAAGCAGTTCATATCTCATGGCATCCTACTGGTTTGGGATCGGGCAAAGATAGGTCGTCATTGAGCCAGAGCCAGCAGGGGGCCCCTTCTATTTGTGGCACACCTGTCACGGACAACGGGTGGCGAAGCGTGCTGCTTGACACTCACCAAGGCTCGACGCACTCTGTGCACACGCAGGGATGCTGCATTCCCCTTAGGGAACCATCATACGAAGAGGGTCTGATGAGTGATATGATTCGTGGTGATCGACGGGTGCTCGTATTCAGCGCGCATGCCGCCGATTTCTGTTCGCGGGCTGGCGGTACCATCGCCAGGCTGACCGATGCGGGGAGCAAAGTTCATATCGTCGACTTTACCTACGGAGAACGTTGTGAGTCTCCCGCTCTATGGGCGCGCGAGCCGGCGCCAACGATTGAGCAGATAAAGGCGATCCGGGCGCAGGAAATAGAAGCCGCCGCCGCCGTATTGGGTGCCACGTCAGAATGTTTGGACTTCGATGATTGTCCACTCATTGTTGGACCCGAGCGTCTCACGCAACTTCTTGATCTTCTGCGTCGGCATCAACCAGATCTTCTGCTGACCCATTGGCATCGGGATGTCCTGCATCCAGATCATATGGCGGCGACGGAAGCCGTGATTTGGGCCAGTCGGTATTGCTTTCGACCGGGAATCGACGGTGGAGCACCGCCCGTGCCCGCACCTCAGGTTGTCTTCTACGAAACGACCCTGGGTACTGCGCCCGTTGCGCGCTACCTCCCATCTCTGTTCGTCGATATCAGTCGCACCATCGAACGCAAACGCGAAGCCCTTGAGAAGTTTGATGCACAACCGGGCCTGGCAGAACGCTATGGCTGGCTGGCGCGCTATCGTGCGCTGGAAGCACAATCCACGGCGTGGATGAAGGGCTGTGAATACGCTGAAGGGTTCGTGCGTTTCGGGACGGAGGCCGCTGGATTCGAAGGCTCTACAGGATTCGGTCCCTGAGAGATCTTGGGGGAACCGACTAGTCGGGGCGAGCGAATATCAGCAGTTGAGACCGATGGTCGGTATCATCTGCCAAGCGCGCCTGGCCATTGTTGTCTAGCGCGATATAGACCAGTTCATCGTCCATCGTGAGTCCCTCAGCTTTGCCAAAGGTCTGATTCACGTACGCATAGGTCGGATCGTTGACAACGTGACGGAAGGACCACTCGTCCAACTCCTCGAGTTTGCCATTCGACCAGTTTATTGGCACGACTGCATCGGCATTTCGCACCAATGCATACAAACCACCGCCGTCCAAATGGAGATCTGTGAAATCGACCGCACGTGGTTCAGGCAGGGTCAGCATGGTCATGTCAGTTTCCCATGCCTGAATGTGTGGTTTGTCTTGCTTGTCGGTCTCTTCCCACCAGACTTCGATTAAACCACGGGGACCACGCTCCGCAGCCAGCAGGAATCTGCGTGGAGACAGAATAGCCAGGCCCTCGAGGCGAGCATTTTCCACGCCGAACAGGCCTACCTCCGAGGCGGCATCGCCAACATTTGGCGTGATCCATTCCAGACCACCACCATTCTCATTCACATGCAGGACCCGTAGGCAGGACTCGCTCACGAGATAGAAACTGCTATCGGCATAGGCAAGTCCTTCGAAATCCAGACGTTTCGCCCACGTTCCTGACCAGGGTGCATTGAATGTGATAAAGGGTTCCATCCGCGCATTGTTACCACGAATGTCGATGCGGAAGATGGCATGATCATGCTTGTCGCTTACGGCGAACATGACACCACCGGCGACGGTGAGGCCCGAAGGTTGGGCATTTTCAAGACCATCAATCGGGAGGGCCGCCAGCAATTCCAACTCCAGGGCTCCTGTAGTTGAGCCACCGAGCAGAACGAGGGACGTAAGGCAGATCAACATGCGTCGGGCGGAGACGATGATGCCCCTGGTGCAGGATTTCAGATTCTTGCAGAACTGCAGAGCCCTGCAGGACTGCACAGACCGCCAAATGTCTTGCGGCATCTTCATCAGGCGACTCCAGGCTGGAGGCGGTAATCGTCATAGAGGAAGGGCAGGCCAAGTCAATAGGACCGCAGGCGTAGGGTCAAGGACGTGCGGGGGCCGTCGTCGTTCCCGGCGGGCGATGGCAATGGAAGATCTCCTCGGAGGGGGAGATCGCGTAGCGCTCGCATTCGTCGGGTGTCAGAAACTGCGACGCAGGGACGATTGTCACATGAAGACCCGCTGCACGGAGTCGATCGAGTACATCTGGGCCATAGATGCGCACATGGTCGTGTTGACCATAAACCCGCTCACGCTCAGCAGGTTCTATGATGGAGGGGTCTTCGAAGGTTGGATCATCCGACCACACCGGAACCTGGATTAAACCCCAGCCACCGGGTTCCATGACGCGGTAGAGTTCTGCCATCGCTGCACGATCATCGGCAACGTGCTCGAGAACATGACTGCAGTGAACGATCTGGGCACAGCTGTCTGCCAGCGGCAGACAGCACAGGTCGGCCCGTATGGCGACGAAAGGACTCACAAAATCGAGCGCGACGTGTCGCAGGCAGGGCAACTTCCGGAGATTTTTCTGCAAGCCCATTTCAGGGGCGAAATGGAGGAGACGCCGCGGCGGCCCCGGTGCGAGCAGGTCCGTGCGACGTTGGTAGTAGAGCCAGTAGAGTCGGTGACGCTCTACCGACTCGCAGACCGGGCACATGGCGTGGGGTCTGGGGGGCAGGCCAAAGGGCAGAAAGTCTCGGACCCAACTGTCGCACACAGGGCAATGGAAACGTCGACCCGCATAGCGCCAACGCGTCAACTGACGGCGTAGCCGATGGTAGAGATGCTCCAGTAGAAATGCACCCACCACGTGTCGGCGCAGGTGGATCCCAAGATTCACAGGCACCTCAGCGGCGTCATCTGTCAGATGCCGCCCTGTCAGATTTCGTCAACGGAGTTGATTTCGTCCCGCATCCGCTGTTGCAGTTCCGTGTCATCGTTGTGCTGTGTGGTCGGCTCTCTGGGAGATGCTTGCCGACGACTGCGCAACCAACTGCTTGCGGCTCCGAGGCCACCGAGAAAGATTGCGACCGCTCCCAGCCACGACAACAGGCCGAATCCCGAGAACGGAGGCGATGCAAGGATGCCTTCACCATAGGTGACGATCAGATCGGCTTCGATTTGCTCCCGCGTGTCACCTGCTTGTAGTCGGCCTCGAATTTCTTCGCGCAACTCCGCAGCCTGGGAACTTGGACACTCATTCAATAGGGAGCCGGGGCAGTAGGGACTCATGATGGAGGTAAACAAGGCCCGGGCTTCGACTTCGATATCTGGCGTCGTCTCCTGCGCTGCGATGGGGGTAGCCAGCAACAGGCAGAGGGTGACCAGAAGCGACACAGCGATTTTTTGCATCATCATCATCACGTGAATTGCGCCGGCCAGACTGCCTCGGCGACCAAGATCTGTGAATCCCGAGAAGCGCTCGACGCATAAGAGATCCAGCGATCGTCGGGCGAAAACACAGGGTGAGGATGGACATAAGCCCATTCAGTGTCATGGCGCACAAGGGGTCGGACCTCTATATAGGATCCGCGCAGGTCGCCGGCCCATGATCCCCTGCATGATTGGGCTGGAAATGCAATGGTGGTTGCCCGGGGAAGGGCCAGCGTCTTGTCATTCCTGCAGCATAGGTCAACGTCCCAGCAAATATGGAATATACGCACCGGCGCGACTGACATTTCCTGGGCGCGTCGCCGCCGTCGGTATGCCCTCTGAATTGACGCGGGTGTACTGATACAGAGGGCATCTGTACGTGACAGTCAGCCACTGGATAGTAGTGGTTGATGCATTCCCACGGACGCTGGTCGTAGAAATCACCCCGAGCCATCGTACCCTGATTTCTGTCAGACCCGGAAAGGGGATATGGCAGAAAAACAGTAGCCCCCTACGGGTTACAACCCCTCTTACGGGTCGCCCCCCTACGACGCGCAACCCGTCGGACGACAGGTTGCGAAGGGTTTAGGCTGACCTGTTGGCTAGACGGCCAGGATCAGCCCAGAAGAATCCGTGTAGTGAACGAGAAGAAAAGATGATTGAATAATGAAACAGCGTATAGGCGAGGCGACGCATGGCAGGCTCCCGAGCTGGAAAATGGACCCATTGCTACTTGGTATCACCGGCATATCGGGCCTGGGCCATGTGATTCATCCCACAACACACACCAGATTCGCGTGAGTCTCGAGAAGATTTTGTACGTCGGCTATACTCGGCAACCCCCCTTGCCCTCCAAGGTGGCGACAATTGAGCGCGCCGGTAGCACTTGCAAAACGCAGGACGTCAGGTAAGGGCCAGGCCTGCAGCATGCCGTAGATATAGCCACCGTGGAAGGCATCTCCTGCCCCTGTGGTATCCAGGATATCTACGGGAAAGGTTGGCGTCCTGAGCAATTCACCAGAGGGCGTCGCAGCCATAGATCCGCGTGCTCCGAGGGTCAGCACCGCCGTCCCGGTGCCACGTTCAAGAAGTTCGCCGACAATCTCCTCATCCTTTGCTGCGGGCATCCAGCGTCGAGCGAAGAATTCAGAGACAATGGCCACATCGACCAAAGGCAAGAATTCGTCCAGTCCCTCACTCTGCCAGGTGCCATCGAATACAACCCGTTGCCCCGCCTCGTGAGCACATCGTGCTGCGGCAAGTCCCGCCTCGTCCGCATCATCGACGAGCACGACCTGCGCGCCGGCCATTGTCATCGGATTGATATCGGTCGAAGTCAGATCTGCTACATGCTGCGGCGTCGCCAGAAAGCCTCGATCGCCACTGGCAGCATCAACAAAGACGCCGGTCACCCGCGAGGCCCCGGACTCTCGTTGAACGTAGTCGATGCCGACCCCGAGTCGTGCCATTTCAGCGCAGAGGAAATCACCGTCCGCGTCGTTCCCGATCCGGGCCAGGATTTGCGTTGCGACACCCAACCTGGCCAGGCAGGCCATGGCTGTGGGTGCCGGTCCGCCACACTGGCGCGAGTGGGCAAGTGCTTTGCGCGAGCCACCAAACACCGGCAGGGAGTCGACGAGAAACAGTTCGTCCACATTCATCAGCCCCACGCCGACGACGCTCGCAAGAGACGGTGCACTCATCGACCGTCCGAAGGCGATGAGCTTGCATCCTGTTCGGACTGGCGAGATTCCAGTTCCTCAATCGTTTTTGGCCAATCATCACGTAGCCGTCGCGACAGCGGTCGATCTGCGAGCACCTTTTCCCCCGTCTGACAACGAGGACAGTCGTTGGTCTTATTGCTCGCGTTGGCGATCTCCTGCACCGACGTGTTGCATACGGGACAAGGCTTGCCAAAGCGACCGAGGACGGCCATGTCCGGTCGAAAGGCCGTCACCGTTTCTTGCGTCGATTCATATAGACGGGCCACCTCTTTATCTGTCAGACGGGATGTCCATTTGATCGGAGACCGCCGTGCCGCATGTAAGATTTCTTCGGAGTAGGCATTGCCAATTCCTGAGAACAATCGTGGGTCGGTCAATGCTCGCTTCAGCGTGTGATTCCGACTCTTCAGAGTCTCGGCGAAGTCTTCCAGGTTGGCATCAAGAACCTCCAATCCAACTGGGTCATGGTCGGCAAGATCCGATTCGTTCGCGGTCAAATGCAGGGAGGCCCGTTTCTTGGATCCCGCTTCGGTATCCATGACGGTCACGTCATCGAAGTGCATGGCGAGCAAGTCGATTCTGCTGATCTAACGCTGCCAGATACGCCGGAAGGTCCGGGCAATTCGGGCATCAGGAGCCAACGCCTAACGGTGCCAAGATCCTACGCCTTCAGCGCGACAGCAAAGGCGTCGACGATTCGTTGTGCCTCTTGCTCTGTTAGGATCAGTGGGGGCGCCAGAAAAAGGATGCTCTCAGGCGCCTGCAATACGTGGCTCATTTGGCCAACGAGCACTCCCTGCTGTTTGAGGGAAGCCTTGATCGCGTGAGTCTGATCCACACTCAGCAGTTCGCCGTCCTGGTCGATCAGTTCCAGCGCAATCATCAACCCTCGGCCACGCACTTGCCCGATTCTGGGACTGGACAATTCACGAAGACCAGCCAGCAATTTGGCACCGACTCGCTCGGCATTTTCCCACAATCGCTCTGAAGTCAGAATCTCGATATTGGCCAATGCAGCGGCGCACGCCACCGGGTGCCCACCATAGGTGCATACCTGGGCAAATTCGCGTCGGTCCGCCGTTTCCCCCGCAAAGGCTTCGAACACTTCATCGGTAACGATCGTGGCACCCAGGGGCTGATATCCGGACGTGATGCCTTTTGCCATGACCATGATGTCCGGCGTGACACCGTCATGCTCACAGCCAAAGAGCTTGCCCGTTCGTCCCCATCCGGTGATCACTTCGTCGAATATCAGCAGCACTTGATGTTCGTCGCAGATCTCGCGCAGGCGCTGTAGGTAGCCATCCGGCGAGGGGATCACGCCACCTCCACCAATGACCGGTTCGACAATGATCGCCGCCACTGTCTCCGGACCTTCGCGTCGAATCACTTCGTCGAATTCTTCCACACATGCTGTACCACAGGATGGATAGGACAGATGCAGTGGACAGCGATAGCAGTAGGGTGGATCTACATGAAGAAACCCAGGCACAAGTGGTTCAAATTTTGTTCGCCGTGCCATCTGTCCTGTGGCAGACATGGCACCGAATGTGAAGCCGTGATAGCCCCGATATCGTGAGAGGATCTTGTATCGTCGCTGCGACGGAAATCGTTGCTGGCCATACTGTCTGGCGATCTTGAAGGCCGTCTCATTCGCCTCGGATCCAGAGTTGGAGAAGAACGTATGCCGCAGACCGCCCGGTGTAAGCTCCGCCAGGCGGGCAGCCAGAAGAGTCGCCGGCTCGTTGATCTGGGAGTGCGGATAGTAGGGCAGGCGCTGAAGTTGCTTGTAGGCAGCTTCAGCGATTTCCTGACGCCCGTAACCGACATTGACATTCCACAGGCCGCCATAACCATCCAGATAGGCGCGTCCTTCGGCATCGTACAGGGTCGAGCCTTCGCCGCGCTCGAAGATCGTGAGTTGTGAGGCACCGTCCTGCAGTTGCTGGTGCTGGTATAGCGGGTGCCAACAGTGATCTCGATCAAGACGGTGCAGGTCGTCGGGTGCCAGATCAGTTGGGATCATCATGTTGCTCTTTCGGGAGTTGGTTAGAGGGGAATGGAAGGCACTGACGGGTCAGCGGCAAGTCCCTGAGGGGGCGTATCGAGGCCATTGCCATCGCCAACAGCATCAGTGCACAACCGAGCAACTGAGTCGGGCCGAGAGACTCAGCCAGCAACCACCAGCCGCCCAATACGGCGAAGAGCGTTTCGAGACTCATGATGATCGCCGCAGGAGTCGCAGCTGCCTGACGTTGGGCGACAACCTGTATCGAGTAGCCGAGGCCAACGGAGATGAACCCCGCATAGAGCAAAGGCACGGCGCCGGCCTGGATACTTGCCAAACTGATGGATTCTATAAAGGCAGCGACGAGAAGACTTACGATGGCACAAGTGACGAACTGGGTCACCGCCAACTGCGCCCACGGAATTTGCGGTGACCAGCGTCCGACGGCGATGATATGGAGTGCCCAGAAGATGGCACAGACGAACATCAGCAAGTCGCCAAGATTCGCAGCTGTTCGTGAGTCGCCGGTGGCACTGCCTCCAAGGGTGAGCAGATATAGACCCGCCGCAGCGAAGGCGACGCCGACGCCGACCCGTGGACCCACTTTCGTCCCAAGCAAGAGGCCTAATAGCGGCACGAGCACGACATAGAGTCCTGTGATAAAACCAGCCTTGCCAACCGTCGTGTATTGGATCCCCACCTGCTGCAGGGAGGCCGCCACAAACAGGATCAGTCCAAGAAACACGCCATGATACGCCAAACGCCGCTGCTGATGGGGCTCAGCGTGTTCTGCTACGTTGGGTAACTGCCGGCGATGCAGGAAGAGGAATGGCAGAAGGGGCACGCATCCGAGTGCGAAGCGTAAGCCATTGAACAGGAAGGGACCCATGTGATCCATCCCCTGTCGTTGCGCGACAAAAGCAAACCCCCATATGGCGGCAGTGAACAGCAAGGCAACCGCAGCTGCCAACGGCTGTGAGCCCCTCATATGCCCCCCCTTCACTGACTTGCTAGGGCCACTGAAGGGTCGCACGCACTGGCAGGTGGTCGGACGCATCCCAGCGTCCCTCGGGTCTCGGCGCATCGGTGCGAAAACCCTCATCTCGAATGACTTGTGCTTCCACAAGATGCGTAACCAGCTGGGGGGAGACATAAATGTGGTCGATGATCCATTCGTTGATCCCCGCCGTGTCCATCGTCAGCTGCAGTCCACCACCAACCGTCGCCATGGCGTTGGTGAATTCTAGTGACGCCAGGTGCGAATGGATTCCTGGTTCATCGACGGCACTGTTGAAGTCGCCCAGCACGATGGCGTGCGGACACTCGGACAGAAGTTGCTCGAGACGTGACAGCAGCAAGTCTCCTTCACGGGCTCGTATCTCGACGTCACCGGGATGCAGATGGAGATCGACGATCCACAACTGTTCCCCGTCCGGGCTCTGCAGCAGCGCGGCGCCAGCTGTTCGGCTGAATAGTGGTACTGGCTCCTCAGGGTCTACATGACTGAACGTGCGTGATTCGATGATGGGCCATCGGCTCAGCACGTGCCCAGGGTAGGCGGTGGGAGAGGGGAAGGTTGCCAGGTGCATGTTCAGGCGTTGCGCGAGGTCACGAGCGATGGGTTGCGTGACCCCCTCCTGCAGCGCAATGACATCTACATCCAGTACACCAAGGGTGCCGGCAAAGTGCGAGAGATGCGTCTCACCTCCGTGCCGTCCCAGATCCACTTGCGCCGCTTCTGCTGGATAACCCTGCATTCCATAGATGTTGTAACTGAGAATCCGCACTAGCTTTCGTCTCCATTTTTACGCCACTCAGGACCGTATTGGTCCACGAACTTTTCGAAGAATTCCTGCACGGCAGGCTGCAGCCCGTCGAGATATCCCGATTCGTCGAACCACGGTTGATTCGAGAAGTAGTCAAATCGTGGGTGGTGTGAACACGTGTAGGTGAGCATGAGCGTGCGTCGTGGTCGATCGGTGTGATAGCGTCCACGATGCAGACCAAGGGGATTGAAGGCGACGGCGTCCCCCGGCTCGAGGGCAACCCGCATCGCATCGGGCATGTCACCACTGGTGTTGTTGCTACCGGCCTCTGCCCGGCGAATCGCGTATTCAGCGTCCGTATCCCAGCGTAGATGTGATCCTGGGACCACCTCAATGTCGTCCGACGGCACCAGAGCGATCTGCAACTGAATCGATCTTCCCACATCGCCTCCGGCGAGAATCATCTGCTTCTCTTCCTGTTCATCGGGGCGATGGAATTGCGAGTCCCGATGCCAGCCACCATCGCGAGAATTGGCAAGTGGATTGAAAAACAGACTCGTACAGCGGAATAGGGGCGTGCTACTCAACAGAGCACTTGCTACGCCCAGGATTCGCCGGTCCGCACAAGCTGACAGCATCTGCGACAGGGCAAGCGAGTCCTGTCGAGAGTAGCCGGGGTGATTCAGGTGACGCATGGTCGTTGCCTCGTCATCACCACCAGGCTTTCCAGTTTCGGGATTGCACTGGCGCCATTGAGCCAGCGTGAACTGAGCAATCTCTCCCAGCCGTCGAGTCACTTCAGGCAGCAACAGCTGGCGCACGATGACAAACCCAGCGCCAGCCCACCTGTCTGCCAACTGGCGTTCAGCGTCATCTGCAGAGCCTATGGCGGAGGAAATTTCTTCGTAAGTCATGGGTCTGATTTCAGTGAGAGAGGACGTTATGGTTGTGTTTTGAGATGCGATGTGCTCCGGATCTGTCGGCAAGCCGGTGTTGGTCTCGACGATATTGACACCCAGAGGAACATTCGATCGGTGTCTTTGCCAGGCGTTGTGCAATGATTTCGGCACCCTCATTCGGTACCCCCTCGTTGACGACAATCGCTTCTTCTTCGACAAGTCGAAACAACCGCGGTCGAGGATTTTCATCCGAGGGGGCGGCCGAGATTGAATCGATCTCGACATGGCTGAATCTGAGGGCAGCCATTGCTTCAACCACGATTCCATTCTTGTCGAAACCAGTGGCCAGACCCACAGGGCGGGGGAATTTCAGCCCCGCGACAGTCATGCTCAGCCGAGGTTCTTGACCGTGATACATGCAGCGAAGGACCCGTCGACCGATGCCAGACCGTCCCACGCGATGGGCCATGCGCAGGGAGGGGGCGAACCAGATGCCGTAGAAGGTCATCGTACTCGGAGCGGAAGCAATGTGTGTCCGCCCGTCGGCTTCCGGATATTCACCGTGTTAGTTCGCACGCGTTTAGCCGCACAATGGCCTCTTCGATCGTGACTTTCCGGAAGGACTGAGTCACGGTTTTGGTGGTGGTCGCGTCTGGCCAGTGCATGGCCGCTGGGATGTTTACGGAGGCGGCCACTTTGGCGATCCATGTGTCGATGGGGGTTGTTGGGCATGTGACGAAAAGATCGGCATCGGTCACACTGCCCGCAGGATCATAGACATACGCGTGACGAATCACCCGACGCAAGCTGGCGAGATGAACCGCGTCGTAGTTGTGATTCGCGTCAGTTTCGCGACCGGCGTCGGCTGCACGACCTGACTCATCGTCGCCTAAGGCGGATACTTGCACTGCCTCCGCTGGGATCGAGGCTGGCAGCAACAGCGTGTGAGGGCTGCGATCGATGATAGCCTGTGCCAGTGCAGGGTGGGATCTCTGTATGTTCACATCCTTGTGATCGGGCCAGATATCAAGCATGCCATAGGACGCCCGCTCTGGCGTTAGCTGGAAGGTGTAGAAGTCGGGATAGGTTCTGAAGGAAGTGTCGCCGGCTGCGGCTGCCTGACGGCGAATCTGATCATAGAACGCGGTGGCCGCGGCGAGGACGAGGCTGGTCGCGCCCAGTCCGTCGAGGGCACACGTCATCACAATGCCCAGGCGGTCTGTTGCTGCGGTATTGGCGAAGAACTCGTCGTGTCGGATCTGTTCACCCGTGACTGCCAGCTGGAAGTCGTCGCTCTTGAGAATGCTGGAGTGCATCAGTTGCCTTGTCGTCAAACCAGGATGAGGGACAAAAATCTTGCCGCCAGTGAGATAGGTCGTGGAAGGAAGGTTGACAAGGTCTATGTGGGTGTATTAGGTAACTGGTACAGTATTGAAGTAGGGTGATATCCGATGGTGACGGATGGTGGCCACCGGAGAGGAGGAACGAGCGGTGAATTTCGACCCAACCCGACCGATCTACTTGCAGATCATGGAAGAGGTCAAGAAACGTGCCGTGCGAGGGGACTATGCCGCGGGCGAGCAGCTTCCGTCTGTCAGAGACATGGCGGCACAGATGGGGGTGAATCCCAATACGATGAGTCGTGCTTATCAAGAGCTGGAGCGCGAGGGATTCGTTCACACGAAGCGCGGGGAGGGATCCTTCCTGACGCACGAGAACGTCAGAATCGAGTCCGAGCGAACGGGATTGGCACAGGCCGCATGCTCTCAATTTGTCGTCCAGTTGCGTGATCTATCTCTGGACACGGCCACGACCCGTCATCTGCTACAGCGTGTCGAAGAGAAGGTGAATGAAAATGGCGACCGTTGAGATCAACGATCTCGTAAAACGTTATCGTGGAACCCAGGCCCTTCGCGGTGTGAATCTGCGTCTGGAGTCCGGCTGCGTGACGGGACTTCTCGGTGAGAATGGCAGTGGCAAGAGTACGCTGTTCAGGATCCTTGCCGGTGTGACCCGCCCAACGCGAGGCCAGGTGCTCATCGACGGGCTGCGGATTGGAGTGGAAACACGCCGCGTCACAGCATACCTGCCGGAAGTTGATGCGTTCTATGCCTGGATGTCCATCGAGGAGCAATTGGAGTTCCTGGCGAGCTTCTATCCCGGATGGGACCAAGCCAAGGCGAGGGAGCTGACACAGTTCATGAAGTTGAAGGGCGAGGCGAGAATCGGCGAACTGTCCAAGGGACAGAGGGCGCGACTGAAGTTCATCGTCGCCTTCTCATGGCCCAGTCGACTGATCCTTCTCGATGAGCCTCTGGGTGGGATCGATCCGCCGTCACGGGCGCGAATCATGCGAGCGATGGTGCAGGAATTCCGCGCTGAGGAACAGACCATCCTGATCTCGACCCATTTGGTCGCTGAGATCGAAGAATTCGTCGAACAGGTCGTCTTTCTGCACGACGGCGAGGTGGCACTGCAGGGAAATGCTGACACGTTGCGCACGGATCGAGGGAAATCGCTCTCGCAGATGCTGGAGGAGGTGCTGTCGTGAGATACTTCGCCGCACTCTACATGAAGGAACTACGGGCGCAGCGCATGGTGGCCGCCGTGCTGCTGCTCGGAACACTGGGGATCGCTGTATATGCGTTGACCGGTGTGGGGGAGAATCCCTCGGCACGGGCAGCCCTCATCGTCCTGCCCTATGCCAGCGCTCTGGGGCTGCCCTTTCTGCTCGTGCACACGATCTCGGGTGAATGGACAGCGCAGACACACTATCAGATTCTGGCGCTCCCCGTGCCACGCTGGATGGTCCTGCTGGCGAAGGTCGCCGTTGTGCTCAGCCTCGGTCTGGTGATCTACGTGTGCAGTACAGTCTTTCTGCAGCTGATTTCAGAGCGTATGACGACGGCGTTTGTGACCAACAAGGAGGGTGGATTCCTGTCCCTTATGGAACCTCATGCAAGTGCGTCCAGTGTCTGGGGCTTTGCCGGTATCGTCTATGGTGTGCTGCTGCTACCGCTGATCGGCATCGCCTGTGCCGCCGCTGGTGTGCGGGTGATGGCACAGCGATTCAAGGGCCTGGCGACAGTCGGGGTATTCGTCGTCGGCGGTTATCTGTATGCGAAACTACAGGCCCCCGTCGTCGGTGCGCTGGTGCGGATCTTCGGCGAATGGCGTTTGGATTTGGCCATCCATCGAGGCATGGAGCCGACCTCTGACGCGCATCTATTGCTGATGTATTCGGCGCTGTTTGCGGCGCTTGGGATCGGCGTTGGCGCGTTGTTATTCGAACGCTACGTCGAGGCCTGACAGGCAGACAGTTCAGGCGATCGGTTCGTCGCGCAATACACACTGTCGCTGGAAGATCTCGGCAGCGTCGCAAACCGAGGCAGCTCGGCCAGCAGCGTGCAACGCCAGACAACGCAGACCGAGCAGGGATTCGTCGAGATCGGCAGCTGGTTGCACGTCGTAGGGCATCGCTTTTGCCAGAATGTGGCGCAATTGCGGCAATCTACGTGCGATGCCTCCAGACAGCAGCAGTCGTTGTAGCTGCCGTGGCGCGTCGACTTCAGCGAGCACGTCAACATATTGACGCGTGAACGCGGCGAGCACGGCGGCCAGATATTCTTCGACATCCAGAGAGCCTTCGACAATCTGTCGGATGCTGCCGCCATCGGTCCATCCTCTTGCCCCTTCGAAGATGGACAGGTCCACGGCCAAAGCCGCATCCTGAACTTGCTCAGGTGTGACTGTCGCCAGCGCCCCCCAGAAATCACCGGTCGCACCGGCGAACCGAGCAATGGCTTCCAAGAATCCGACGAACTCATTCAAGGCTCGTCCTGCGGGAATGTGGGTGATCGCTGTCAGATGCCGTGAGTCGAAGTAAGGACGTAACTCGAAGGCATCGTCCAAGGGGCCATCAACGATGCCCACTTGTGATCCGGTACCCAGATTCAGATTCGCGTCCATTTTTGGCTCGGGGCTGGCACCAAGGACTGAGCACTGATGGTCACCGACGCCCGCGTAGATCGGGATCAAACCCTCCCTTGAGCGCCAATGCCCAGCGATCTGACCCTCACCAGAAGGGGCGCCCACTCGAATTCGACATTGGCCAATTTCGTGGACGAGGTCGAGAAGTCGTGGCGCCGGTGTGGCTTGTGCCTCGACATCGGCCAATGCCATGGCAGCAAGCATGGTCGGATGTTCGAAGATGGCCTCTTCACGCATGCCGTCGTGAGTGAGTCGGGCAAGGGCGCAAGGTAGAGACAGAGCCCAACCATCGGTGGTGAGCTCTCCGGTTCGTCCTGTGTGTGCCAGATTCAGCAGCGGAAAACCAGGCCTTGGACGCATCCCCGTGAGACGGCGAAAGTCATCACCTAGTTCTTCGACGATCAGATCGTGGGTCGAGATCCCATCGATCTGTTCCGTTGACCGGGCGTCGAGCCAGGAGACGTAGTTGGTCTGCGGTTCACCCATTTCACTGACGACGACGAAACCGTGCATTTCGCTACACAGAACGATGCCGTCGAAATGCGTTATTTCCCAGGCTCGATGGCAGATGTCATCGAAGCGCTGCAGCAACTGGGGCAGGGACAATTCATGTCGTTGAATTCCTCCCCGACCTGAGCCGGCTAGGGCGGGGCCCCCATCAGATCGGCGTTCCAAGCCGACAAAGGCTCCATCCTCGAGATCGAGCAGGGCAGACTTGGTACTGGTCGTACCGAAATCAATCGCGAGGAAATGGGATCTCACTTGTTGCTCAGGTCGATGACATCATCCGTCAAGCCACCGAACTGATTGCCAGCCATCTTGGTCCGCAAGGCATCTTTGCCGATTCGGATGCCAATCTGCTGCCGTGCCTGGCCGGCGTTGCCGTCAAAGTGACACCCACGAATCTTCGTGTCATGAGTAAGACCGCACACATCGATGGCGACACCGTCTTCGGCGAATCCATTGTCAACAAATTCACACTGCTCGATGGTATTGCGATGTCCGCCGCGGTAACCGTGCAGTGGCTCGCGGAAGCGCAGCCCTGTCTTGTGGTTTCCTCTGAAACTTGCTCCACGGATGCGGTTGTCCGTGTCTCGATGCCCAATCGAAATCCCGTAGTCTGTGTTGTCGCAAAATTGGCCGCCCTCGACTCTGCCATCGGTGACACCCCAGCAGAAGAAAAGTCCTTGACTGTTCCCGTCCCCGACGCAGTCTCGAAAGACCGGTCTTTGCGAGCCAGAGCCAGGGTGGAAGCCCAGGTTGGCATTGCCCAGAGACTGGCAGTTTTCGAAGCGGACATCATCGCAAATCTGAAAGCTGAATCCATCACCATGATAGTTTTGGGCGGTGACGTGGCGGAACAGGTAGCGATGGCACTGCTGCAGGAAGACAGCGCCCGAATAGTTGCCATTAATCTCTTCGTTGTCGCTGCGATGGCCATCAAGGATCAGATCTTCCACAACCACGTCATGTATTCCTTCGCAAGCTGTGAGTAAAGGGTATAGGCTTGCTGCCGTGGCGTGATCGTCACCCCAGAAATTCTTCTCTGGTCGGCGGCTGAGGAAGATTTCGTGACCCTCTATGCCCACAACCGTGTCGCGAACGACGTCGCGCAAAGCACCCGTATCTGCATACGCTCGCAACATAATGCCACCACCGGGGCGGAAGCCGGTGGGGTCTTCAACGGTGATCCGATTTTCGTACCAGTCCGATTCTCGGGTAATGGGGGTCGTATGGCTAGGCGGTTTGTGCAGGGTCGTTTCGTTTGCTGTGCCCCGAAGGGTGATGCCGCCGCGTAGAAACAGCGAATTCGCCATCTGATAGTCACCCGGCAGAATCTGCAGCACGCCAGGGCCGCCAAGGCGGGCGAGATAGTCGATCCCTGCCTGCAGAATGCGGTCATCGTTGCCCTCCAGATCGCCACCGGGGCCGACGGTGAGTGTTAGTCCCTGAGGCAGAGACCTCGTTCGGTTGTCCGTTTCCGCAGATAGATGCCTCATGGACGATCCTCGTACTCGATTGGGGCTGACAGTGCATCTCCCAGATCGGGAATCTCCAGCAATTGGCCTTCGTTGCAGGAGGACTCATGTGCGATGAGTCCTGGGATGGCGTATCGAGCAGCGGCCCACGCATGGTTCGGTGGCAAGCGGTCGTCGGCGACGCAGCGTACGAAATCATCGACGAGAAATGCATGTGAACCGGCATGACCACTCTTGAGGTCGGCGTAGGACAATGGCAGCCGGTGTACGGCATGCTGAGCCGACATGCCTTCGTGTGTGCCATCGCTGGCAGTGACACGGCCCATGCCATCGGCCTCTGCCGCGGCGACGGGAACGCCGGTACACGCAAGGGCATCTGCGAGATCTTCCGTTGCCTGCAGATCGCGTGTTAACCACGAAGCGCCCGCCACGTGCTGCTCGAAGGATGCCTCGGTACCAAAGAGACTGAAGCGCACTGCGCCCGGATGACCGACGCGGCGGAATTCATTGATGCGGCAACTGCCACCATCACTGAGCCGGAACAGGGCAGTCTGATTGCTGAATGAATTGTCCCAGCGATTCACGCCGGCTTGAAAAAGACCGTCTGCGTGATCGTCCACGAAACCCTGGCAAGAGACGTGGGTCATGTGAGCACCCGAAACCGAGAGGACTTCACTGGTCGAATGGGTGGGATAGTGCATCGGTGGGGCACCGGCCACACGCCGCCACGAGTCCCCACCGCGCCAGCGATAGACATCATAGAAACCATGATCAAAGTCATGGATGTATTCGGCCTCACCATAAATGACGCGCCCGAAATCTCCCGCACGAAAGCGACGGCGGCAGTAGATGACACCAGGATAGTAGTAGCTCGTCTCGCCGAGCATGTAGACGAGTCCTGTACGCTGCACCGTGTCGACGAGTGTTCGGATCTCATCGACATCGATCTGGAACAGCACTGTACACGTGTTTCCCCGCATTCAGAGCCTGCACAGCCTGAGGCGCGTGCAGCCAATTCTGTGTGAACAAGGCAACGGCATCGATAGACGAATCGGCGCAGATGTCGTCGAGGGATGTGACAGTCGTGGAGACGCCCCATCGTTCGGCATTTTCGGCGAGTTTGTCCGCGCCGAGATCGCACAAGACGATGTCGTCTACATATGGATGCAGCTGAAACAAGCGGATGAATGACTGCGCGAAGGAGCCGCAGCCGACCATGGCGATACGCAGCTGTGTCACGCGCGACTGATCTTCGTGGCGAGTTTCATTTCTACAGTTCCCTGGTCGATGTTCGCGGCATGTACAGGTCAGCCGGCGGCATGGGACTGACCCGGATCCTGATCGTCTGGCATCCACGCGTCTGCCAGTAACTATTGGGCCACAATCATCCGGTGATAGCTGCCCTTGGCGTCTAGCAGCTCTTGGTGTTGACCCTGCTCTGCGATCTGGCCCTGATCGAGGACGACGATACTGTCTGCGTGCCTGACCGTTGATAATCGGTGGGCGATCACGAGCGTCGTACGCTGACGCATGAGATGCTGCAACGCTTCCTGGATGAGCAACTCCGTGTGCGAGTCTACTGCCGACGTCGCCTCGTCGAGGATGAGGACGGGCGCATCCTTCAGCAGGGCTCTCGCAATCGCCAGTCGCTGTTTCTGCCCACCAGATAATCGTACGCCACGCTCGCCAACGAGGGTGTCAAAGCCCTCCTCCAGACCATCAATGAACTCACTCGCATTGGCCGCATCTGCGACAGCGCGCAATTGTTGGTCATCTGCATCGGGGCGTCCAAAGCGAATGTTGTCAGCAATGCTTCCATGGAAGAGGAAAATGTCCTGCTCGACTGTGGCAATCTGGGTCCGCAGCCACGCCAATGGAATCTGGCGAAGATCCTCGTCACCAAGACAGATGCTGCCGGCCTGCGGATCATCGTAGCGAGGCAACAGATGTGAAATCGTCGTTTTGCCGGCGCCTGTGTGACCGACAATCGCGACGATTTGCCCTTCGGGTACTGCAAAATTGATGTCGTGCAGGACAGGGATCGCTGGGTCGTAGCCGAAGGTTACGTGATTGAAGTGCACACTGAATCCGGGGTTCGAAGGAATGCGTGCATCCGGGGCGTCGACAATGTCGGATTCGACGGCCAATAGCTGGAATACCCGATCCGTACTTACCGAGGCCTTTTGCAGCACATCGTTGATCGATGCCAATGTGAGAAACGGCTGATAGATGTGGGCCATATACACGATGAAGACAAATAGATCCGCGACGCTGATCCGGTCGGCAAGAGCCGCCGTCCCACCAGACCATATGACGAGGACAATGCCGATTCCTCCCGCCGCCTCGACGATGCCCGCCGGCATAAGGGACACAGAGTTCGCCTGGATGGACGCATCGCGAAAGGCGGTAGAGCGAGCACTGACTCGAGCGGCAGCTGACTCTTCCTGCACGAAGGACTTAATGACTCGCATTCCGGCAAACTGGTCGTGGATGACGGCGACCAGTTCCGACAAGCGTGAGCGAACATCACGCCACATCTGGCGCACACGGCGAACGAAGCGGAAGACTAGAAAACCGGCAATCGGAATGGGTGCCAGCGTAATGAGAGTCAACTCGGCATCAATACTGAAGAGCACACCGATCATCGCCGTTGGAATGACGAAGGCCAGGATCGTTTCGGGTACGCCGTGGGCGATAAAGTCTTCTACCGCCTCGATGTCGTTGACGGAACGTGTAATCAGACTGCCCGTGCGTTCCTTGGCGAAGAAGCGATGCGGTAGTGACTGCACGTGTCTGTAGACCCGGACCATCAGGTCATCCATCACGCGGTAGGCAGCTGCATGAGAAAATCGTCCATAGCCGTAGCGTGTGACACCGCGGGCCAGATAGACGCCGAGTAGCGCACCACTCAACCCAAGCAGCTCACGTGCTGAGCCCCCGCCCTCGGTGACCCAGAGAATGAGTTCACGAATCAACAAGGGCGGCAGCAAGTTTGCGCCGGCAAAGGCGAGACCACACAGCACGGAGAGTCCAAGGGGGCGGCGGCAGTCGCCGAGGATGTGCCAGAATTGGCGAAGGAAGCTCATCGTCGTCGCCTACCTAGGTGCTGACAGCAGTAGAGCTGGCTTCAGTGTCCAAGTCTGCAAACGGGCCAGTTCTACAATGGCGGGGGCATCGAAGTTTTCCTCAAAGATTGCCCATTTCCATACGTCTTCGCCGACGTGGCGCTCGCTGGCCAGTTGTCCCGTCTTTACAGCCACCGATGTGGGTAGCGTTACGGCACGACTTCGACTCGCACTGGCCAGTTTCTGCAGCATGGCAGCGGCAGTGACAAGAAAGTCGGCTGGTGACATGGCTTGGGCACCCAACCACAGACAATCCGGCATCCGTCCATGATGTTGAAGGTACCGTTGGGCATCGGCAGCACTCTCCAGCAGCCTATCTGTGGGAATGGGCGCGGACGGGGTGACAGTCGTCGCCTGGCGGCGTACGGGACCCAGGGGCGTGTCCTCGTCTACGAGGACACGCATCTGCTCGAGGTCCAATGGTGCTTCGCTGCCTTGCTCGGCAACCGTCATCAAGATCTGCAGGAGTGCTTCGACGACGAGGGCGAACAGTTCCGATGGGGCCAGGACCGTCTCGGCGTCCACGAAGCGATGCTCTATAGCCCCTGTGGAGAAGGTGAGTAGCTTCGCGAGTTCAGCGACGGAAAAGACACGTTCAGCGGCCGTATCGGGCAGCAGGTTCAGGATCTGACGCCCCGTCAGGATTCCAACGTCTGGCTGCGCGACAATATGAGCAAGATAGCGGTCGAACAGGTCGAGCCCCGCTGCCATCTGCGCCGCCCCACGCAGCGGGCCCGGCTTCCATTCGGCAAGGGGCGGCTGCCGCCCGCGAGAAAAGTTCACACCATCCCAGAAAGCCGTCGTGGCAAATTCGCAGGGGTGGTAGCAAATGCTGATCAGTCCGTCCCCAGCCTCGACGCCGCCGCGGTGAATGGCATCAAACGCATCGATCCCCGCCGCCAATCCTGCTTCACCCTGATCGAATTCCATGCGGGTGAAGCGATTCTCCATGCGATTGATGTGCGGCACGTTACAATACCAGAATGGACCGCCGTCGAGACCGATATGGCCCGCCTCATCCATGAAGAGGGGAATACCGGCGTCACGTAGGAAGGGATAAATTTGCGGTGCCCATGATCCACCTGCCTGACCGAATGTCGATGACGGTCCCAGGATTCGGACGAGATCCTCGTATCCGGTTCGCTCTCGTCTAATGACCTCCTCTACACCGTCATCCCAGCCAGCCTCTGCCAGATACTCAGCCAGCACCGGATGCTGTGAGTGATTGTCTGTGTGATAGCCGATATCCTGACGTTGAAGTGCGCGGATGACATCATCACGGCCGCGTTCCTCTAGAACCCGTGCCTTCTGTGTCACCACCTTCCACGTTGCCTGTACGCCATGTTTTTCGAAGCACTGCAGCAATCCGAGCAGGGCATCATCGCTTTCAGGCGTCAGGTAGTCCTCGACATCAAACCAAAACAGGACGTACGTCACGCGACCTCGAATCCGAGTGCGTCCATGTCAGCACGCAAGGCTGATTCAGCCTGCGGACTCAACGGGTCTACGAGGCGTGGAGGCCCGACCTGTGTGCCGCGCCAGCCAAGCATCGCCTTGACGCTGGCCAACACGCCGTGCTTGATGAGAATTCGTATCACCTGATTGGCTCGTCGCTGGCACTGGATGGCTGCGTCGAGCTGACCGGCCTCAAAGGCGGCGCGCATCTGTAGATACAGGCGGGGCATGATATTGTATGTTGTGCCGATGGCGGCCTCCGCGCCCATCACCATGGCGGGCAGTGCCATCTCATCGGGGCCACTGATGGCATTGATCGTACCATCTGAACGGTCGATCAACTGGCCGAACATATACAGGTTGTGATCGGTAAATTTGATGCCCGTGAAATTCGGCACGCCTTTCATGGCCTCAAGAAAACTATCAGCCGTGATCCGCTGATCGGCTTCTCCCATGAGCCAATACACATAAAAGGGGAGATCCGTCGCCCTACCAATGGCGGCATAGTGGGCGACGGCGGCGTCGAGATCATTTGGCTGGTCAGCGGGCGCGACGGATGCGACGGCGTCGATCCCCTTCACATGGGCAGCATGTTGGGCCAGTTCGACGGCTTCCTGGGTCGTGGTTCCGCCCACCTGCAAGATGAGGGGAACAACACCGGCAACTTCATCAGCGACCAGCTCGGCCATGTTCATACGTTCGGGAACGCTCATCACGCGTCCCTCGCCAGTCCCACCGCAGACAAAAAATCCTTGCGAACCTGCCTCGATGAGGGAGCGTAGCAGAGAGCGGACACGCTCCGCATGTACCTGCTCGGCACTGTCGTCGAAAGCCGTGCACAGGGCCGGCCAAATTCCGCGGGCAAGCTTGTTCGTCATGGAGCTTTTGTCCCTTTGGGCGATGTATTGATTGGCGCTGAATGGTTAGATTTTCACCGCTGCCTCATGGCGCGGAATGGACCGCAAAGCAACGGGACCTGCGAAGTCTCGTCAACGCAGGCAACCGCCAGAAATACACTCTAATGGGAAGTCACAATGACTGAACTGGCCTTGCCACCACCAAGACAGCGCCTCGTCGCGGCAGCAGAGAGTGTTGCCATGGCCCCAGTCTCAGGCGTGGGGACCTACTACCCCCAGTGGTGAAGATCCCCGGCGCCGGATCGAAGAGGGAGACATGGTGTTCGTCGATATGGCGATTAGGGTTCATGGCTATCTTGGGGACATGCACCATGGTGCGCGTGCAAGTGATATCTATCAGTCCGTCGTCGATCAGTATGCCCTTAGTGGATGGGCGTCGTTCTGCGTCCATCACCTCAGTCATGGGCTCGGGTGGGGCGGTGACGTTCCGAGGGTGGCTAGTGGCAGTGACCAGATTCTGCAAAAGGGCGATGCCCTGTCTTGCGAGCCGGGTTGCTATGTCCCTGGTCGCGGAGGAGCGCGTGTGGAAAACATGATTTGGATAAGCGACACGGGGCCTGTGGAACTGACAAAAACGCCTCTTAATCCGGAGCTGGCTTCGTGACAGGTCGTCAACCGTCGGGTCGAATTCTTGAGCCAAGATTCGCCTACGAGAAGGGGGGATATCGGTCACCAGAGGTCTCGGTTGGCTTCCTCAAACATGCATTTCCAACGGCGGGTCTCTATCCCTCTTTCCTGCGCAATGTCTGGCGCTCCAGTGCGCTTGCTCGCAAGGGGATCTACGGCTACGACGACTGGGTGGCTAGCAGTGTGGACGTGCTCAGGTCGCTTGAGCGCGTCGGCGTGCGTGTGGAAGTGAGCGGCGTCGAGCATTTGCAGAATCTGCAAGGCGGGGGCGTCATCATCGGTAACCACATGAGTACTCTGGAGACGATGGTGCTGCCTGCGGTGATTGGCAGCGTGCGCCGTGTGACCTTCATCCTCAAGGACAGTCTGTTTCGCACACCCATCTTCCGTGACATTGTCGAAACGATCGATGCCATCGGTGTGAGTCGCACCAATCCACGCGCTGATCTCAAGATTGTGCTGGACGGTGGGAGTGAGAGACTCAACAAGGGAACCTCTATCGTCGTTTTTCCGCAGACGACGCGGTCCATACAATTCGACGCGACTCAATTCAGCAAGATTGGCGTCAAATTGGCACGGCGCGCACAGGCACCGATCATTCCTCTGGCTTTGTGTACGGATGCCTGGGCGAATGGGAAATGGATCAAGGACGTCGGCAGTATCGATCCGACACGAACGGTCAGATTCGTCTTCGGCGCACCCTTCCACGTGGAGAGCCGGGGCAAAGAAGAGCACCAACGGGTCATCGACTTCATCGAAAACCAGCTGAAAAGCTGGGAGCTCAGTTAGGCAGCCCCTGCCGCTCGGCGTCACCCGTCACAAGACTCTACCGCACGTCGATCCAGTGCTCGAGGCGATCGACTTCGGACGCACTCAATCCATACAGCGTCATTCGATCTGTGACTTTTCTCAGCAACGGGCTCATATCTGCCCAGCGGCCGTCGACTTGCAGTGCCAGGGGTTGCTTGAGTCGACTCTCATCGGCGCAGTAAGACTTCATTTTCCCCTGTCCATAGGCATTGAGTCGGATGCTGATGGCCCGACTGTCGTCTGCTTCGGTCGCAGCGTGGAAGGCAACGATATTCCAGCAAGTCAGAAGAGGTTCGTCGCTCACCAGTACTGTCGCTGCACGAGAGCGAAGTGTGCTCTCAAAGGAGACTCGCTGCCAGCCGTCAGGGGGATCTGCTGTGGGATCCGTATCGTAGGTAGCCGAATAGACGTTGAGATCGATGGCCTGCTCGCCACTGCTGCAGCCGCCCAAGACGGTTCCGAGTGCGAGCATTGAAAAGAGGGCAAGGCGTAGTGGTCTGGTCATTGGTTGTGAGTCCTCGAGCTTAAGGTTCAGTCTCAAACATACACACATGAGGCGTTGGCTCGCTCGTCTCGCATACAGCCGATTGATAGAGCTTAGTTCCCGCTCCAGGCCAGTTTTCCAGCTTGTTCAGCATTGAGACTTAGATCTTCGTCGCCGACATCGTTCGGCAACTTTGCTCGCCACTCGTCGAGGAACTGAACCAGATCACCGAGATCTGTTGTCGTGAGCAGGCGGGTGCGTTCTGGGGATCCTCGATCGAGGTCGCGGAAGTAGTGCACCAGGTGTTTGCGTGTTTCTGGGACACCCACGCGTTCGCCCTTGTATTGGACCATCAAGCGCAACTGTTCAGCGGCCAGCCGCAGGCGCTCGGATAGAGAGGCCCCATTGCGGCCGGCGAAGATCCACGGATTTGCGATGGCCGCGCGGCCGATCTGCACAGCGTCGCAGCCTGTCTGTTCGACCATCGCTACAGCGTCTTCGTAGCGCCGCACGTCGCCATTGCCAAACAGTGGCACCGAGCAGGATTGGGCTGCACGGCGGATCCATTCCCACTGGGCTTCGCCCCCGTACTTCTGCATCACCGTTCGGGCATGTATGGCAATCGCCTGGGCGCCGGCATCCTGGGCGCGTTCTACGACCTCAACAATGTTGATGGAGTCCTCCGCCCAGCCAATACGGGTCTTGATAATGACCGGCACCGTACAGGCTTGCACCGTGGCCTGGACGGCATCGTAAAAACGATCAAGGTCCAACAGGTACGCAGCGCAGCTACCCTTGCGGGTGATCTGTGGAACGGAGCAGCCAAAATTGATGTCTATGACCTGACTGCCGCGGCGCTCCAATTCCTGCGCCCCCGCCGCGAGCAGCTCGATGTCATTGCCATAGATCTGGGCGGCGAGCAGGCTGTGCCCACCGTCTGCGTAGACGGGGGCATCTGAGAAATCGAGCAGTCGTTCAATCCGGTGACCCGAATGGTGTACGACGCGGCAATTGATGAATTCAACCCCCACGATGCGTGCACCGAGGCTGGCACTGATCAGCCGGAAGGCCCAGTTGCCAACGCCCGCCATGGGCGCCAGCGTCAGCACCGGCATCCCGGGGGCCAGGGGAGAAATAGGTATATCTCCGATGAAGAAGGCGGGCTCCACCCCTGGTGAAGCCTGCTGTTGGGTCGTCAGGGACGAGGAGGTAGACACAGTCGCGGGAGATTCAAGTCTGGTCATCGTGCTGGCGCTGTAACTCAGCAGCCTTTGCCTTGGCATCTTCCGCCTCGGCGATCAGTCCCTTGCGCATACACATCACGGATAGTGTCGTATAGGTCAACACTTCCTCAGGGTTTAGCTCAACGGCGTGTCGGGCGCTGACAAGAGCCGCATCGATGTCGTCGAGTTTTTCGAAGACGTGGGCGAGAGAGTGATGCACATCGCCAAAGTCTGGATCGATGCGCAATGCTTGTTCAAAGTCGGCCTGCGCTGCAGGAAAATCCTGCGCCGCATATCGATCCATTCCACTTCGATACAGGGCGATTTTGTCACCATCGTCGTTCACGAATTCTCCGTAACGGTCGCAAGTCCATGGGTCACGCGTTCGAATACTTCATCAGGGGTGCCCGAGCCATCCACTTGGATCAGTTCGCCCGTTCGTCGATATGCCTCGATCACGGGTTCCGTCTCGGCGCGATACGTGTCGAGACGCTGCTTGATGACATCCGGGCGATCATCGTCACGTTGAACGAGACGCTCCATAATATCGAGAGATGGCCAGTCAGCCTTGAGATTCAGATTGTATATGCGCCCAGTCTCCGGGTCGATACGGCGATTGGCCATGCGGCTAATGACGGATACATCTGGAACGTCAATACATACGACCGCCGCGAGCCGCCGCCGACGCACCTTCATCAGATTTGCAAAGGCCTGGATCTGATTGATTGTGCGGGGATAGCCGTCGATGACAAAACCATTCGGTACGTCTCCACGGTCTACGCGTTCCTCCACAAGGGCCGTCACGTGATTGTCCGGGACCAGGCGTCCAGCGCGCAAATAGGTGCTGATCAATTCTCCAAGGTCGGATCCGGAACTCACTGCCTCTCTGAGCATGTCGCCCGTGGAGATATGGACAATGTCGAATTTTTCTACGAGCCGCTTGGCTTGAGTGCCTTTGCCCGATCCGGGCGCACCGATAAGGATCAGATGCAAAACAGCGATCACTTTCGTCTGGGTTGATTTATCTGGGTCAATTCGTCTGGCGTGAATCCGTCTGGGTCAATCTGGTCAACCATGGTGTGGTGCGGCGGATTCACCGGGCAGCTCACCGATGCTGTCTGAGAGCCGTACAGAGCCGTATAATGTTACCCATCGGTGCCGACCCGGCAAGTGCCAGAGTGAGTGAGTGGACCTCACGACCGGCCAGGTCAATTGTGTCCATCCTACGACATCGTGATGAATCGCCAGTTTCCGGATTTCGGTTCTCATCCCCAGGAGCGTCTCATGTTGGAACCTTCCCTCAGTTCATCCAGATCTGCCATCGTCATGTGTCTGTTGGTGAGTGTTGTCCTCTCGGCAGGGGATGAGCTGGATGAGGACTATCTGCTCTCAATCGAGCCACACCACTACATCGCCCAGCATTCGTCACGACCGATTGTGGTGGATGGCCGACTTGATGAGCCTTCGTGGCAGGCGGCGCCGTGGACTGAGGTCTTCGTGGACATCGAAGGTGATCGTGAGCCGGCACCCAGATTTCGCACACGCGCAAAGATGCTCTGGGATGAGCAGTATTTCTACGTCGCCGCCCTGATGGATGAGCCCCATGTCTGGGCCACGTACGACTACCGGGATGCCATCATTTTCCACGAGAACGATTTCGAAGTATTCATCGATCCCGATGGGGACACACACAACTATTTCGAGTATGAAGTAAATGCCCTGGGCGCGGAGTGGGA
>Ga0114999_10001979_pt1 | contig 27605 bp, 26 predicted proteins | sample ArcticOcean_MG_C_3_FD_89820 | JGI IMG/M metagenome (GOLD analysis project Ga0114999, IMG submission 89820) | Marine microbial communities from western Arctic Ocean - ArcticOcean_MG_CB8_126 | ecosystem: Environmental > Aquatic > Marine > Oceanic | place: Arctic Ocean: Canada Basin | collected...
GATGCGGCTTCCGAGCCATATGCAGGCAACGCCGAAATTGAGGTGTCTGCCTACAAGATGGACCGCGCTATGAAGCGCAAGACCAACGCCGAGAATCATCTACAACAGGTGATCACGCGGATCCAGGTCATCGACTCAACTGTCGACATCTTCGAACAGCGTAAAGAGCTTGAGAAGAAGGGTATTTGGAAGATCATCGCTGGAATGGACGAGGATCGACTGCAGGAGCAGTTGCAGGTCTTCGCCATGGAGCGCAAGGAATCGCAACTTGGTGTCAACAAGATCGCAGAGCTGCTCGATGTCGATGAACTCGACGTGAAGGCACGACGCGGAGCCGGATACCGACGAGCCAAGGACGCAATTCTTTCGGCGAAAGAAATCAAACGCGCCTAATGGTGCAATAACAACAAGTTCGTTGAGCCCAACGACAGCCGCCACCCGGTCTGTTTTCGGAATTTACGAAACGAGGAAACAAAAATGACTGAACCAACAACAAGACGAAAGCCCCCGGACGATCGTGGTCCGAGTATTGATATCGACCTAAAGGGCGTCATTACCGACGACATCAAGGCCGGTCTGCCGGTGGTCATCTACGCCCGCTGGGTACTGGTGGTCGCTGGACTGGCATTCACTCTCTGGAACGCAGATAGCTTTGTACAGGCCCAGATATCGGTACTGATCATTCTGGTTCTTGCGGTCGGCAACTTCTTCCTTCAGGTCGAAGTGAACCGTAAAGGTTCGATTCCGAAGTACATCGTCTACGGGGCAAGCATCGTGGACATAGTTGCAATATCGGGCGTGTTGGCGTTATCCAACGTCTTCCCGGCCAGCACCTACGTCTTCTACATGCCTGCACTGCTGGCGATATCCGTGACGTTCTCGACCGCGAACACGGCGAAATTCACCATTGGCGCAGTTGTCGCTTATGCGCTACTGGCGATCGCACCGATCAATGACCACGGTGGCGACAAAGCAATGACGACAGCGCTTCTCATTCACCTGATCATCCTGGTTTCAGTGCCATTTTGCGGTGCTGTCTACTGGAGGCTCGAACGAGCTCGCAGGGTAAGTGAAATAGAAACAGATCTGGTCGAACAGCAATTGACCGACAACTTTGAGACGACATCCGTTGGAGGTGACGCATGACCGCTCAGGCAATAAACACAAATAAGGACTTTTTGGAGCGTGAGGCCGCAGAAGATATTTTCTTCGGCCAGGTGGTTATCAACTGGGCACGGTGGTTCATCATCGCAGCCGGTGTGGCCCTGGTGATGATCGTGGCGGAAACGCCCGCAGAACTTACTGCGGGATTAGCGCCAGTCGTGGGATTGATGGTGGTGAACTTCTACCTCCACGGACGCCGACTTGCCGATAAGCCAGCGAACCGAAATCTGGTATCGGTAAGTTCGCTTCTCGATCTGGCACTGATCACATCCGTGATCGCGCTCAGCCGAGAGGTTACGGGACTCGACAACCAGTTTTACGTTGCCTACTTCCCGGTTATCGCTGCATTCAGCTTCGTGATGTCGAGGAAATCGAGCATCGTGTACACGGGTCTGGCAATGGTCTCTTACACGGTCGTATGCCTGACTGCCAATACGCAGATTCTCGGCGGAGACGGGGTCGATCTGACCAACCTGGAATCGCTTATCACTCGCCTCGTCGTGATGGGTGCGGTTGGCGGACTCGCCTCGTACTTCTGGCGTGTACAGCGTAACCGCAGGCGAGCAGACGCAGCCCACGTGTAATACCAACTGCTTCACATGAAGGGAATTAGGAGAAGGTAGTGACTCAGTTCATAAAAAAGGCATTCGGAGGGTTGATCAACGCGGTGGGCTCCTTAGGGGAGCCCGCCGAAGACCCCCGGGCCTTTCAAACCGATAAGCGGGCACCTCATCTGGAGTCCCTGAAGCAAGTTCAGAACGCTAGGTACGAGGTCGATCTTGCCCGGGAACACCTTGAGGTTCTTGCAACTAACGCCAACGGAAGATTGATCTCGATTGGCGAGCAGACCGAACGGGGATCGCACTCCGAGCGGTTTGGCCTCGAACTTAAGCGTGAGGTCGACAACGAGATAGCTTCGATAGAGCGACAGCAGGAGCATTTACGTCGACAGCAGGAAGTGCTGTTGATGTCGGAGCGACGGCTGGTGGCAGGCATCCGCAGAGGCGCTGTTTCTCGCCAGCTCGAAGGGGCTACAACGGTGTCGAGCCAGGCCAAACAGGCCGCCGATGCGGCGCTCAGAGATGCCGGAACGGACATGCGGCGACTCGATGCCGTTATCAACCAGGCTCGCGCTGCAACCGAACGGCTTGAGGATCAGAGCAAGGTGGTCGACAAGATCGCTGGGCGAACAACAGATCAGCCCGACTCGGCACACCAGACCGATAATGGCGATAATCGTACTGTCGCTGGATTCGAAGATCTTCGATCAGACGAGTACTCCGCCGAGTTGCAGAGACTGGCTGAGAAGGGAAGCAAGATAACGAGCAGATTGTCGTCTGAGTATCAGCAGCTTGAGCTTGCGATCGACCGTCATCGAGCGAATTCCGAGGCACCTGGATCTCGCCTGGCAATTGGAGCAGCGAGGACATATCGACAGGGTATGCAGCACGCCGGTGCCGCTCTCGAATTGCTTACGCAAGCCAGTTTCGACAAAAATCTCGTTGAAAATGCCATTGAAAACGACGGTTTGCGCCCAGTGGCCGAAGAGCTGGCGCAGGCGGGGCAGGCTGAGTCGGCGATTTATCGAGCACGTCTGGAGTTCGTTGCGCTCGTCAAGGGAGACGAGGATGCTTCTGTTGAAGCCGTGTTCGACGCCCTCGACGGCGACGAGCCAGATGAAGCCTAGGAATTTGTCAGACCGCAATTTGGGATGTCGAGCCGATGGGGTATTTCGTATTACCAATACGAATTGATCCCATCGGCGACATGCCGTGTATTGATTCGGCGATAATATGTCCGCACCAGAGCGTGAAACACCGTATTCGATCTAATTGGAACGGGAATGGGTTTGTGATGAGCGGAACCGAGACTGAGCCTTCATACGCTGATTTCGATGATTACCGACACAATCAACGGGTCGTAGTACTCGTCCGCTGGTTCATGCTCGGCACCTGGGCCACCATAAATCACTGGGACGCCACGTGGAATCAAACACTGTTATTTGTCGATCTGATCGGCCTAGGGCTCGTGGTTCTAAATGCTCGGCTGCACATCAAGCTGAAGCGCGGTGAGTCGATAAGCCGAACAACTGCCGTAGTTATGAGTTTGTTCGATGTAGTTGCGATCATCGGTGGGATTGCAATCACGAATCGTTTCGAGAACACGTTCTACATTCTTTTCTACCCCGCGCTGATGGGCCTAGCCCTGGTAACTGCATCACGCCGACTTAGTGCGTTGTTCGTGACCATCACGGCGATGGCATACTCCTTGATTTCTATCGGCCTTTCGCCGGGCATCGATGTAGGTGCCGGGGACGATCGGCGGCTCGCAGCCAGAATCATGGTGATGTACGCACTGGTTATGGCGGCAAACCTGATCATCCGAGCTGAACGCTCAAAGCGGGCAGAGGCGGTCGGCGCAGAAGCGGCCAGGGCTGTAGAAAATCTTCAACTCGTCACGGCTTCACAGGAAGAGAAAATACGCGTAGCTGAACAGAGGTTTCGTATCAAGCGCGAGATCCACGACGGGCTTGCCCAGTCGCTGTACGCAATCAGCCTCAACATTGAGTCGACTGCCGCACTGGCAACATCGTCTGGAGCACCTGAGATTGGTGCTCGTTTGGAGAAACTCATTCCGGTTACACGTAACGCCCTACTCGAAACGCGCCACTACATGCACGATCTCAGCCCCATGCTTTCGGAGCAGGGTGACGTAAAATCCGCAATCGAAAATCTAGCGGCTGAATTTAGCAACATTTCGGATATCGAGGTTGATCTGAGCATCAAGAACGTTGAAGACGGTGGATCGGGCACCGGGAACGACGAATTCTCGATGAAGCCTGAATCTGCAACTCAGGTCTGCCGAATAATTCAAGAAGCGCTTGCCAACGTGCTCAAGCACTCAGGGGCTTCGAAAGTCAGGCTAGAAATCGAGCATGACGCATCGACTTTGCGAGTCACTGTCGCCGACAACGGACACGGCTTCGATCAGGCAACTACTTCAACCGGGTTTGGGCTCAGTCATATAACCTCCCGGGCAGAAGAGTTAAACGGAACCTGTGAAGTAATCGGTGGTGAAGGTGAAGGAACCAAAATTCTCGTTACAGTTCCGTTGGGAAAGGAAACTTCCGCACGATGATTAGAATCATGCTTGTCGATGATCATGAAGTGGTACGAATGGGGATAGAAGCCGCCATTGAAGCTGCCGATGGCATGACAGTGGTAGCAAGCCTTTCCGACGGCGCATCTGCGATTGCAGAAGCTGCCGTGGCGTCTCCCGATGTTGCCCTGCTGGACGTGTTGATGCCGGGTATGGACGGTATCGAGACGTGCCGCCGCTTGCGAGAAGAACTACCCGATACGCGCATCGTCATGCTCACTTCCCACACCGATGAAGACGCCGTGTTCGCTGCCATCATGGCGGGGGCAAGCGGTTATCTATTGAAGAACACTTCGAGCCGTGCGCTGCTGGAGTCCATTCGTGCCGTGGCGGAAGGCAGGTCGACGCTCGATCCGTCGGTGACGGCGGGAGTGCTCGATCGGATACGTAAATCTGACCCTACTAGCGATATTCCCGGGTACAAAGATCTATCGGAGCGCGAGCAGGAAGTTCTTCTGCTGGTCGCCGAAGGGATGACGAATCTCGAGATCGCCGAGCGGCTTGTGCTTAGCCCACACACTGTACGGAATCATGTGAGTAGCATTCTGACCAAACTGGATTTGCGACGCCGATCTGACGCAGCTGTATTTGCCGAACGTCACAATCTGGCAGATGCAAACGAAAACGAGTAACCGGTAGCCGCTGGCTAGCTGAGCGAAATAACCGTGCGTCAGACACAGCGCATGTTGTAACGAGGTCGAATCCGTGAATAACGGCCGACAATAATATTCATATTCGTGGCAATACCAGAGTCACAGGCAGTACCATAAATAGATTGATTCGAAGTGATTTGTGATAGTTCACGTGACATTTAAATGATCGTGAATGAATAGAACAGTCAACTAGTACTCAATATGCCAACGTAGCTCAGTGGTAGAGCAGCTCATTCGTAATGAGCAGGTCGGAAGTTCAATCCTTCTCGTTGGCTCCATATGCTGATAAGAAAAGCCCCAAGCGATTTGCTCGGGGCTTTTCTTTTGCAATCAGGTTTTGGGATGAGTGACGTAACTGGCTTCGGCTATGATGCCCCCATATCGAGAAAACTAATTCGCCAAGGGCTGGCATATGGACTTTCCACGAACTGTTGATGAGATCACGTCTGAGTGGCTGACGCAGGTGCTTAGCGAGAGCGGGGTTGTGATCCGAGCAAATGTTGTTTCGTTTCAATCCGAGCGCATCGGAGGGGACACTGGAATAACAGGTGTCCTCAATCGGATACGCCTTGAATATGATTCGCAAGAACCTGGTGCCCCCGGATCGGTAGTTGCCAAACACTCACCGGACGAAGCGTCGACACGAACGCTACTAAAATATCGCAATGCTGCAGAACTTCGGTTCTACAAGAACATTGCTGATGAAGTAGGAATAGACGTTCCACACATGTACTTCGGTGAAATGGACGAAGAAACCGCAGAGTGTGTATTACTCCTAGAAGATTTAGGGCATCTGCGTGCCGTCGACCAAGACGATGACTGCTCGACAGAGGATGCTCTTGCGGTACTGACCGGAATTTCAGGAGTACACGCACGCTATTGGAGCGATACGCCTGATTTTGAACGCATTTCCAAGTATTTGCCCAAAATTACATCATCGATCACTACAGAGACGCTCAACAAAAATATTGCGCCATTTGTCGAATTGGTAGGTGAATCTCTGCCTGACGGAATCGAGCAATTAGCCCGGAAACTAGCTCCAAAGATTTCAAAAGTAGGCGAGATGTTGTACGAATCACCAGTCACGCTGTCTCACACCGATCTAAAGATCACAAACATGTTCTTCGACGATTCAGTGGGTTCTCCCCCACGGGTGACCTTCTATGACTGGCAGGGCGTTAGAGCAGCAAAAGCTGCTTTAGATATTTCCTACTTTGTCAGTGCGAATTTTTCGACTCAGACCCGACGGAAAATTGAGCATCAATTATTAGATGGTTATCACCAGTCTTTGGTCGATCAAGGCGTGAAGGGTTACTCGCTTGATGAATTCATGTATGACGTGCGCGTTGCGCTACTATTCCGACTGCCGCCGCGGATATGTTCAACCGCTATTCTAGGAAAAACGATGATGGCAACGGCTGAGGGGAGAGCAAACATGAGTGCGCTCGTAGAACGACTACAAACCCTCATCGACTGGAACTGCGACGAGGTGATTCCGAAGTGAGCTGCAGATGACAACGGGAACTGAGCAGGAGAAAGACATTACCAAGACAGCCCTTGATATTGCTCTCGAATTAATCGAAGCCGAAAACAATCACGATGTGGGCGCGCTGATCGAGTTGCACAGCACGGATTACAAGTGGCATCAACCGGACGGAAGAGTCATAACTCGCGACGAATTACGAAATATGGCGCAAGGTCTTTTCTTTGCTTACCCAGACCGCCGCCAGACAGTTCACGACTCAATGCAAGACGGCGACAAGGCGATTCTTCGTTGGACGTCCGTCAGTCATGCCCTTTCAGACGGAGCCGAGTATAAACAATCTGCCATCGAGATATTCCGAGTGGTTGACGAAAAAATCGTCGAGGTGTGGTCGGTAGTCGCTAATCCTGAATAGTCCGTTGGCAAACAAAAAAGCGAACATTTCCGTTGCCTGAACCTTCGCATGCAGCGAGGTTTTTTGCGTTAAACAAAGCGGTCCCGTCAACATTGGATTGTCGACGGGACCTGTGTCACCCAGTGAGTCCCCATTGGGTGACGTTAACTACGATACAACCACTCCGTCGGAAATTGTGGCTTCGTCGGACGCGTTCGACTGATGTGTTCGACGTTTCGAATAGACCGGGTGTGTGAAACAATTTCTACCGGCTCACGCTAAGCAGAGTCGGCACGTCTTTCCACCCAGAAATTTCGATCGGCAAATCCCACAAGTTGAGCTCTTTTATCCGAAACCCACAGATGCGGCCGAATCTTGTATTGCCCCTGTTACTGGTAATGTCCGTGCTCGCAACAGTAGCGGTGGCGTGCGGTGGCGGTGATTCAGATGCCCAGCCGTTCGATCCTGAGATTTCGGTTCTCGGCGAAATAGCGTTTTCGTCACCTGCGTTCGATGATGGCGATGACATACCAGTCGAATTCACCTGCGATGGAGCCAATTCATCACCACCTCTTAGATGGGCAGAATTGCCGACTGGTACTCGTTCGATCGCCATAATCCTCGATGACCCAGACGCTCCCGGGCAGATATACCGCCACTGGTCGGTCTACAACATTCCCTCGGGTACACACTCGCTATCGGCGGGACAGATGAATACATCTGCCCTCAAGGATTCGACTCGACAGGGTCAGAATAGTTTCGGTTCGACCGGATACGGCGGACCATGTCCGCCTACTGGTCAAGAGCACGAATATCTGTTCTTCATCTACGCTCTCTCTGAGCAACTGGCGCTCGATGAAAATGCTTCGCCGCTACAGGTGTCCGAAGCCATTCGAGGTCTGGTTGTAGGTACTGGTTCGTTCTCAGGTATGTACGTACGCCGTTAGTCGCTTTGTGTGCTGCCCCCACCTTCCGCACACCGCGGGCACACCTAGAATTCAGTGATCTACTACCGGCCTAGTACGTTTTCGGAGTTAATGATGTTGCGTCGTATCCTTCTCGTTGCAGTAGCAGCGCTATCAATAATCGCAGTTGCTTGCTCTGGCGGCGGCAGTGGTGATATTGAACCGGCTGATTCCTACACGTCCCTTTCAGCGGCACTCGAAGCCGGGGGCATGAAAATTGGCGGACAGATTGATAACAATCCATTGTTTGCCCGATTGTTCTCTGTTCAAGGAATCGAAATGACTGCCAGCGGGCAGGAAATACTCGCATTTGAATTCGAATCTATCGAGGTAGCCGAAGAGCAGGCAGCACTAGTTTCGGAAGATGGCTACGGCATCGGCTTGAAGTACGTCAATTGGGTTGACGAGCCGAAGTTCTTCAAAAACGGCAAAATGATCGTCATATACGACGGTACTCAGTCGCTGGTCATCGACACTCTCGTAGCCGCTATGGGCGATATTTTTGCCGGCGGATCTACCGACGGCGCCTAGTTAGCTTGTCCTGAAGGTCTGGTAACGGGTTACTCTGGCACGAACAATCGTGCCATAAACCCTCTGGACCGCCCTTGCTCAGAAATTCGTTCCTACATTTGCCAGGCGTTAGCGTCGATGACGAGGAAGACCTGTGGGCGGCCGGGATTCGGGACTGGTCCGACGCGGCCTCGTCTGATCAGCTGACCGAAGAACAGAAAACGTCGCTCGAAGAATCAACACGTGCGCTCGATGATCGAAACGCCGTCTACTTTGGCGAGCAGTATCGGGCTGGTGAACGCTGGCGTCTTCTTCCCGATTTCGAGAACGAGACAGCATTTCTCGACATTGAGACCACGGGTCTTGGCGGCGAGTCGTACCTCACCATGTGCGGAATACTCGATTCCAACGGATTCAAAGCCTACGTACGAGGCGACAATCTGGACGATCTCGCCTCAGATCTCGATAAATACAAGATCGTCGTAACTTTCAATGGTCTGTCGTTCGACGTTCCGTGGCTTCGACGTGAGCTTGGACCACTACTTGAAGACGCAGCGCATATCGACCTGATGCACGTATTGAGAAATGTCGGCCTGCGTGGCGGTCTGAAGAAGATCGAGAAATCGATCGGGCTGGATCGCGGCGACGATCTTTCGATGCTATCCGGTCGTGATGCTGTCGTTCTCTGGAATCTTGCGCAGGACGGTGAACCGAACGCGTTGGAGACGCTGATCAGGTACAACGCAGAGGATGTTGCATCGCTTCCGTTACTAGCTGAATATGCCTACGGGCAGAATTCCGCCGGTACGCCTATGGCTGTGCCAGGATTCCTCTCCCCTGCCCGATTCGACACGACGACATTGCCGTACGATTCTGCATTAGTTCAGTACCTATGCAGATGATCTCTGATTTGGATGCTAGACTTGCTGCTCTGCTCGCGTACCCGCGGGCGCAAACAGCCCTTCAAACTCTCAGACGTGAACTTTAACTACGTGGGTAAATTGAGTTCACCTGAGAACAATTGGCGAGATTATTGTCGGAAATCCAGTACACCGAAAACCCGATTCTGAGTAATACAGTCTTTTTGGCGGCATGGGGCGGCTGGCCAGACGCCGCAGAATCGGCAACTCGCTCACTGCGCGAGCTGGTTCGCCAGCTATCAGCGACTCAGTTTGCGTCGATCGACCCGGAAGAGTTCTACGACTTCGCAGAGCAACGTCCGGTCGTTTCCAACGAATCCGACGGATCACGGAAACTTACGTGGCCCAAGAACGAATTTTTCTACTGGAAAGCCGACGATGGCGGACGCGACCTGCTGATCTTCATTGGTGTCGAGCCGAACCTCAAATGGCGAACGTACACCGACATCATTCACAAGGTAGCCAAAGAAAGCGACGTGAAGTTGCTGGTTACCGTTGGGGCATTGCTTGATTCCGTACCTCACACCCGCTCACCGCGTGTCATCGGTTCGTCAATCAACCCAGATCTGGGTGCCGGTTTTGAACACATCAAATATTCCATACCTAACTACGAAGGACCTTCAGGGCTGACTTCAGTGCTGATGGATAGGCTGACTGAGGACAAGATACCTACCGCCAGCATTTGGGGACACTCCCCGCACTACTTGCAAGTTGCGCAGAATCCGACGCTAACACACGCGATTCTCTCGGAACTTCAGCAGTTTATTTCTGCTCCTGTTGATCTCAGTAATCTTGCTACCGAATCGGAAGAATTCGACGAGAACCTGGTTCGGGCTCTTGCTGATCAACAGGAAATCGAGGGCTATGTGAAACGACTCGAGGAGCGATACGACTCCGAAGAGGAGTTTCGACAAAGCCCTGAACCGGCAGCATTAGTACAAGAACTTGAAGACTTTTTACGTCAGCAACGTGATCCAAATGACACTGCTGATGAAGAGGATAAGAACGATTGAGCAAGATTTCCGACCGACTTACAAAGCTCGGGCAGACTGAACGGTCTGGCTTTGGCTTTGGGGCTCGTGCAGACCATACGAAAATTCCAGTGATTCTCATTGCTGCAAATATCGCAAAAGCAGCTGATTCGAATGGCATTGATGCCGATCTGTTCATACTGGCTCCGGGTTCAAACGGGGCTGCGCAGGCGTCACCGGTGAAAGACGCTGAAATATGGGGTGTATCGGTAGCTGGTGGTTCAGGTAAGGAAATTGATGCTGCTATTGAGGCTGGCGCCGATTTCGTTGTGGTTGAAGGTGAATCGGCGCCGGGTGCAGCGCTTCGAGACGACGACACCGCTAAAGGATATTTAGTTGGCAACGACGTATCCGAAGATCGGTCGAAAGCTATCGACGCCGGTCCGTTCGACTTCCTCATCCTCGATGGTTCGAAGCTGTCGTTCCCTCTGAAGGTCGGATCCGTACTCGATATTCAGGAACAGCTCGGAAAGTACTCCGGACATATTTTCCTGAACATGACCGAGGTTCCAGATCAGGCAAATCTGGAGCTACTCCGTGATATCGGAATCTCGGCACTTATCTATGACGCTAAGTCGACAGTCAGTAAAAATCTCAAAGATCTTCGCGTATCGATTGACCAGCTAGAGCCGAAGAAGCAAAAGTCTTCAGCCGGTGCCGTACTACCTCGCTCGGGCGAGTCGAATCAACCGGATGCTGATTTTGACGACCATGATCACGAACACGATGACGACGACTGGGAGTAGCAACAGTTGAAGCTATAAATCGACTTTGAACGTAGTTGATTGAAACAACAACAAACTGCAGGAATTCAATATGCCAAATTACACAATCATAGGTTTGGGGCGAATCGGCACATCCATCGGGATGGCTATTCGGGGACAGAGCAAATCACCAGTTATCGGGTATGACGCCGATAGCAATGCACAGAGTCTGGCCAAGCGTATGGGCGCTATAGACGACGTCGAATGGAACTTGGACAAAGCTGTTGGCGATGCCGACGTCGTAATCGTCGCAACTCCCGCCGGATCGCTCTACGATGTGTTCGACGGAATCGCACGTCACCTCAAACCCGGTGCTGTCGTTACAGACACCTCGGCTTCAAAACGAGCCGTGATGGAATGGGCGACCGAGCTTTTGCCGAAAACTGTGAATTTTATTGGCGGAAACCCTCTAACCGGGGCGTCGATTCTCGAACAGAAGAGTGCCTCCGGATTCATTTTCCATGAGTCCAAGTGGGCCGTAGTAGTGCCCCCCACGGCTGACCAACGATCTATCGATGCTGTGGTCGACTTGATCGAAACCGTTGGTGCAACGCCCGTATTCATGGATGCGCACGAGCACGATTCGTTCTCTGCGGCAACGATAGGCCTACCGGCAGTAGTAGCTGCAGCAGTCATGAACGCGGTCAGCACTTCGCCGTCATGGTCGGAAATTAGCCGTTTCGTTGGCAGCGATTTTGACCACGTAACAACGCCAGCATCTTCCGATCCCGCATCATCACAAAGCGCCGCGGCGACAAACGCTGACATGCTCGCACACTGGATAGACCAGCTAATCGAGCGATTCCAGGTGATCAAAGCTGGATTGCTTGATGACGAAGGTAGATTTGCATCAGATGGGCTTCTGGCCGATTCTTTCATTCAAGCATGGGAACAACGTGCCCGTCTTGAAGCCGGTGTAGCAGATCGACGCCCAGAGACCGCTTCGGAAAACGAAATCCCCAGTGCTAACGAAAGCATGATGGGGCTTTTCTTTGGCAGCCGAGTTGCGCGTGCAATGGGCGGTGGCAAAGAGAAGAAAAAGGATGCTACGAAATACGATCGTAGTAAATTGAACTAACAGGATTCGAATGCCAGTAACAATTGCACGGCCGCGATCGCTTCGCGGAGAGATTATTGCTCCCGGAGATAAGTCAGTTTCACACAGGGCGATCATGTTCAATGCCCTCTCGAACACTGGGACTGCGCGCGTCACGAACTTCTCGCCAGGCGCTGATTGCACGTCAACTGTCGAGATCATGCGATCTCTCGGTGTTGAAATAACCCGGGAGGCGGGCCCGCTCGGTGCGGGCGACAGCCTTACGGTCAAAGGAGTCGGACTGACCGGTCTTCAGGAGCCGACCGACATTCTCGATGCAGGTAACAGCGGCACGACAACTCGCCTGATGTCGGGAATTCTTGCCGGGCAGGACATGTTAACGATTTTAACCGGCGACGATTCACTGAAATCGCGACCGATGGGCCGCGTTGTAAATCCTCTCACCGCGATGGGTGCACTTATATCGGGTAGATCAGGCAACACACTTGCACCGCTCGTATTTCGCGGTGGAAAGCTTCATGGCTCCAACTACGATATGCCCGTTGCATCGGCACAACTGAAATCGTGCTTGCTGCTCGCTGGGCTTCGAGCTGATGGCACAACTACCCTGACACAACCGGCTGAATCGCGTGACCACACTGAACGTATGTTCACAGCGATGGGCGTGGATTTGACAAAATCGGGGCTTGATCTAGTGCTCGAACCGTCTGAGCTTGAAACGGTCGACGTAGAGGTCCCGGGAGATATCAGCAGTGCTGCGTTCTGGATGGTGGCAGGTATTTGCCACCCCGATGCAGAATTACTAATCAAGAACGTAGGAATTAACCCGACTCGAGCGGGGATCATTACTGCTCTTCAGATGATGGGTGCCGACCTAACGCTTGTTGACGAACGTGAAGTCGCTGGCGAACCGGTGGCAGATATTCTTGTAAAAACGAGCCGACTCAAAGGCATCGAGCTTGCTGGCGACATTGTCCCTCTGCTGATAGACGAGATACCCGTGATCGCCGTCGCTGCTGCGCTTGCCGAGGGCGAGACGGTGGTTCGCGATGCTGCTGAATTACGGGTCAAAGAATCTGATCGTATTCAGGCGAGCGTGAACTGGCTGAACGGAGCCGGTGTCGACGCGATTGGTACCGACGATGGCATGATTGTGCCCGGCGGTGGTTCCATCGGTGGCGGTCAGTTCCAGAGCTACGATGATCACCGGCTTGCGATGAGTCTTGGTGTTGCCGGGTTGATTTCGACAGAGCCAATTACTGTTCTAGATCCCGATGTGGCAGGGATTTCGTACCCAAGTTTTTGGGAGATCATTGAAGAATTTGGCGGTTTGGTTGGCTGACACACCTCGACCTGCCACACACCCACTAATCGTGGTTATCTCTGGGCCTTCTGGCGTTGGAAAAGACGTGATGATCGAACGGATGATCGAGTCGGGTCGCCTTGGTTTTCACTTCACAGTCACGGCTACGACTCGAGCTCCTCGACCGGGTGAGCAAGATGGCATTAATCACCATTTTGTGACCGTTGACGATTTCATCAACCTGATCGCTTCCGATGATCTTCTTGAGTGGGCGCAGGTATATGACAATTACTACGGAGTTCCCAAGAAGCAGGTCCTAGACGCTCTCAACAAGGGAAACCATGTAATCATCAGGGTCGACGTGCAGGGGGCAAAGCGTCTCAGCGAGATCATCCCTGAGGCACTTTTGATATTCATAATCCCGCCTTCTCTCGATGCACTCAAGTCGCACCTTGAGAAACGCGGCGTCGACTCGGAAGCTGAAATGGAAAAGCGGTTGGCTGCGGCGACCGAGGAAATTAGCCAGGCAAGCCTGTTTGATTTCACTGTTACGAACGAGGAAGGCAAGCTCGACGGAACCGTCGATTCTGTCGTAGAAATCATCGAGTCGGAATCACAGCGAGTCCCGCCGCGTAACGTTAGTTTCTGACTTGAATCGATGGACTCACGTCATATCCACTTTCAGCCTAGCTTCACGACTTAAGACGGTTCGTAAACTTCAGTCTTGAACCGGTTTCGTTGCGTAGTGACGTACTGCTCGGGCGTCATCGCTGGTTTGTGATTGGCGATAACCTCTTTGGCCACCTTGGCACCATCGTTCAGCAACGTCAGCACCGTCGCAGACATCACTTTCGCGGGCGCAACTACAGCTCGGTCGTAATCTTCGATCAGATAGTCGTCTCCATGGCCGGTACCCGCAGCAGCGTTTGTGTAGGGATGAATCACAGGGACAATCGTGCTGAGGTCGCCCATGTCGGTCGAACCACCCTGCGTCTGGGAGTCGTCAACGATGTTGACAGAATCACGTCCCAGTACAAGTTCCGCCATATCCGCAAATGTTTTTTGCATCAATGAGTTTTGAATTAGCGCGTGATATCCGGCTACCGACTGCACTTCGACTCTTGCGCCCATTGCCAACGCGCCAGCTCGATAGCAACGAATGACGCGCTCAGCGATCGGTTCGATTGCTTCGATCGACTTGGCTCGAACTCGTCCCTCGTACAGCACGTCGCTTGGCACAGCGTTCACGGAAGTGCCTCCGTTGGAAATAATTCCGTGGACCCGCACGACGTCGGATTCTCTAAATGTCTCTCGCAAAGAATTGATCGCAGAGTTCGCAAGCATCGCAGCCTGAAGGGCATTTACGCCTTTGTGCGGCGATCCTCCGGCGTGTGCTGAGACGCCGGTGTAACGAACCTGATGAGAAACGTGGGCATTTGAGGTGCCACCAACACTGAAAACGGCGTCGGTCTTACCGGCTGCAGTGTGGACCATCATCGCCATATCGACGTCGTCGAACGTTCCCAAACGAATCATTTCTTGCTTGCCGGAGAGAAATTCAAGTTCGCCGGACGCCTTTAGAGCGAGGCGATCTTGGATTTCGATGAACTCTTCGGCAGGTGTGATGATAAAAGCAATATTTCCGGCCAGCGACTCCCTGATTTCGGGGGCACTTAGCGCCGTTGCCACTCCCAACAGCGAGCCTATTTGAGTGTGATGGCCACAGGCGTGGGCAGCTCCGGTATCGGGATCAGCACCGGGATGCGACGGGACGCGAAGAGAATCAAGCTCTGCAATAACGGCGATAGTCGGCCCGGGTTTACCGCCTTTCAAAACCGCCTTCATACCTGTTCTAGCAATACCGGTCTCAATATTGAATCCGAGAGAGCCCAAACACTCCTGCATGTAAGCAGAAGTTTTGAACTCATTGAACCCTGTTTCCGGAATCGAGTAGACGGTTTTAGCGGCAGCAATAATGTCGCGAGTTGCACCGTCGATAGTTCGAAGTGCCAGTGATCGCGTTGAATCAAGGTCAGAAAGAGGCATTGGTTCTATTCTTCGAAGGTGACATCGGATCGAAAACATCGCATCCGGCTGAGATATTCGCTGATGGTCATCGGAGCCTTGAAAGCCCCGGCGATTTTCCTTCCCTTTGAACCGTCGTCCGCAAGAAGGTCGATGACAGTCATACCCATAGCTTTTCCGGCTTTTATAACGGCGAGATCGTAGTTGTCGACCAGATAGTCGATACCGTGGCCGTTGCCACTGGTGGCGTTTGCCGTCGGCTGGATCGTCGGTACGATCTGGCTTACGTCGCCCATATCTGTACAACCCGTGCTGTGGTTCAACTCGATGACGTTTTCGTCACCTATTAGTGACGCAGCGTTGTGCCTGTAAATCTCGATCAGCTGATCGTCATATTTGGTCGGAAGATAGCCCGGGTTCGTAATGATCCTCACCGCAGCACCGGTTGCCAGTGCGCCCGCTCGCAGTGCTCGATCAACCTTCTCGGATGTTTTGAGAATTGCGGGAACGTTTGATGCCCGGACGTACGTTTCCATTTGCACGTCTGCAGGAACCAAGTTCACTGATGCCCCACCCCGAGTGATGATCGGGTGGACGCGAACTGTGTCGGCGTCCCTGAATGTCTCACGTTGGGCGTGGATAGCGGCCAGAGCGATGTTCGCAGCGTTTAGGGCATTCACTCCCAGATGTGGCGCTCCACCGGCGTGTGCGGCTTTTCCTATGAACTGAATTGTTTTACCGATCATTCCGTTATACGAGCCACCTATGCCAAGCGTGCCCGATGTCTCGCCGCCGGTGTGCGTGAGCATAGCGATATCTACTTCGTTGAAGAATCCGAGTTTTATGAATTCTTGCTTGCCCCCGAAGAACTCGATCTCGCCCTTCTCCAAAAGGGATTCACGGTAAGCGAGTTCGATGTACTCCTCGGCAGGCGTTGCCATGAAGCTGACTTTTCCGACCAGAGCTTCTTTGACAGAGGATTCCATCAGACCCGTTGCCACCGTGAGCATCGATCCGATCTGAGCGTGATGTCCACAGGCGTGAGCGGCATTCGTTTCGGAGTCGGCGTGAGGGTGGCCGGGGACGATCAATGAATCCAGTTCGCCCATTACTGATATATGTGGACCTGGCTTCCCCGTGTCGTAGGTAGCAATTACGCCGGTTTTACCAATTCCCGTTTTAACCTCGAAACCGTTGGTCTGGAACCAATCAGAAACGATCTTCGCCGTACGAAACTCGCGGTATCCACTTTCGGGATGGTCGAGAATATCTCTGGCGATACGCTCTAGTTCGTCGGCTCGGCTGTTGATCGCTGAGCTAAATGAGCTTTTTAGATTGGCGCGTTCGACCATGGCGTGATTTTCTGAGTGCTAGTGGTATCGGCGGCGAGTGTAGCAGTCACCCCACACCGAGCCGGGTGAAATAAGGTCGATAACATCTCGTTTTTGCGCAGTGCTCTACTTATACTCACTCGCATGAACAAAGTAGTGATCGCACCCCAGGGATTTAAAGAAAGCCTGACCGGCATGGAAATTGCCGAGTCGATGTCGGAGGGCGTGATACGCGTCTGGCCTGAGGCGGAGATCGTAATGATTCCTGTTGCCGATGGCGGCGACGGAACGCTTCAGGCGCTTGTCGATAGTTCAAATGGCGAAGTTCGTACAGCAAGCGTCGAAGACGCTATTGGCAGAACAATCGAAGCTGATTGGGGTGCGCTGGGTAATGGGACAACTGCGGTAATCGAAGTCGCAAATGCAGTCGGACTCGCAAGGCTGGCGCAGGATGAACGCGATGTTCGCAACGCTTCAACCTACGGAGTGGGTCAACTTTTCACAGTGGCGCTCGACGCGGGTTTCACAGATTTCATCATCGGGGTCGGCGGTAGTGCCACTAACGATGGCGGTGCAGGGATGATGCAAGCGATGGGCGGCAAGCTCACCGATGCCAGCGGTGCCGATCTTCCCCGCGGCGGCGTGGCGCTTTCCGATCTGGCCCATATCGACGTTTCAGAATTGGACCCACGCATGGCTGATGTGAACGTAGTTGTTGCCTGTGATGTGAATAATCCTCTCTGTGGTCCGCAAGGGGCTTCGGCGATTTTTGGCCCGCAAAAAGGTGCTACCACCGAAGATATTCAGGATCTCGACGCAGCGTTAGATAATTTTGCACAGGTCATCGCTACTGATCTTCGTACCGACGTTGCCGAAATACCCGGAGCCGGTGCGTCGGGTGGACTCGGTGCTGGGCTGATGGGATTTTTCGATGCGAGGCTTCGCCTCGGTGCAGATATAGTTCTTGAGGCGGTTGAACTCGAGAAGCATCTCGTTGACGCCGATCTGGTTATCGTCGGTGAAGGCCAGTTTGATCGTTCGACCGTTTTTAACAAGTCGCCTGTGGCTGTTGCTCAGCGTGCCAAGAGAAATGGGACTCCCGTTATCGGCATTGCCGGTTCGCTTGGCGCCGGCTATCAAGAGGTCCATGAACACGGGATCGACGCCGTCTTCAGTCTGGTTAATCGTCCAATGTCGCTAAAGGCAGCAATGGAAGATACTCGGCGACTCGTGGCTATCGCGACCGAAGAGGCGTGCCGGGCGATATCTCTTAGTATTTAGAGTTCCTCTTAGCCGTTTTCGAGAATGATCAAGTGGACTTCTAACGGTCCATGGATTCCAGTAACCGTTGTGCCCTCGATGTCGGCCGTCTTGCTGGGACCCGATATAAGATTCATCGATCCGGCGAGATCACCTGACAGATAATCGTTCCGCTCCATGGCGAAGAGTTCGTCGAGTGAATCGAGGACTTCCCCCGATCGAAGCACAGCAATGTGGGTAGGTGGAGCCAGTGATACCAGGCGGGACAATCCACTGCGTGGGTGAAGCACCACCGTCCCCGTTTCGGCGATAGCGTAGTCGACACCGGTGATGCCGATATCAGCCGTGAAAGCAGCCGATTTGGCATCTTGTATATTCGCTTCGCTGTTTTCGCCATCGTGTTCGGTCACGCCGAGAGTTGCGCCTGTGTTCGTTACGGCAGAATCGACTCCGATTTGCGACAAAACGTCGTGGTTTGAACGCAGTACAGACTTCGCACCTTTTTGTTCACAGATACTTGCGATCAGATCGGCAGCATCTTCCGGGTTTCCGGCTCGATGCACTTTCCATCCGTTTGTGGCTGCCATTGCTGCCATCTGTGCGGTTAGGGTGTCGGATCGTTCCGAGGCGTCTGACATCGCACGATCTGCGTTGGCTTTCGCTGTATCGGCGTTCTCGAACACCGCTGTAGATGCATCTGCGGCCTCTTCAGACGGACTGAGAACTTCCGATCGACCCAATGAAGACGTGACACTGGCTATGAATTTCGCTCGATCTGTCATGATTTCGCCTTCTTCCGTCGCTTAGCTAAGCGTGATCTCAACGACCCTGCTGCTATAAGCGGGAAGTCTCGCGTGGAGGTCCAGCCTGAAATGGGAGGTGGAGATTTTCTTAGCCAACCGTTCCGGGCAAGTGGTCGCAAAATCAGTCGCGCCAGTTTTGCGCCATAGTCAAAGCGTTTCCGGCCCATCATCCCGATTCGCCACGACTTCCATACAAAGCGTTCGCTGGCAGACGACGTGCGTTCAGCGGAGTCGGTACTTCCTTCGGCGCTCCGGTATCTAAGTTCAAGCAGCATACGAGGGATATTGATCTTCACAGGACAGGCGTCATGGCACGCTCCGCACAATGACGAGGCGGCAGGTAGATTCGACGCGTCTTTGAGTCCGGTCATGACGGGCGTGACAATCGCCCCAATGGGTCCCGGATATACCCAGCCGTAGGCGTGTCCCCCGACCTTGCGATACACGGGGCAGGCGTTCAAACAGGCTCCACATCGGATGCAGTTCAACGACTCTCGCATCTGAGGATCTGCAAGTAGTTTCTGGCGACCATTGTTCATGATCACGAGATGAAATTCTTCTGGACCCTCTTCTTCGTCGGGTTTACGCGCCCCGTTGACCATCGTGACATAGGTTGATATTCGCTGGCCGGTTGCCGACCGGATCAGAATTCTGAGCATGGTGCTGAGATCCTGAATCGACGGAATTATCTTCTCCATGCCCATCACAGCTACGTGCACGCGAGGGACGGTGGTCGACATACGACCATTTCCTTCGTTCGTTACGAGCGCTATCGAGCCTGATTCGGCAACGGCGAAGTTAACCCCAGTCACCGACATATCGGCGCGCTCAAACACGCCTCGCAGTTTTTCACGCGCCATCATCGTGAGTTCAGTAGCGTCGGGGACTCGATCGCCTTCTTTAAAATCATCGTCTAGAAGTTCAGCGACTTCCTTCCGTGACTTGTGAACGGCGGGAGCGATCAGGTGGTACGGCGTTTCATTCGCAAGCTGAATGATGTATTCGCCAAGATCGGTTTCGACCGTCTCAATTCCTTCGTCGTTTAGTGACTCGGCGAGTGCCATCTCCTCGGAGACCATCGACTTCGACTTGATGACTGTCTTGATGTTGCGTGCGTGCGCCAGATCGATGATGTGCTTGCGGGCTTCCTCAGCGTCTTCAGCGAAGAAAACGCTGCCACCGTTCTTTTCGACGTTGTCGGCGAGTAGTCCAAGGTAGTAGTCGAGGTGTGCAATCGTGTGATCCTTGATCGCCTTGCCCTTCGTACGAAGCTCCTCCCAATCAGGAGTATCGGCTGCGGCTACAAGTCGACCTTTGAAGAAACCTGTGTAGACGTGTTCAATCGCCTGTTGAACCTCTTCGTCGCCCATCGTTTGTGACGCTTTAGAGCGGAAGTTAATGGTTTGGGGCTTCATCGCTTTGCCCCCGCTCCACTGGCGTTGCGTATAGACATGGCAAGGATTTCGGCGATGTGCACAACCTGTACGTCCGATCCTCTTCGGCGTAAGCCGCCCTGCATCTGATAGACACACCCAGTGTCGGCGGCGACAACGGTTTTAGCACCGGTTGACTCGATGTAGTCGAGTTTCTCATCGAGGATGGCCGATGATATATCCGGCATCTTCACCGAGAACGCTCCGCCGAAACCACAGCAAACATCGTCTCGTTCAAGCGGGGTTAAATTCAGGCCATCGATGTTCGACAGCATCTCGATTGGCTGCTCGTCGATTCCGATTTCACGTAGTAGATGACAGCATTTGTGATAAGTAGCGTCGTCGCTCAGTTGACCGACAACGGCGTCAGTGCCGAAGAAGCTGCTGATGAATTCTGTGAGTTCGTACAGATGATCCCCTACGTTCCTCGCTCGCCCAATCATTCTTTCGTCGTCGCGGAACAGGTCTCCGTAAAAGTTACGAACCATTGCAGCGCATGATCCTGAAGGAACAACTATTGGCCCTTCAACCTTTTCGAAGATTTCGATAAATCGTGTCGCAACTGGAAACGCTTCAGAGCGGAAACCGCTATTGAACGCCGGTTGGCCACAGCAGGTTTGATCGTCGAGAAAATCGACTGTCACTCCAAGATGTTCCAGGACATCGACCGTACTTTCGCCGACCGCCGGTGCGAGTTGATCGACCATGCACGACGCAAACAGGGTGACACGATCAGGGATAGTTGGATTTGAGGGGTTTTCAGGCATCAAAAGAAATTATCAGATTTCTGCCGCAAATAAACGATAATTTCGACGTTACCAAGCGTCTGGGACTGTGGTATTTTTTTTGCATAGATACTCATAAAGCGAGAAAAGTTACCTTTGCGTTCTAGGAAATATGACGTCGTAATTATCGGAGCCGGAATCATCGGCCTGTCGACAGCAATGAAACTGCTGGAACGACGTCCGCATATCAAACTTGCAATTCTGGAAAAGGACGCCAAAGAAGGAACGCAGCAGAGCGGGCACAATTCTGGCGTCATCCACTCTGGAATTTACTATCGTCCCGGCTCGTTCAAGGCTAGCTTTTGCGTATCGGGCCGAGCCTCGATGACGGAGTTTTGTAAAGAGAACGACATCCCCGTTTGGACCTGCGGAAAACTGATCGTCGCCAACGACGACGCCGGGGTCGAACGTCTCAACACCCTCGAAGAACGTGGGACAGCCAACCAGGTCGAAGGACTCCGGATGGTCGACAATTTAGAAATGGCTGAGATAGAGCCGCATGTTGTTGCTAAGAAGGCGCTTTACGCACCTGGCACAGGGATAGTCGATTATCGAAACGTGACGGCCGTTTATGCCAAGCGAGTTGTTGAGGCTGGAGGAGAAATCCAGTTCAACACCGAACTTACCGGATCAAAAGCAGTGTCTGGGATCACTGTTCTTCAAACAACATCCGGTGATTACGAAACTACAAACGTGATTAATTGTGCCGGCCTGCATTCCGACCTCGTTGCCGAGACTATGGGCGTCGAAACTGGTCTCAGGATCATCCCGTTCAGGGGCGAGTATTACAAGCTCCGTAAAGAGAGCGAATTTTTAGTCAAAGGACTGATCTACCCGGTTCCCGATCCAGCATTCCCGTTCCTTGGCGTTCATCTGACACAAACGATGAAGGGCTGGGTCGAAGCGGGTCCGAACGCGGTACTTGCCACCAAGCGAGAGGGCTACCGCAAGCGCGATTTCTCGTTCAGCGATTTTCTGCGAACGATTACCTACCCGGGATTCTGGAAGATGGGAATTCGCGAGTGGAAAACGGGCGTATGGGAGATCAATCGATCACTCCGAAAAGGCGTATTCCTCGATAGTCTGCAACAACTCGTGCCTGAGTTAACTGCAGCCGATCTCGACGGCACTGGATCGGGCGTTAGAGCCCAGGCGGTTGATCGTGAAGGGAATCTCGTAGATGACTTCAGAATCGAGGAGTCTCCCGGTGCGATACACGTACTGAACGCCCCTTCGCCGGGAGCCACTTCTTCGCTAGTGATCGGTGACTACATCGCTGATCTCGCAGAGAAGAACTTCTCTCTCGAAGCAGCACCACAGGTAGCGGTCAGTGAGACCGCCGCCCTACCCTAGTGCGGTCCGAAAGACATCTATCTCATTCGGTTGTCGCCGTTCCACATGTCAGCGTTCGATCCTAGTTTTGCTTTGACGGGGTCGGTCAAAGCCGTGAGTTGGTCGGCGACACCGTCTGGCAGTTCGTATTCGAATGCTGGAATGTTTAGATCCAATTCCTCAGGCGAGCGTGCGCCAACGAGAAGTGCGGTGATTCCGGGGCGTGAGCGAACCCATGCCAGTGAAACCTTTGCCGGGTGCTCGCCTAACTCGTTTGATATCTCGATTACGTTAGATATGGCGGTAAACGCCTCTTCTTCGCATCCATCTTCGCCGTGGTTGGCAAGTGGGCGATCGTTGCTGAATAGGCGTGAACGCGACAGGCCATCTGGGACATCGTCAGCTGAGGCATAGCGGCCGGTCAAAAGTCCCTGAGCCAGTGGGCTGTAGCAGATCAATCCAACGTTGTTGTCGAGGCATTTTGGAAGTATTTCGACCTCGATAGGCCGCCAGAGTAGGTTGTATGGCAATTGGTCTGTGACGATTTCGGCCGATTCCAATACTTCCGAGAGATCCTGTACCCCGAAGTTGCTGACGCCGATTGATCGTATTTTCCCTGAGTCGCGCAACTTGATGAGCTCTGCAATAGAGTCTTCGACGGCGACATCGTGGTTGGGCCAGTGGATTTGATACAGGTCGATGTAGTCGGTCTGCATACGGCTAAGACTTGCATCGCAAGTCTCTTCCACCAGATCGGGTATTAGGTGAGGTGGGCTGATTTTTGTCGCAATTACAACCTCGGAGCGTCGTCCAACCAGTGCACGACCAAGAACCTCTTCCGAGTGTGAATCATCGTCGTATCCCTCGGCGGTATCGAAGAATGTGATGCCTTTATCGAGGGCCGCATGAACAGTCGAGATCGAAACAGCGTCGTCCTGAGGACCCCAAACGCTTCCTCCAGCAAACGGCCAGCAACCCAGAGCGAATTCCGAAACCTTGATATCGGTGTTACCTAGCGATTTGTACTGCACACGAATGCTCCTGCGAATAATTAGACGGTGATATTGGAATCGATGGCACTTTAGCACTAGATTCGCCCATCCTAGTATTGAAACGTTGGGCGCTGATTCAGTTATCATCCTGTCGGATCACATGTGTCCATTTAGATATTTCGGGGGTTAGATTTGATTAAGGTCAGTATCGCCAGCACAGACGACCGCGCCGCGGGGGTCGCTCAGTCACTTGAGCTAATTGATTCTGAAGTGGTGATTCCAGATCGGCCAGTGATGGTCAAGCCGAACTTCGTAACAACCAAGTTCCAGTTGGCAGCAACGCACGTCGACACGACGCGGGCGACTCTCGAGTATCTGACAAAGAAGGGCGTTAGCGACTTCATAATCGCGGTCGGACCAGCGATCGGCACCCCGGATTCTGGATTCGATAACTACGGTTATCGAGATCTGGTCAATGATTTCAAAATAGAGTTCTTGAACCTTAATACCGATGACCGGATTCCAGTTCCAGCGTTTGACGATAAGTTGAACCCTCAGACTCTGTACATGTCGAAGCGGCTATCTGAATCGTATGTCGTTTCGGTTTGCCCGATGAAAACCCACAACAATGTCGTGGTTACTCTCGGGCTGAAGAACATACTTGTGGGCACTCTCTCGGGGACAGAGCAGAAGAAGAAAATTCACAAAGGCAGTAAGGCGATCAACCTGACTCTCGCCAAAATGGCGCAGCATGTCGTTCCTGATCTCACTGTTATCGATGGCACAGTTGGTATGCAGGGCAACGGCCCGATCGACGGGTTTGAAATGCCTTCGAACGTAGTGGTTGCCTCACACCACGGAATAGCGGCCGACGTTGTTGGCCTGCAGGTGATGGGGTACAAGCTCGAGCAGGTCGGCTACCTTCGCTACGCGATGGAGCTCAGGAATCTGACTCTCGCTGATCTTGAAGTTGTTGGGTCAAGCATCGACGACGTTCGTGTTTCGTATGCAGATCACGATGAAATAGAAGATCAATTGACCTGGCCATTGCAGGACGACTGGCACGGCGTGTTCAACCAAGGATGACTTGGCTGATCGCAGCCAGACTCAAATTCAATCCGCCGAGCTTCGTGCTGCGTACCTACGGACAACTATTCCGATGATCAGAAGTAAAAATTACGAGATCGATTAATATCCGAATCATACTCATGTCAGTCGTGATACTGGCACTCGCATCGTGCGCTTCTGGGACAGTCAGCGATACGTCGCAACTGGTTGACGTATCTTCCGAACCTACGCCAACGGCAGTGGTGACACTGGTGAATGGAGTGACCAGAGTTGTCATCCACCTTTCTCCTACCGAAGGAGAGGGTCAGATAGGGACAGCGGTTTTCAACTCGGTAGGTGATTCAACAACGGTTGAGATTTCCGTTGAACCGCAAACCACTGATGCCCAGCCAATTCACATACATTCAGGAATATGCACTGACGTTGGAGCGGTTCGGCATGCGCTGCAAAACGTGGTGAGGGGCAGCTCAGTGACGGTAATCGACCTGTCACTGAAGGAAATAATTAGCGACGGTGCACTTGTAAACGTTCACGAATCGTATACGCATGCTTCGAACTACACGGCGTGTGGTCAGATCCCACTCGATCTGCCGTAATCAGGCAGCACGAATCGTATTCTGTTCTGGGTTTGCGAGCGGCAGCTCAACTCGAACCGTTGTTCCACGCCCTCTCGATGACGTGATTTTCATTGTTCCGCCGTGCAACTCAACGATCTGCTTGCAAATCACGAGACCCAGACCAGTTCCAGGGACTTCTCTTGTTTCTCTGTTCTCCGACCGGAAAAACGGTGTGTAAAGCTTTTCTTGATCATCGGGGGATATGCCGATTCCCTCATCAGATATTTCGATAATCGAACAAACATCGTTGACCGATATCGATAACTGAATTATCGAGCTGTCTGGTGAGTATTTTGAGGCGTTCGACACCAGATTCGTAACAACCTGTTCAAGGCGAGCCCTATCTCCATCAACGTCTATAACAGTCGAGGGCATGTCTGAAATAATCGACTGCGACTTTGCATCGAGGACCGGTGTCATCGATTGGACGACGCCCTGAACAACCTCCCTGAGGTCGACTGCCGATATCTCCAGTTCAAGTTCATTGGCTTCAACACGGGAAAGATCCAACAGGTCTTTCAGCAGAACTCGCATTTGCGTCTCGCCCCGGCTGATCGCATCGATCATGCTCATGTCGCGAGTCGTAAGGTTCCCATTTTTGTTTTTCGACAGCATGCTGATGAAAGCCGAAATACTCGTAAGAGGGTTCCCAAGTTCGTGGGTCACGACCGAGAGCAGTCGTAATCGGGCTTCATCGGCAGATTTGAGATCGACGTTTCGTTGATCCAGTTCTGACACCAGTAAATGTTCGTGATCCAGAAGTTCTCTTAACTTGTTACGGGCCTCAGTTTGAGCCTTGTGCCCACGCATGACGATAAGCATCAGGCTGGCGAACACGACTGCCATCACTCCAATGACCATCCAGAACCTAAACCGAGCGCCTGCGGAGGTTGCGGCGTCGATGGCGGTCGAGACATCTCTGTACATGACGACCGTGGTTTCGAGAGAGCCTGCGCCAGGCACGCTGCCTTCAGTAAATACTGGTACTCGTGCGATAACCGCTTCGATAAGCGCTGTGTGCCCGTCGAGCCCGCTAATTGCGGCGGAACCAACATAGTTGCTTGTCGCAGAGTTTGACCCTTCAGCGAATTCTGAAGCATCGCCGATATAGAACGGATCGGTTGAGTAGACGATCTCGCCATAAGGATCGAGAATATCAACACGGGCGACCTGTTGACCTACGAGAGCGTTGAGAACGATTCGGTCGATCACCGAGGTGTCGGTTGGCAGACTGACGAGCATTCCCGAGGATGGGTCGGTAATCTGGCTGATCTCTTCAACAATCCTGAACGTAGAAACTTTCGCTGGGCCGAGGGCCTCTGCTTCCAGACGCGAGATCACGCTCTCACGCTCGACTCGGCTTGAAACGAAGTTCACAGCCACGAGAGCGCCAAGTACGATCAATATGCTTGCGAGTGCGTATTGTTTGATGGGGGAAACGGTTCCGAGAAATTCCTCGTCCGGCAGATCGCGATGATCAAGCCGATGCTCCCCAACACCCTTGTTTTCTAGTTCCACATCACTACACTACGTCGAATCCACGGGTACGGACTCGTAACTACATACAGGGTGTTCATAGGTGCAGAACCGTAGACGGAGACGAACGATTGCCTCGCGTCGAGTGTGAACCAGATGTGAAAATGCGCTTCAACCCCGTTTGATCAGAGAGCGCTTCTTCATTTGATCAGCCGACATTTTCAGCGTTCACCCGAACGGATGTACCCGTTCAATAAACCAAGAACAACTCTTGATGGTGATTACGAATTGCTCGATGAGGTCTTGTGCGTGAGCATATCGTTGACGCTGTTTTCTCAATGGTAGAACTGGATTACGATCCAGTTCTACATCAGATCTCTCGGGAAACTTTTCTCCCAGATTCGCTGATGAAGTTCTTCACCATCGCGAGAAACCGAAAGATCGACTCGCCAATGGAAGTGAGTTTTATCACTAGCAATCTGCTGCACGGCGGTTGATCGAAAGCGCCCGGTTTTATACGTAATTTCCGAAATCGACGTTCCTTCTGCCCGGGCTTCGTCACCGTTGTTTCGATTGGCAGTAAATTTCAGCGAGTCACTGCCCATGAATTCGACGCCGTCCCTGACGTCTGACGTAGACGATCTGTTTATGTTCACGGTTACTTCGCCGGTCATTGGGTTCTCATCAAAGCTCCACTGCGGATGTTCACCATCGATATGAGCAGGTGGAGTTTTGGGAGAATCAACAAAATCTGGTTTTTCGGATCCGTTGGCGCTCAACAGAGGGAGCGTAACGGAAGACTGCTTATCTCCGCCTGTTTCAAGTTTGAGAACAGTTCCAGACACAGCGGACCATGAGTTTGGAAAGTCGGATCCTGAGATCGAAAGGCGAATCCGGTGGCCGCGTCGGACTTTCCATGCGGTTGCATCTAGAGCTATCGAAATATCATATGTTTCGTCGGCTACCATCGGTGTTGGCGAATCCATTCCCCGAATTCTCGATCCGTTGAGAATCCCTCGACAGATCAACGCCGACCCGCCATCGGGTGCTACGTCCATTAGCTTCACCACGAACAACGGC
>Ga0114999_10001980_pt1 | contig 27605 bp, 31 predicted proteins | sample ArcticOcean_MG_C_3_FD_89820 | JGI IMG/M metagenome (GOLD analysis project Ga0114999, IMG submission 89820) | Marine microbial communities from western Arctic Ocean - ArcticOcean_MG_CB8_126 | ecosystem: Environmental > Aquatic > Marine > Oceanic | place: Arctic Ocean: Canada Basin | collected...
CGCCAGAGGCAGGCGCGATAAATCCTGTAAACGTGACTGTGCGACTTGGTGGCAATTGGCCGGTCTCAGAAGTTAAAAATCCTCATCATCTGGTTATTGTGGAGAATGATAAGTCCAGCAACGTTGTGGTCAAACTGGCGCGTGGGCCGGTGCCGGCAGACCAGGATTTTGAGCTGACGTGGCCGGCGCAGGATGCCGTCGCGGCGCCGATTTTATTTACCGAAGAATGGAAAGGCGAGAAATTTGGCTTGGTCATGATTTCTCCGCCGGGCAGTAAACATTTTGCCATGCCCCGGCTTCGTCGGGAACTCATTTTTGTAATTGATACATCAGGTTCCATGGCCGGGGAATCCATTCGCCAAGCCAAGGCGTCTTTGCTTGAACCATTGAGAAACTTCAACCGACCGATGATTTTAATATTATTAGATTCAATAATTTGAGCAGCGCATTGTTTGGCGAAGTCTTGCCCGCGAACGAACGGAATATCGGCACAGCCCGAAATTATATGAGACAGCTTCAGGCAGGGGGGGGGACTGAAATGTTGCCTGCTCTGGCAATGGCGCTTGATGGTCGCTGGGATAGGACGCGGCTGCGCCAAGTCATTTTTATGACCGACGGTGCGGTTTCGAACGAACAGGAATTCTTTCAGACGATCACGGACCGGGTGGGCGATGCGCATTTGTTTACTGTCGGAATTGGCTCCGCCCCCAACAAACACTTTATGCGTGGTGCGGCCCGGCAGGGTCGGGAAACTTTTATCTTTATTGGCGCGCCCAATCAGGTTGGGAAACGCATGGCACAACTTTGGGACAAGCTGGCTAAACCTGTCGTGACCCATTTGACGGCCAAGCCGCTTGGGGAGGGATCGCTTGAAATCTGGCCCAATCCGATACCCGATTTATTTTCAGGCGAACCGGTTGTCTTTGCTTTTCGGTACGGGAAAGACCTTGAAGGGGTTAAAGTTTCGGGAATTGGGGCCGATGGATCCTGGGTTCATGGCTTGAATATAGAAACTGCCACCCCCGGCCAGGGAATCGTCAAGCTTTGGGCGCGCGAAAAGATTGCAGGGATCAAAAGCAGCCTTTTTCAAAGAAAGACACCCGATCGGGTGCGCGATGGGGTCTTGAGTGAGGCGCTGCAATTTTGCCTCGTGACACGCCATACATCATTGGTCGCGGTGAAAAAAAAGCCGTCGCGTCCTGACAACATCCCCCTTGCCACCAAAAAGATGCCAACCAACTGGCCCCAAGGGTGGGAGCCCTCGAAAGTATTTAATACCCCGGATTGGGACGGAAACGCGTTCCAAAATAATTTGTTGAAGCGTGCGCGTCAGCATTACAAGTCGGCTGGCCCAACCTTGTTGGCTTCTGCCTCACCCGTGGCAGACAGTGCAGGGCCTATGGGCGCCAGAAACCAATCCGTTCATTTGCCGCAAACAGCAACACGTGCCGAACTTTACCTGTTGATTGGTTTCGTTCTGCTTTGCCTGGGACTTATTATTTGGTGGACCGATCCGTGGCGGGGCGAGAAGCCATGAAGCATCGGGTTCATGTGTTCGTCCTGAGCTCCCTAATCATTGCAGGGGCGGCCTTTGCCGGTGTTGGTTCATGGATACCGATGAAGGCCGCCCTGGCTCAAATACTGCTTGAAAAGGCTTGGCAGGAAACTCGCCAAGGCAAGACCTCAATACCTGCCAAGCCGTGGCCTTAGGCCGATACTTGGCCAGTGGCGAAGTTGACGATGAAGGGCGAGAGTCTTTATGTCCTGCCAGACTCAGGGGCGCAGAGCCTGGCCTTCGGTCCGTCTCATTTCAGCGGATCGGCGCAACCTGGAGCTTCTGGAACCAGCGTAATAGCAGCCCATAGGAACACGCATTTTAAGCCATTGCAACATATTCAACTTGGCGACGTGGTTGAAATAGAGCGCCCCGACGGAATTTCCCATTCCTACAAAATTAGGCGCACCCGCGTGCTGGAGAACGCTCACCTTATCTTGCCAGCGCAAGATGGCAGGGACCGGGTTATTCTGGTCACCTGTTGGCCGTTTGACAGCACCAGCATCAACCCAAAACAGCGTCTCGCGGTGTTGGCAGAACGGATATAGAATTTGCCATCAGGGCGATGGCGGATTAAAACAGGGGAGGGGAATTTTAACAGATAAAGAGACACACACGACCATGTCGGACATCCCGAAAACCTTTATGCATTTTAATTTAGAAGAACAGCGCCGCCTTGGTGCCAGTGAGGATTTCACCCTTTTGATGAGTGACATTGCGACCGCTTGCAAAGTGATTTCCGATCAGGTCAATCACGGTGCATTAGTCGGTGTGCTGGGCAGCGCCGGGACGGAGAATATTCAAGGCGAAACCCAGAAAACACTCGACGTGCTGTCAAACGAGGTGTTCATCCAAGCGAATATTCCGGGCGGCAATTTGGCAGCTATGGCGTCCGAGGAGATGGAAGAAATTTACCCAATCCCGGCGGAGTACCCTTTGGGGAAATACTTGATGGTGTTTGACCCCCTCGACGGATCGTCCAACATTGACGTAAATGTCTCAGTTGGCAGTATTTTTTCTGTGCTGAAGTGCCCGGACGATGTTGACCAACCGACTGCAGAAGATTTCATGCAGCCAGGCACGGAGCAGGTTTGTGGTGGATATGCTCTTTATGGTCCGTCGACCATGTTGGTGGTAACTACCGGCAATGGGGTGAATGGTTTTACGTTGGACCGTAATGTCGGCGATTTCATCCTGACCCACCCAGACATTATGATCCCAGAAGACACTCAAGAATATTCAATCAACGCATCTAATGCCCGGTTCTGGGAAGCGCCGGTCAAACGCTATGTGGATGAATGCTTGGCGGGCGAAGAAGGCCCTCGGGGTAAAAACTTTAACATGCGCTGGGTGGCTTCAATGGTTGCGGACGTCCATCGGATTTTGAGCCGTGGCGGCATATTCATGTACCCCATGGACAGCAAGATAGAGAAACAAGGCGGGAAGTTGCGCCTAATGTATGAAGCAAACCCCATGTCATTCATTGTCGAACAAGCCGGTGGTTTGGCGTCAACAGGGCGTCAGCGCATTATGGACGTGCAGCTCGAAAGGCTACATCAGCGGGTGCCGGTGATTATGGGATCAAAGAACGAAGTGGAACAGGTGGTTAGCTACCACAAGGAATAGCGTCACTGTTCGGGTGTAAGAATCCCTAGATATTCCAAAAACTCGGTAGTCGGGTTGTTGTCGACCAGATAGGTGCTGAGTTCAGGGAACGCAATCAGCAAGATCACCACCAACAGCATGGTGACAGCGAACGGGAATGCGCCTGCAAAAATCTCGAACAGAGTAATGGATTTGTCATCCAGAGTACTCTTGATGACAAATACCGATATCCCTAATGGTGGGGTCAGAAGGCCGATCTCGGCTGAGATTACAGCAATGATGCCGAACCAGACCATGCTGAGGTCCAGCTCGTCTAAGACCGGCAGGAACAGTGGTACGACGATTAGGATCATTGATGCTGTATCAATAACCGTACCCAGCAAAACAAACATGACGACAACCATGGTCATCAAAAGTGCCACGGTCATTTCCTGTCCAACCAGCCATTCGCCGAACAACGTCGGCAATCCGGCAACACCAAGCATACGGCTGTACATCGAAGCTGATATAATCAGGAATAAGATCGATGCGGTGATGTGGCCCGTGTCCATCAGGACTTCCCACAAGCCACGCCAATCGATGCTTCTTTTGATCAGCGCGATGATCAGCGCGACGATTGATCCTGCGGCTCCCGCTTCAACGGCGGTGACAATGCCGGAATAGATACCGCCCAAAACCACCATAATCAGGACGAGGATTGGAAATATCTTTTTTGTTACGCCAAGGAACGTAAAACTTTCCCATTCTTCTTCAGGAATTTCCACGCCTGTACCGCCAATGAACTTGGGCGCGACATACGACATCAGGACGATCAGTATACAATAAGCGATCGTCAAAATGATACCGGGGACGATGCCAGCAATGAACATATCACCAACCGATTGCTCGGCGACGATGGAATAAATAATCAACATCGCACTTGGTGGAATCAGCATCCCGAGGACAGAGGAACCTGCGACCACGCCAACTGAGAACATGGCGGTGTAATTGAAGCGCCGCATTTCTGGGACGGAGACCTTGGTAAATACTGAGGCCGACGCAATCGATGATCCCGTAATGGCGGCGAAGATCGCGTTTGCGGCAACTGTTGCAATCCCAAGCCCGCCGCGGACTTTGTAAAAGAAAAAGTTGGCGACTTCGTAGACGTCCTTGCCCAAGCCGGATTTGCTCACCAGTAACCCCATGAGAGAAAACAACGGAATGGTCGCAAAGACCGAATGCGAAATGGTGTCAGCTACGGCCAGGCTCAAAAGGTTGATCGGCAGGGTTATATTGCCCTTCATAATCAACACGCCAAGAAACGAAACGAACCCTAAGGCGACCGGAATATACAGCCCAAAATAAATCAGAATGACAATAAGGGCGACCGAGCTAATGCCAATTTGAACAGCGTCCATGGAGCGTGCTTTCTAATCGATTGATAATGCGGGGCCGTCTGAAGAGATATCTTCAGACGAATTTGCGCGGAAATGATGCACGGCCATTCGAATGAAATGAAGCATCAGAATAATGCAGCCGACAATGATAATTAACTTTATGGGCCATGTCGGGGCAGTAAAACGACCTTCGTCGCCTTTATAAAAATTTTCCACCCATGACTGAATAAGTATAGGCCAGCTACCGTAAAGAATGACGCCGAAAAATAAGGCACCTATCACATCCCATAGTCCAGACAGGCGATGTCCCCACGCAGGGCTTCTACTATATATGAGATTAAGAAATCCATCGGACCGGGTCATCCGTCCTTTGCGAGTGGCATCACCTAATTGAAGAAAGACAATGCCGATCAGCGACATCTCAATCATCTCAATGACGCCGACGATGGGGGCGTTCAAAATATTGCGACCAAAAACGTCCGCATTTATCAGGGCCGTCAAAGCGAACACCCAAATGGTTCCGGCTGTGTTTAGAATGGACAGAACCCAATCCAGGCCTTTGTTAAAGGTTGCGCCAAACTGTTCAAGCATGCCGGGGGACCTGAAAATAATTAATTGATGGAGAATGTCTTTAAATAAACGTTCGGGCGCCGCCAACAAGCGACGCCCTTTACGCTATTTCTCATTCGGACTTAAATAGGTCCGAAATAATTATCGATCCCAGTGACGAAGGATTGGCTGCTTGGCAGCCCGCATGGCGTCCATGTAATACTTCAGAGCCGCAGTACCAGGCAGTCCCTTCTTGTCCAACGAAGCTGCCCATTGTTTACCGACCGAAGGCATGCCATTAGCCCAAGATTTGCGTTCTTCTTCACTCACCGCAACGATCGCTCCCTTCTTTTTCACGAAGACTTTCTTCATTTTAGCGGCCTTCTTCATCGCGAACTCAGCCATATGAACACGGTACTTGATTCCTTCGTCCTGCAGAACTTTCTGCACTTCAGCCGGAAGCTTGGCCCAAGTCTTGGAATTAACGGTGATCGCCTTGGAGTTCACAGCACCCATCCGGGCATCCAGCATGTAAGGTGCAACTTGAACCAGTTTGAATTTACCAGCAGCCGCTTCAACCCAAACAATTGCGCCGTCAACAACGCCTGTCTTCAGCTTGTTGTAGTAACCGACTAGGCTGCCACCAACACCAACAGCACCAAGGCCCTTGAGCCATTTCAAGTTGGCACCAGCACCGGCAATCTTCAAACCCTTGAGATCTGATGGCTTGGAGATTTTTTTCCGGGTGAACATGTTGTACGTATCAAGTACCACCAAGTTTGTCAGGTAATGCTGATTGTACTTTTTCCAAGCGCCCTTCATTTCGGGAAACCTATTGGCCATGGCGTCAACGGTTTTGGAAATTAACGCACCATTGGTAGAAACAAACGGGGTGTTATAAGCGATGCCTTGCATCGGAACCTTATCAGGATGGAACACGGTGGTAACAACACCAATGTCGCCAAGACCCTTTTGAAGGCCTTCCAGAACGTGCTTAGGCTTAACGATTTGCCCGCCCCAAGCCTGATTCCATTTGATCTTATAGTTGCCGGTCTTCGCCAGCGCCTTATCAATATTTGGAATGTAAAATTTCTGGAATCTGTTAACCCAGCTTGCTTTGGTCGGATAACCGTCAATAGCCGTAAGCTCGATGGTTTTCGTAGCTTGGGCCGGAGTGGACAGTCCGAACGCGGTAACGGCAACTGCCGCTAAGACCGAGAACGAAACTTTTGTTAGTGTTTTATTGAGCAACATCGAAGCCTCCATGGAATTTCTGTTATTTTACGTTTAATTGAGCGTCCAAAAATATCTAGATTCTCAGCAATGTCAAATTATGTTCGATATTTTAACGAAAGTATGGCACATATAATTTACATAAAGATTGGTCGGGTACAGTGTATAGGTGTGCCTTGAATTTTGATCAGCCCACGTAGCCACGGTAAAACAGATGAACGAACTGAAAAACGCCCTGTCTGGGAATGAAAACGCCGCGTCACATCCCCCATCACATCCCCCATCACATCCTGGGACCTTGGCAACGAGTGTCTACGATCATTTGCGTCAAGATATTCTCAGTGGTGACTTGGCACCGGGCGAGAAATTGCGCTCTGGCTCCCTGCGTGGCCGCTATGATGTGGGTAATAGTCCCCTGCGGGAAGCCTTGAACAGGTTGTCAGTCGACGGATTCGTTGTCCGAGAAGACCAAAAGGGATTTAGCGTCGCCAACGTCAGTAAGCGATGTTTGGAAGAACTTATTCGTACGCGATGCTGGTTGGAAGAGGTAGCTCTCCGGGAATCTATTGGTAATCGGACGGTCGAATGGGAAGAGCAAGTGGTTTTGTCATTCCACCATCTTTCCCGTACAGAACGGTATTTGGATGAAAAAAATAAAACGCCAAATGCCAAATGGTCTGAACTGCATCGGACCTTTCATATGACTCTTATTGATAGATGTAATTCCCAGTGGATGCTGAATTTCTGTGCGCAGTTGTATGATCAAGCCAGCCGGTATTGCCAACTTGCTGATGAAGCTGGCTTTATCGAACGGGATTCACTTAAAGAACATCGTTTGCTTATGGACGCCGCCATTGATGGCAATGCTGACGAAGCCATCCGGGTTATGCTGTCTCACTATAACCGGACAGCAGACATTATCCTGAACTCGGATATGGAATTTTTTGAAGCTTAGGGGGTGTTCTTAAAACGTCCGTGTTCTTCGTAGTAGGCATCGACAAGATGGTGTTTCTTTAGAATCTCAGGTCCAGCCCTGACAAAATCCCATAAGGCAACGATTCCGCCTGTGTACATGGTTCTGAACATGTTCCAAGCACCACGCGTGGCGCGAAGTTCAGCCAAAGGTGCGTTTTCAAGGGTATGCAAATTCTCACGGTCATTCAGCGCTTCGCGTACTAAATCCACAGACGTCCAATTACAACGATAGTGCACGGTGCCGTCTGGTCGGATGATATAGACGATGTTTGGCATGGCACCGTAGGCGCGGTGGAAATCACCCTCAAAGTTATCGACAAGAACGCGCCGGTGTTCACCGTATCGGGGGGCGACTAAAGCCGCCGCCTTTTTCTTTTCTTCGACGGACTTGTGTTGATGCAGGCGTTCGCCGGGATGGGCTTCACGCACATAGACCAGCAAGAATTCAACATCAGAGAATTGATCCACGACTTCTTTCATGCGGGCGATGTTCTTGGTGTACATGGAACAGGTCGAAGACCCGGTTTCGACAACCGTCCACTTCCCCTTAAAGTCGGAGAGTTTGACGTCTTCTCCGGTTTTAAGGTCGGTTACGGTGAAATCGGGTGCAACCTCGCCGGCTGCTGGACCAACAAACATTTCAAAATTGTATAATTTAACTTTGAAACGTGCGTTATTGTAATCCAGAGTTTGAGCTTCTTCAGACATTCCCCTGCCTTTTCAATATACTTTTATTAATTCGGTTGTTGCTTAAATTTGCCGTGTTTCTTGTAGTAGTCGTCAACCAGCTTATGGCGCTTGGCCAATTGCGGGCCAGCCTTGACGAAGTCCCATAATGCCATGACTCCCCCGGTCCACATGGTGCGCAGTGACGTATAAATCCCGCGCGACGCTTTCAGACTTTTGACGTCTGCATTCTCCATTGTATGTAGATTATCGCGGTCGCTCAATGCTTCGCGTAATCCCTCAGCCGTGGCCCAATTGCAGCGGTAATGAACTGTACCGTCCGGGCGTATGACATACATCGTGTTGGGCATGGCAGCGTATTTCAGGTGATGCCCGCCATTGATTGAATCGACCAAGATTTTGCGGTGTTCGCCATAGCGTGATTTCAGCAACTTGGCGGCTTCTACTTTTTCCTCAATGGAACGGTGCTGGTGCAACCGTTCGCCAGGATGCGCCTCACGCACATAAATCAGGCGAAATTCAACATCGGGGAAGTCGTCTTGGATTGTTTTCATGTCGGGGATATTTTTGGTGTACATGGAACAGGTCGCTGATCCCGTCTCAAGAGCGAGCCATTTTCCCTTAAAATCGGAAATTTTGACTTCTTCGCCCGTGTCCAGGTCAGTCAGGGTGGTATCAATCACCTGATCGCCGGCGGCGGGTCCGACAAAAACGTCCCAGTCGTACTGTTTCACCATAAAACGCGGCGCGTTATAAACCATTTTTGGTTTTGCATCAGCCATATTAAAACCCTCACCTTCTCGACACGAGTTTGTTGAGTTTAAGTCACTCTTTGGACCGGCGAGACTATAACCTTACAAAACCGCAGTTACACCTCTAACTCTCGGACTTGTGAATGAATTATCCTAAATTTGCGGTAGAAATAGGCTGAAATTTGTCGAAATTCAAACCAAATCGTTAATTTAATCGATTCCACGGTGCCCGATTTAGCTCTCCTCAAGATAAAGCCCATCTTCTTTGGTCTCCGAAGGCAGTCGAGTTAACTGTTCGCCGACACAGATGCCATCAACGCATTCGCCATCCTCAATGCGGAACACGGCCCCATGCATGCCGCACCGGAGCAGCGTTCCATCGCTGTTAAAGAACTTACCTTGGATATGGTCGAGCAATGCGCCTGCATGAGGGCAGAAGTTCAGGTAGACTAAATAATCGGCGCCTTTCCTGACGGCGAATATATTTCGTTGCTTTCCTTCAACGTGACCGACAAATCCCTTGGCCTCACCATCGCCAATGTCTTCTAAGTCACAGATTTTTGTCAGTGTCATAGGACTTCCTTCGTCTTAATTGCTTCCAGTTTGACCGCCGTAACCGGGCCAAAAGGTGTGTGTTCTGAGATATAGAGCTGGTCAAACCCTGCCTGCACAGCGGCATCGACGAGTTCGCTTTCCAAAGTCACACCGCCTAGGGATGTATTCCATGTGCCAGGGTCTTGGGCAAGTTCGACATCAAGGTCAGTCGTGCGCACAAGATCACGCGCAACCAACCTGCCGTCGGGCCGCAAGATACGGAAAATTTCCTTGAAAGCAGTTTCTTTGTTTGTTGTTAGGTTTAGTGACGCATTCGCTAGTACAAGGTCTGCAATGGCATCGGCGAGGGGAAGGCGCTCCATATCACTCGCCAGCAGTGAGGTCGCAGCGCCCTTAATAAATCCCGCTCTCTCGCTAACTCGTTGCAGCATGTTCGGGGCCAGATCAATGGCGATGACCTGTGTATCTTCCGGTAAATCTTGCGCCAAAAGCAGCGTATCCAAGCCAGCGCCACAACCCAAATCGATAGCAAGTTTGACGCCCGTCAGATCAACACCTCCCAAGCCATAACCGCAACCGCTATAGGTATCTGCGACGCCAGGTGGCAGCGTATTCAATTTGTTTTGGGGGTAGCCTGCTAAAACTGCACGTTCGGCAGCGCCGGGCCTAAATGTATTTTCAGCCGCCATTCGGTCATAGCGGCGGCGGACTTGTGCCTTGACCTGCTCCTCCCAGGGGGGAGGAGCAGTCGTGAGGTTAAGACCAGACATGCTTAGTGTGGCATGTGGTCCGGATTCCAGAAGGTTCCGGAGCGGATCATACCGGCAATCCGGTCGCCGTGCTCGATCCAGCAATTTTCGTTCTTCGTTGCTTGCTCTTCGCAGTCAAATTCGACGTGTTCAATGCGGGTGTCCCATTTGCCGTCGCCAAGGTATTCGACAACCCCGTAAGACGGACGTGGATCGCCGTCCCACTGCATGCCAACAGCCGCAACACAAACGATGGTCTGATCGCCAATTTTACGGACGAATGGGCCGTGAATATGGCCGTGGGCCATAACTTCAGCTTTAACGGTCTTAATCTTATCGGCAACTTCGTCATCGGTTAGACGAAGGGGAATCGCGTCTTCGTCGCCAATTTCATAAGGTGTCGCATGGAAAATATGGAAATCATGGCCGTAGTCCGGCGTGATTGTCATGGTGAACGGAAGATTGCTGAGGAAATCAAGCTGCTCTTGTGACAAAAGCTCGCGGGTCTGTTTGGCCATGCCGAACATCCACGCTTGGTGCGGGCTTTTGGGCTCGTGGGTTTCCCAACGCTTATTGACGACCCACAGGTCCAAGTTACCAACAACCGTCGTTGCCTTGGGGCGATTCATGATGTTTTCAACAACTTCAGCCGGATCAGGCCCGAGCATAATCAGATCACCAATCACAATTTCCCGGTCAGGGTTTTCTTTATCAACTGCGGCTTGAACTGCTTCCAGTTGGGGCAGTTGTGCGTGAATGTCGGAGTAGAGACATATTTTCATAGCTTCGATCCTTCCTGAGAAATTCGGTTACGGATCCGTGTCCGCCCATCTAAATACCAAGGGCGCATAAAAATCCGTAACCGATATATTGTCAACGCCCTATCGAATTTAAACCGGCAATGCGTAAATTTTCGATATTTGAACTAAAGGCCAGTGCTTACTTTCTTATCCTCTGACTTAATATCCAAATTGGCGGCTTTTGCGACCATCTGTAGAAGCGCGCCAAAGTCTGTGTCTGTATAGCCATGGCCGATCATGGTCTGAATGGCATCGCGGGTTGTGGTCGCAACCGGCATTGGAACTTCAAGTTCCCGCGCGGCTGTGAGACCTAGGTCCATATCTTTCCGCAGCAACAGTGGCGTAAACGTCGGCGTCAGGTCCAAGTTAACGAACGACGGCGTTTTATACGTGGTGAACATGGAGCCCATGACGCTCTTATTAATAAAGTCCAAGAACATATGCCGTGGCACGCCACCTTTTTCTGCAAGCACGGTAATTTCTGCCAGCGACTGGGTCACCACACCTAAGAAGACGTTGTGGCAAATTTTAACCATGCGGGCTAATTCACCTTCGCCGACGTAAGAGACACCAATACCGATTTCTTCCAGATAAGGCAGGGCTTTCTCAAACGCCGGCTTTTCGCCAGACGCCACGATGCTGAGCTTGCCAGCGACCACGACCTTTGCATTGCCACTGACGGGCGCGTTGATCATGTCTGTGCCCATATCCTTGGCTGCCAGGCGAACTTTCTTCGCGGCTTCTTCGTTGATGGAGGTGCAATCGATCAGCAGTTGAGGCTTGGTGTCTTTGGATAGAACACCATTTGCACCCAAGGTCACTTCGACAAAATCATCAGGCCCGCCGACGATGGTGAAGACGATGTCTTTGTCTGCCAAGTCTGATGGATTATCGACGATGGTCGCGCCCAATTCGGTTAAGGGTTCTGCCTTGGCTCGGGTGCGGTTGTAAACGGAAACGTCGCAACCGGCTTTTAAAAGTCGTGACACCATGGCGTAGCCCATGCGGCCGGCGCCAATCCAACCAATGGTGTATTTCGTCAAATCGTTCTCAGCCATAACTCTGCTGTTCCTTCCAAGTGAATAAAATTTAGGGGACCGGCTAGCTTAATTCGGCTGCCCAGTCGGTTTCTTCAAGAATTTGTCGGACCCGGCCCAGGAAGACACCTGAATAGGCACCATCGATGGCCCGGTGGTCGAATGATTGCGCCAGCACGCCAACAGGCCGGATGACGATCTCATCGCCGTTGTCGCCTTCAATGACCACAGGCTTCTTACTCACGCCATCGGTTGAAAGGATAGCGACTTGCGGCTGGCTGATGATCGGGGCCGTGATAAAGGTTCCGGTGCTGCCGTTGTTGGATAGAGTATAGGTCGCACCCGTAAAGTCGTCACCGGATAGCTTCCCGTCTCGCGCCTTGGCGGCGACGTCGTTGATTGCCGTGGCCAAGTCCGCCACTGATAGCTCATTGGCATCCCTGATCACCGGAACGACCAGACCTTCTTCACCCAAATCTACGGCGATGGCGAGGTTGATTTTTTTGTGAATGTGCAAGGCTTCGCCGACAACGCTGGCATTGATGCGGGGGAAGTCGGCAATGGCTTCACATACGGCGTTGGCAATAAAAGGAAGGTAGGTGAGGGAGAAGCCATGCTCTGCTTTCCAACTATCCTTCATTGAACGCCGTGCGATTTCAACGCCGAGAAAATCAACTTCGACAGCCTGCAAGACATGCGGGCTCGTGGCCTTCGATCGAACCATGTGTTCGGCGGTTAGCTTGCGGGTATAAGTAAAGGGAACGACTTCGGTGTCTCCCCCCACTGCTGACCCCGCGCCGCCAATATGGGCCAGCACGTCTTTCCGCTTAACCCGACCGTCTCGGCCTGTGCCAGTGATGTCGGAAATGCTGAGGCTATGTTCTGCCAAAAGTCGAGCGACCACAGGTGAAATAGGTGCTGCGTGGGATTGTTTCGCCGTGGCAGGCTTAGATTTTTTTGGTGCGGGAGTTGCCTTGGGTGCAGCGGCTGGGGCAGCGGCGGCTGCTTTAGGAGCAGTTGCACCGTCCTTTAAAGCAAGCACTGCCAGCGTAACGCCAACATCGACAGTTTCACCTTCCGCAACCAAGATTTCTTTTAAAGTTCCGGCGATAGGGGAGGGAATTTCCGTCTCGACCTTATCTGTGCCAACTTCGAATAAAAGTTCGTCAGCAGCAACTTCGTCTCCGGCTTTTTTGTGCCAGATGGTGACCGTGCCGTCGGCAACAGTTTCGCCCAACTGAGGCATAATGATATCCTTGGTCGCCGCTTCCGTAGGGGGGGCAGCTTCCTTGCCATCGTCGATTACCGCCAGCTTAACACCAACATCGACAGTTTCACCCTCTGCGACTAAGATTTCGGTTATTATTCCTGTGACCAGGGCTGGAATTTCGGTTTCGACTTTGTCGGTGCCGACTTCAAATAAAAGCTCGTCGGCTTTCACCGTATCACCCACCTTCTTATGCCAGACCGTTACCGTGCCTTCGGCGACAGTCTCGCCCAGTTGGGGCATGATCACGTCCATATCAGTCGACCTCCCGCCGGATGGTTTCGACGATGCGTTCTGCGTTTGGTAGATACGCGTCTTCCAGATCGTCTGCCGATGGAATCGGGCAATGGGGCGATGTAATCCGAATGATCGGACCATCCAAGTCGTAGAACAGTTCTTCGGCGACGATGGACGATATTTCCGCGCCCCAGCCACATAGCCTGGGGTTTTCTTCGACCGTGACCAAACGTCCCGTGTGTTGGACTTCTTTGAAGATGGTTTGGGTATCGAGGGGTACCAAGCTCCGCACATCGACCACAGTCGCCGACACGCCGTCTTCTTTTTGCAGGCGTTTGGCGGCGGCCATTGCGCGCGGTACCATAGCTGCGAGCGCAACAATGGTGACATCATCACCCTTGCGCAGCACCTTGGCTTTGCCCAATTCATCGACCAACTCACCGTCAGGCACTTCACCCTTGGTGGCATAGAGAGATTTCTGTTCAAAGAATATGACAGGGTCAGGATCGCGGATGGCTGCAGCCAGCAAACCCTTCACGTCCGCCGGTGTCGAAGGTGCGACAACCTTCAGCCCTGGAACAGCCATGGCCCAGTTCTCCACACTTTGAGAATGCTGCGAACCAAATCGGGAACCACCACCATTGGCCGTCCGAATGACCAGCGGCATGGTGAATTGCCCGTCGGTCAGATAGCGCGCTTTGGCGATTTCGTTGACCACAATATCCCAGCAGACCGCTAGAAAGTCCGAAAACATAATTTCGGCGATGGGGCGTAAGCCGGTCATAGCAGCACCCATGGCAGCACCTAAGATTGCTTGTTCAGCAATCGGTGTATTGCGCACACGCTTGGCGCCAAATTTATCGAGCAGGCCAACGGTGGTTTTGAACACACCGCCAGCTTCCGCAATATCTTCGCCCAGGATCACAACATTTTCGTCGCGTTCCATTTCCTGAGCAATGGCTGCGGCAACGGCATCTCTATACGCTAGTTCCGCCATGACGAGCCTCCATCCGCCCAAAGGTTTGTTTCAATTGCATCCAAAGAAGGCACCGGTGAAGCCTTGGCTTCTTCGGTCGCCTGATCGACGATGGCCATGGCATCTGCTTCCAACTTAGAAATTACTTTTTCGGCAATGCCAAATTCCGCCAAGCGGCCCCGGTACATATCAATCGGGTCGCGCTTCAGCCATTCTTCTAGCTCTCCCTTAGGACGATAAGTCGCCGTGTCAGCGCGGGAATGGCCACTGTGGCGATAAGTCTTGGCTTCGATTAGAGACGGGCCATCACCGGCGCGCGCTTTGGCAAAAGCAACCTCCGCAGTGCGATAGACTTCGTCAGCATCGTTGCCGTCGACAATAATTTTTTCCAGCCCATAGGCCGACGCTCGATCGGCCGCCGGATGTTCTACCGGGATAACGTCTTCGATTGGGGTGTATTCCATATAAAGATTGTTCTCGCAGACAAAAACCACAGGGAGCTTCCAAACCGCCGCCATGTTAATACCTTCGTGGAAGGCGCCGATGTTGGTCGTGCCATCACCAAAGAAACAGACAGAAACCTGATCCGTGCCACGGTATTGCGCCGACCACGCAGCCCCTGCGGCAATGGGGATATGCGCGCCGATGATGGCGTAAGATCCCATCGCGCCGTGTTCGGCGCTGGTCAGGTGCATCGATCCACCTTTGCCATGCAACAACCCACATTCCCGACCCATCAATTCGCCGAGAATGCCGGTCATGGAGGAACCACGAACCAAGGTGTGGTTGTGCCCCCGGTAGGTACAGAACGTGTAATCATCTGAATGCATCGCAGCACCAAAACCGGCGGCGATGGCTTCTTGGCCAAGACCCAAATGACTGGTGCCTTTCACTAAGTTCTGAAGAAACAGGTCATAGGCACGCTTTTCCAAATACCGGCATTCGAGTTGCAGCCGGTATAGTTCAAGCCGTTTTTCTTCGCCTATATCGTCGTTTTCTATCTTGTCGTTTGGCACGGGATGCTCCTTAGTGAAACCAATTTAAAATAGTGCCGCTTAGCACCCTTCGAGACGCGCTTTCAGCGCTCCTCAGGATGAGGTGAATGGTATGAGGCTACACAAAACAACCTCATCCTGAGGAGACTGCGAAGCATTCGTCTCGAAGGACGTTCAGCGGCACAAATTATCCCTTTAATACGGGTTAGCTATTGGCAGTTCATCAGCTGGGAACAGAGTGATGATCTTGCACCCGTCCGCTGTAACAACAACTTCTTCCTCAATGCGTGCCGCTGAATGCCCGTCGGATGCGGGGCAGTAGGTTTCCAGCGCGAAGACCATGCCTTCCTTAAGCTCCATCGGATCATCGAAGGAGACCAGACGGGAAATAATCGGACGTTCATGCAGCGCGACGCCGAGGCCGTGACCAAATTGCAGGGCGAAGGCTTCCATTTCATCGGAGAAGCCAAATTCGTGTGCTTCCGGCCAGACAGCTGCGACTTGATCTGTACCAACGCCGGGCTTGATCAGGGCAATTGAGGCATCAATCCATTCGCGGGCTTGCTTATAAGCATCCCGTTGCGGGTCGGTTGCTTTGCCGATGTTAAATGTCCGGTAGTAGCAGGTCCGATATCCCATATACGCCTGGATCACATCGAAGAAGGCTTGATCACCAGGGCGCAAAAGCCGGTCGGTAAAGTTATGCGGGTGTGGTGCGCAACGTTCGCCGGAAACAGCGTTAATGGCTTCAACGTCGTCGGAGCCTAGATCGTACAGCATCTTATTTGCTGCCGCGACCAAATTGGCTTCGCTGACACCCGGCTTCATCATTTCGAACATCATGTGATAGGTGCCATCAACCATGGCGGCAGCTTGGTTCAAGAGCATGATTTCATCCATGCTTTTGATTTCACGCGCGTTGAGCATGATCTGCTGGCCATCAACCACGTTGAGGCCGACCTTTTGCAGTTCAAACAACATGGGAGGCTCGCAAATATCAACGCCAATCGGCTGATCCGCAACACCGGAATCAACCAGCATTTGTTTAATTTCCTTGGCAGCTTTTTCCATGAAGCCAGCGCTTGGCGGTACCGTACCCCGAAGTCCAACCATACCCGCGTGGCAGCAGCCAGTCGGCAACCAAGGGGAGTGTAACCGGTGGTGCGCAGCCGCAGAACCAAAGTCCCAGACGTGCGGGTCGCCGTCACCCGCTAATACACAATACCGGGCGACTTTGTCGCGAGACCACTCACCGATGGAGGTGCTGGAAATATAGCGGATATTGTTGTTGTCGAAGCAAAGCAGAGCACCAAGGACCGATTCTTTTAGTGCCTGCCGCGTGCGACCCAAGCGATAGTTGTGCAGGCGGCGGAATTCAACCCGCTCTTCAAAATCAACGGCGGAATGCCCAGGTGCCGGAATGGCCCGATCCCAATGGTAGCCGGGGTTAATATCACTCGGTTTAATGACATCTGGTTCATAGCTCGCCATGTTTTGTTTCTCCTAATCAAATGCACCTGAGGGGGCGCGAAATTTCAAATTTATCAGTTATAAAAAGGTTTCTCACACAGACCCGAGAGGGTCAACCAACGTGTTTAATCTTAGCTCTATCCATGATCCTTTTTGTTAACCTCCCTAAAGCCGGCAGAAATAAAAGGAACGAGGTCAGCGAAGATCGATTGCAGATCTTTGGAGTTTTTCGTGCCGCCAGGAAGAACTTCATAACGGCCAGTCTCAGCGCAGACATTAAGCATGGCGCCAATCATAAATTGAAAGCTCGATAAAACTGTTAGATCCGAACAGTTCGGCACGCTCTGTTTCAGCTCATCAATGAAGATCAGGGACGATTCATCATAACATTTGCCAACAACAGGCTGCCAACGCCGTGAATTGGCGATTTGAGCCATCATTTTAGCGTAGTTCTTCCATCCTGGGCCACCATCGATAACACGCTCAAAAAAGGGCCAAAGATACGCCTGAACAATTTTCTTCACAGGGATTGGCTTGCCCTTTGCCGCTGCACGGGCTTCTTCCAATTCAGTCTGACGACAGTCCGTAAAATAACCCGCCCGACGGGTCACGACCGATTCAAACAGTTGTTCCTTGGGGCCAAAATGATATCCAATTAAGGCCAATTGAACCTCGGCTCGCTTGGCAATATCCCTGATTGATGCGCCGTCGAACCCGTTAAAAGCAAAAAGCTCCTCTGCTGCATCAAGAATTTGGGTTTTACGATCAATGACGGGGTTGATTTTATTCAATTGAATCTCCGGACCTGCACTGATTGCCAGAATTGATTGAACGTATGTATAAATTATACGTACGTTCAATCAATGTCAACTTTTAGGCGATTTCAAGGCTACTAATTTAAATTGGCGGTTGGGCGTCATGATCTGACCCCCAACTGCACTGCCATCCAATCAGACGTTGCCGCATCATACACATATCGACGGTTATTGGCGACGTGGCCGCCTCTCTCAACGATCAAAAGCTTGGTTGGGCCAGAGGCTTCGCGGACCAGCCGTTCGGCGTCGGTGTACGGAAACAATCGATCCAACTCACCGGTCACGACAAATAAGGGACATGTGATGTTTTGGGCGATCTCAACAAGTGATAACTTGGACGCGACCTCGGCGGCCTTTTCCAATGTTTCGCACTGCGCCCGTACCCGAAATGTGTCCTTGGACATCGGCGGGAAGGCGTCCCAGCGTTCGCCTAAATCAAACGGGCCAGAAAGTGAGATGCAGGCTTTTAGACGTTTCTCAAATGCAGCAGCCCGGGGGGCATAGTATCCGCCCATGCTAACGCCCCAAACGCCCATGCGGTCGGCATCGATATCGTCCTGCGTTTCGACAAAGTCACAGACAGCGCTAACAACAGCTTCATAGTCGGGGCGAATTGGCCAATCATATTCGCCTTCGCCTTGGCCTGGGCCGTCAAAAGCAAGCGTTGCCACGCCACGCCTAAGGTAGTTCGCCTCGTTCGCGCCCATCTCTTCCTTGGTCGAATCGAGCCCCATGCACATAATGAGTATAGGAGGATTATCCACCCCCTTGGGCTTCCGCAAGTTGCCATAAATTGTGCTGCCCTCGTAAGGAATCGCAACGCGTTCGGCAGGTGGGTCGAGATAGGGCAGCGCCAGCTTATGACAATCAACCGCCTTCATATGCGCGGCCTTCATCTGGTCTGTGTCGATAACAAACAGATACTTGGCAAAATGATACAAGACAGCAGCGCGGGTCAGGTGTTCGCTTGCACTGATGAAAAGCTTTTCTTTCAGTGCCTCGTGGCCCATCTTTTCATGCAGTTCGGCCCGTTCAGAAAATCCCGCGCACCAGTCTTCCCAACGATCTAAGCCAGACGTGACTTCTTGGAAGTCTGCCAGCGGCACACCGTTGGAAACGAACCTGCCGCCCCAATGGGCGACGGCTAATTCGACACGGGGGTCTTTTACCATGTTATTAACTATTAGCCCTTCGGTACCAGGGGTAATACGTCGCCAGCACCCACTTGGTAATCCATTCAAAGGCGAGGCCAAAGCCAGCCAACATTAGCACGCCAACCACGGCTTCGTTATGGGCATAGGCTCGGGTGTTGGCGAGGATGTACATGCCGAGTCCTTCTAATGAGACGAAGAATTCGGCAATTACAGCGCCTACGACGGCACGGCCGGCAGCCAAGCGGATGCCTGCTATTAGATAGGGCAGCGAACTAAATAATGTAATATCGAACCAAACATGCCGGGGGCTTGCTCTATAAGCGCTGGCGACTTCCAGATATTCGGGAGGGACAGACCTTGCGCCATCTGCGGCGTTAATGGTGATGGAGAAGAACGATGCAAATATGATCGTCGCCATGCGGGCTTCTTCCTCATAGCCAAACCAGACGGTGATCAGCGGTAACGCCGCCACCATGGGCATGGTATAGAAACCGTTGATGTAAACGTTCAACAACCGATCGCAGACTTTCAGTCGACCAATGGCAAACCCGACGACTGTGCCCGCAACCAGGGAAATGAGCAGTCCTTTTATCACCGCAACAATGGTGCTTCTCGTCGCGTCTAGGAATTCAGGATCGACAATCACATCGGGGAATACGGCAAAGATATCCAGCGGCTTTGCAACAAAACGTGGAGCCCCAGAATAGGTCACGCCAAGCTGCCATATCACCAGAATAAGCAATCCCGTGAGCAGCTTGATCTGCATATCTTTGCGGGGCAGAATTCGAGAGAGGACAGACGTCATCGGTCAAGTCCCCGCCAAGCGGAATATTTTTTCTCGAACACTTGAGCCAAGCGCATTAGACCTGTGCCCAAGATCGTAATCAGGAAGATCGAGGCTAGGACCGAGGCCATGTCGAAGTTCCTGGAGGCTATCATGATTTCGCCGCCGAGCCCGCTGGTGGAGAGGAAAAACTCCGCCGCGATCATGCCGACCAAAGCCCGGCCTGTGGCTTGACGTATGCCAGTCAGCGCAAACGGCAGGGTGTAGGGAATAAGGATATCGCGCCACAGTGCCCATTCATTGGTGCGAAAGGCGCGCGCCACTTCGATCAACTCAGGCTTAACACTGCGTGCACCTTCCAGCGTATTATAGAGGATCGGAAAAAATGTGAAGAGCGTGACGACGACCACCTTGGGCCAGAAATCAAAACCCATCATTGCCATGATAAAAGGGATGATGGCGACCATCGGTGTGACATAAAGCGCTAGAATATAGCTTTCCAGGGCGACCCGAATAAGAACGAAGCGCGCCAAGATAATGCCCAAGGGGAGGGCCAGGACGACGCCAATGGTGAAACCTGTGCAGAACAGTTTTATGGAACCGCCAAAGGCGTCCCGAAACTCTTCATCCGCGAACAGCTCCCAAAGCCTGGGTGCGGCCCCCGGATGTTCTTCGTTGCCCCAGATCGGCGCCATGAGCGCGCGATTAAAATTCAGGCCCGCAATTTCCCAAATGATCGCGCCAATAATCAAGCCTGCGGCGACAGTGCCCCAGCGTACCCACGGTGAATCGGAATTAAGCATTTAAACTCTATTACATTGGTAAAGCAGGAGATGGAAGGACGGCGCTCCGATTAAAGAGCGCCGTCCGGCCTTCGTGTATTTAGGTTCTTATTTTACGAGCTTCATCGCGTCCTTGTAGACGGAAGTATCAACAAGGTCGTTGATGGCAACAGGCTTTTTGCCTGGCTTGATGCCAGCTTTGCCCTTGGTCTTTTTGCCAACGATGGCCTGGATCTTAATGGTCTTGGCCAAACGCTTGGCATTCAGTCCATCGTAATCAAGCGGCCAGTATTTGTAGGCGATGAAATCCTTCACTGCGGCTTTGGCATCTTTGAATTTGCGCTTCGTGACGCCCGCAATTTTCGCAACTTTGTCGAGGTTCTCAGGATCATTCATATACCGAATAGCCTCGATATTGGCGGCTACCATGCGAACATACATGTCACGCTTGGCGTCGAGGTTTTTCTTAACCGTCATGAACAGCAAATAGTGCGTACCAGGTGCTGCCTTTTCGATCTCGGATACGATGGTGAGTTTCTTGCCGCTTTCGCGTTCAATAACCGTAATATCGTCGCGGTGAAGAACACCAAAGGTTAGGCGACCCGCAACCATGGCGGAACCGACGTTGGAGCTTAAGTTAACGGTCGGGATGTGTTTGTCAGGACTCAGTTTGCATGCCCGCGCCATATTCGCCAATTGAATCCAGCGTGCGCCGTGCGGGCTATCCACACCGACGGCTTGACCCTTTAGGTCTTCGCATTTGCTTTTGCTGGGGTCCATGGAACCGATAAACCAGTCCGGCTTCTCCATGCCCATCAGGCCAACCATTTTGATGCCTGCGTTGGAAACAATTTTGGAAACAGGAGCGGTTGGTGACAGAGATGCATCAACTTTACCCGTCGCAACTGCCTTCGCCGCAGCAACACCTGAATTAAATGGTTTAATCCGGACCTCCACACCATGCTTTTTATAGAAGCCAGCTTCATTGGCAACGTAAACAAAAATGGTTGAAAATACCGGCGGAACACCTGGGACAGCAATCGTTGCTTTGTCCATGGCGGTCGAAGGGTTGGCAGCAGTCAGACTGAGGCCGAATGCCATAGCAGGTAGAGTTAGCAAATAACGTGATTTCATCATAGAAACCTCCCAAGTTAGAGTATTGTTGGTTTTAGTTCTTCGTCTTAAACTTCAAATTCCGCCGCGCGTGCTTCGTCCATCAGTGTTTCCCAAACATTTTCGCGAATTTGAGTAAACCGGGGATGCGACCGGGTTGCTCTGTCGCGCGGGCTAGGGAGATCAACCTCGATAACCTCATGGACACCACTCGGACGTCCCTTTAGCACAACCACCCGATGGCCCATCAACACTGCTTCCTCAATGGAATGGGTGACGAACACCATGGTCATGGGGCGCATGTCCCAAATTTTCAGGAGTTCCAGCTGTAGGATTTCCCGGGTCTGCGCGTCAATCGCGGCAAAGGGTTCATCCATCAGCAACACGCTCGGTTCCAACGCCAAAGCGCGGGCCAAGCCGCAACGTTGCTGCATGCCGCCTGAAAGCTGATAGGGGTACGATCCTTCAAAGCCGGTCAAGCCGACCATATTAATGAATTTAGGCACGCGTACGTTGATTTCATCGCTGGGCAGATGGGCCAGCTTAAGGCCGTACGCCACGTTCTGCTCAACCGTTTTCCACGGGAACAGACCAAAATGCTGAAACACCATGGCAATGCCTTCGGTGGGTTCAGTGATCCTTTGGCCGTTGATATTAATGTCACCTTTGGTAATCGGAATTAGACCATCGATACACCGCAGCAAAGTTGTTTTGCCGCAGCCGGAAGGCCCGACGATGGTGACGATCTCTCTTTCCCCAAAGCTAAGGTTGATATCCTTAAAGACTTCCAGGTCACCAAAGTGTTTGCCGACACCGCTCACTTCAATTCGTTGTTTTTTATTTATCTCATTCATATCTGATACTTATCACAGCCAATTGCGGGTTTGAATCAACACTGATTGAACGTATGTATAAATTGTACGAACGTTCAATCAGTGTCAAAGTCAATATGCGCCTGTGTGTCCTCCCTGTTGAGAAGAATGATGCAAGAGATTGTGGAGAACGTCAATTGCCTTTACTTACGCAATTGTTCGTTAGGCACTAAGAAGAGACTTTAAGGCTGCGAAGATCTAGATCCGGATAAACTTCCGAAAAACGCGCGCCGTGATAATACGCCACTGCATAAGCAGGCCGGGCCTTCATCCTTTGAAACCAATCGGTAACCTTGGGGTGTGATGCCTCCCACATATTGGCGTGACCCAGGTCTTCCATCCGGTCAATCAAGGGCGCAACGCAAATATCGGCTATGGTATATTGTTCCCCAACCAGCCAGGGGCCGTTCTCAGACAACTCCTTTTCCATCCGGTCCAGGGTCAAACGTATGTCGTCCATGGCTTGATCTAAGTGCTTTTGATCAAAGCCGTCTGTTCCCATATTCTTGTAGAATTCAGTTTTAAGCGGCCGAATTTCGGCTTCGGTGTCTAATTCTTCGTCCGACAATTTGGCATAATGCATGATCAAGACGTTTTCGAATGACGGGAAACGGATAGCGGGCGTTGGAACTTCTTCCAAGAACCGTAACCAAGATCGCATCTTCGCGCGCTTGATTGGGTCGTCAGGGGTTAGTTTTACGTCGGGAAAAACTTCATCCAGATATTCCATAATGACCGACGAATCGATGATCGGTACGCCATCATGCACCAACGTCGGCACCACCCCATTGGGATTAAGTTTTAGGTACTCAGGTTTCAAATGGTCGTTGTTTTTCGACAGAAGCCGGTGGTCCGTCCACTCTAAATCCTTCTCCGCCAGGACAATGCGTACTTTTAGGCTGCACGTGGACGGTGGAAAATTATAAAGTTTAAGCACCATAAGGTTTTCCTTCTCTGAATTCGAAGCTAAAAGTAAGTATATAAGTGCATATCTTTTGGAAAGGGATTTCATTCATGGCTATTCCGGTAAGGCGCGTGATCACCGGTCACGATGAAAACGGCACGGCTGTCGTTATTGAAGACAGCGCAGCAACAAATATTCTCGAACGACTGGAACGTCCCGGCGTCGCTTTAACTAATTTATGGCGGACATCACGGACGCCTGCTCCGTGGGATGAAGACGGTGATCCGGTAGAAGGCAAGGTGGTTCTGAGCCCACCAGAGAATGGTTCGGTTCTAAGAATTCTTGAATTCTGGCCGGAAGACCGGGAAGCTTTAGCCAAGTTGGACACCAAGGCCGCGTTCGGCGCCATGGGGGCCGCTGATAACTTGGTAGAAGACACCCGCCATCCGTTCATGCATAAGACTGACACGTTAGATTACGCCATCGTGATCGAAGGCGAGATCGACATGCTGATGGATGATACTTCGGTTCATCTAAAGGCAGGCGATGTTCTTATTCAGCGGGGCACCAACCATGCGTGGTCCAACCGCGGGACAGGTGTCTGTCAGATCGCGTTTATCTTAATCGATGGTGTGAAAGAATAGGGAGGCGACATTATGACGGATCAAGTTCCCCACGGTTTAGGGCTCATCGTTTATGTCATTAGCTCAGAAGCCAGCGACAATATTTCAGAGCGCGACCAATTTTTGCCGACCATTTGACTTACGTGAATGGGTTGGAGAAAAAAGGTGTTCTGTTTGCGGCAGGTCCTTTGGTCGACGAATCGAACGTCCCCATCGGGCGCGGCATGATCGTCGTTCGCGCAAGCAACAAAGAAGAGGCGGCGGAGATCGCCTCCGAGGACCCCTTTCATAAAAATAATGTGCGGAAATTTAGCGTCCAAGCCTGGCGCGTGAATGAAGGTCGCTTGAACGTGTCGATCAATTATTCCGACGGCACGTGCGAGATTAGCTGAGCCATTTCCAACTCCCCCCAAGTCGACGGCCTTCATAGTATTGATCTTGTTGTACCGGACGCTGCCAAGACCGCAGCGTTTTATGAGGAGACTTGGGGGCTCAGTAAAGTAACGTCGACTGTGGAGAGAGATTTTCTCAGAGGTTCCGGCAACTCTCCCTATCTAGTACGGCTATTGGAACGAGCGAAGACGGCGGTCAGTTCGATCAATTTCACAGCGCCAGACAACGATTTATTAAAGGACTTACATGCCAGGGTCACGGAGTCAGGCGTGGAAACTGTCTCAGACATTTCCTCAACCGAATTTCCAGGCTGCGGTTCTGGATTTTCCTTTAAGGATCCAGAGGGCAGAAATTTACGGGTGATTGCCGATGCCTCACCTGGGCCAAGCATGAGGGGTGGAGCTAACCAACCCCGTAGATTATTACACATTGTGTCGAATGCGGGCACACCAGAAATTTCGGTCGTCTACTTCAAGGATGTTCTGGGATTTAAAACCTCCGACATCACCGGCAAGATGACCTTTCTCCGATGTTGTTCGGATCACCACAGCATCGCCATCACCAATGCGGGCGGGCCGACGCTCAACCATGTCGAGTTTGAAATCATGGATTTGGAATCGGTGATGCTGGGCGGTGGTCGGATGCGGGATGCGGGCTATCCCGTTGCTTGGGGTGTGGGCCGACATGGACCAGGGAATAATGTCTTCGCCTATTTCGTCGGGCCAGACGATGTGGTGATTGAATACACCGCCGAAGTCGAGCAAGTGGACGATACTTATAAAGTTGGCATGCCCGAAGATTGGACCTGGCCGCCAGGTCGGATTGACCAATGGGGATTGTCGATGCCGTCAAAACATTTGGGCTAAGTGGACGCGACCATCGAATTAGAGGCGTCTCTTCCGCACCTTTAAGCATGACGCACGTTATTGTAACAGCGCGGGCTGATGACATCGGCAGTCGCGCTGAACAGCAAGACAGAGTTGAAATTCTAACAGGTCCTGATAATGCGAGGCTGCTTCGGCTTGTCGATAGTTTGGGCGGACACCCTGGGGCGGCGCTAGCGGCAGAGAGCTTTATGGAACCCGCCAGGGACTTTCTGCCGTTGGATAAAACTTTGAGCGATGGCCCGGCAGCGTATCTCAAGCAACTTTGTCTCCGGGCCCATGAGACGATTTCTTCTCTTGAACCTATTGGCGCGAAAGGCCCGCACAGCACCTGTGTTTGTCTTTATATCGAAGGTGGGATGGCGGCTTGGGCTCATGTCGGGGACAGCCGACTTTATCATTTTCGAAACGGCAAACTTCTGACCCGAACCCGAGACGATTCCCTGGCCGAGAGGTTGGTTCAATCTGGCGAGCTAACGAAAGAGGAAGCGGCGTTTCATCCGTCGCAAAGTCATCTATTGGCTTCCCTGGGAGGCCTCAATCAACCAGATGTGCATGTTGACGAGGCCGAATTAAAATCAGGCGACGGGTTCGTGCTTTGTAGCGACGGGGTCTGGGCAAATATCAGAGCACGCGAAATGGCTGGGGGCCTTCTTCAAGACGATCTTCAAGGGGCGGCGGGACTGGCTGTTCAACGAGGAGGTGCCAAGCAGATAACGCGTCCGTGGCCTTAGCCCGCCTTAGATAGACCGGACCGGGCCGCAAAGGGATTACGGGTATTATGTTCGCGGGCGGCATTTTCCATGGTCATGAAGGTGGCCCCCCGTGTTTTAATTGAGCCACAAAGCGACTCAAAATCTCTGCTCGTTTGCCGCGTCCAATGACGTAGGCGTGGCAGGTGTAGGTGATGATTCCCTATGTGCTCGTCGCATGCATATAAAGAAATTCATCAAATCAGGCATCAACTACGCCGGTTTGTTGACCGGGTTCAGGTTCGAGCAAATGCAAGGCGACTTCCGTGTGGTTATCCTGGGACCAATTAATGGGAATTTTAATCAGCCGTGTATCATGCCCTTCTTTCTGCATCTTAAGTCCGTCTTCAAAATATCCCCGCCGCGCGCGATAGGGGTTGTAGCCGGTTCCCATCATGCTGCTTTCATACAAAAAATCGTATTTCAAAAGTAAGTTCAGCGTGTGGGGACTGTGATCCCAAGCAGGTGAACGGAAGCCGAGGGCCTTTTAACCGCTGAGCCGTTGGATCGTCGCGTTGGCGCGGATCATCAGGTCTTTTTTTTTTCGGCTGAGCTTGGCAGGCGCGACATGGGCCCAGCCGGAATGCCCGACTTTGTGACCGGCTAGGATGACCGTGTCGCAGATTTCCGGAAACATCTGAATGGTGAAGCCAGAGATAAACCACGTCGCCAGAATGTCCTGCTTTTCAAGCACCTTAAGAATGTTCTTGGCACCCATATGGCCGTCTTCAATTTAGGTAACCGAAGCCAACTCAGCATCCTCGTCCGGCATGTGCCACGACGTGACATCGTAATCAAACGATAAACAGACGATATGTTTCGCCATCGGTGCTGATCCCCCCAGGGTGCAATCAGTTTCCAGCATAGGCCAATTTTTGGGTTGGGTAGAGACTTATTCGCGCCCCAAGCGACGAGCCCACTTGATGATGCAATGCTAAGCCGTAATATGGCTGTGCGTTTATTAAGATTTAACCAAGGAACAATCGATGGCCGAATATGGAGCAGCCGATCTTAATCTCGGCATTACTGAAAAGCTAAGTTCATACCTTGCGGATCTAAAGTTTGAAGATTTGCCGGATGACGTCGTGCACGAATGCCGTCGCGGCATTTTGGATTGGGTTGGCTGCGCAATTGCCGGTAGCGGGCATGCGACCACCGATACCCTCACAGGTGTTCTGCAATCAATGAACGGGGCAGGGGACAGCACCGTCTTCGGTCGCGGCATTAAGCTTGGTCTTCTGGAGGCCCCAATCGCGAATGGTCAGATGGGCCATGTGCTGGATTATGATGACACCCACATGGACGGTGTTATTTTGCACACCAGCGGCCCGGTGTTGGCGGCGATGCTGTCCCTGGGGGAGAAGCGGGGGCTAAGTGGCAAGGACTTGATGCTGGGGTATGTCGCGGGTTTCGAAGCTGGTGTTCGTTCAGGTCGGGGCGCACCCAACCATCACGACGGCGGCTGGCACCTAACCGGCACCCTTGGTGCCCTGGCAGCCGGTGCGGCGTGCAGTGTGATGCTGGGTCTCACTGCGAAACAAATCGTGCATGCGTTTGGAATCGCCGGCACCCAATCTGCAGGCATGCAGCAAAACCGTGGCACCATGTGCAAAAGTTTCCAGGCCGGTAAGGCCGCATCCAACGGGCTCTTGGCTGCGATGTTAGCAGAAAGCGGCTTCGACAGTTCTGGTGAAATTCTCGAAGGCACAAA
>Ga0114999_10001982_pt1 | contig 27600 bp, 29 predicted proteins | sample ArcticOcean_MG_C_3_FD_89820 | JGI IMG/M metagenome (GOLD analysis project Ga0114999, IMG submission 89820) | Marine microbial communities from western Arctic Ocean - ArcticOcean_MG_CB8_126 | ecosystem: Environmental > Aquatic > Marine > Oceanic | place: Arctic Ocean: Canada Basin | collected...
GGGCGTATCCTCCGCCACGATCTGGCCATCATTGATAATGATGACTCGCTCGCAGATCATGCTGACTTCAGGCAATATGTGTGAACTTATCACGACGGTGTGTTCTCCGCCCAGGTCCTTAATCAGGCGTCTGGTCTCTACAACCTGGATCGGATCAATCCCTATGGTTGGCTCGTCCAGTATCAGAACATCAGGCTCGTGCAGAATGGCCTGGGCTATTCCTACTCTCTGCTTGTAACCCTTGGACAGTTTTCCAATGTGGGTCTTGCGGTACTCTCCCAGGTTTACGAGGTCTATAACTTCGTTGGTTCGCTGGTTCACATGATTTGATGACATTCCGCGTATGCGACCCATGAACTTTAGGTAGTCCGTAACGTCCATGTCTGTGTACAGCGGCACCGTCTCTGGCAGGTATCCTATATGTCTCCGAGCCTCAAGCGAATCGGAAACGATGTCAGAGCCTGCAATGCGCACCGTGCCGCTGGATGGCGGCAGGAACCCGGTTAGCATTTTCATTGTTGTGGACTTGCCGGCGCCGTTCGGGCCGAGAAATCCCAGAATCTCTCCCTTTTTTACACTGAAGGAGATATCTGTGACTGCGGGGAAGTCACCGTAGTATTTACTTACGTGCTCAATTTCAATCATTGTTATTCCAAAATGCTCGTCAGGAACGATTCTTTGATTCAGCCCTTTATACGTTCCTGGCTGAGCTTAGGATTTGTTTATTTCTAAGCCGCATTCCAATACTTCAACCAATCTCCAAGGCTGTGCCAAGGCGTTGGCTCTGGAATTCTATACTATCTGGGCAGAGCGTATCAACATTATGTTGTGCGATTCCCCCTCGGGGTGATAATCTAACCTGAATACAGGTTGAACGGTGGAAGGATTACCCTAGTGCACCTAGTTGTAGACGGCTATGGAGCAGACCCTCTCAAGCTAAAAGACGAGGACCTCATTTACCGATTTTTGGATGAATATCCCGTCACTATCGGTATGACTAAGATTGTCCCTCCTCAGGTCTATACCTACCACGGCAAGACTCCGGAAGACTGGGGAGTGTCCGGGTTCGTTCTCATAGCTGAGAGCCATATCAGCGTGCACACCTTTCCAGATAAAGGCTACCTCAACATAGACATATTCTCCTGCAAAGAGTTCGACGCTACGTCTTCCCTAGAGGATGTGAAGCGTACCTTCTCCCTTCCTGAAGCCAAGGTATGGACCCTCGACAGGGGCCTGGAATTTACGCAGCCTCGCGAGGCCTATAACGGTATGGTCCGCGAAAGGGTAGGGCTGGCCCAAAATACCCCGACGGCCTAGCTAGAATATAGACGGGGGAGATATGCCTGACAAAACCTACGATTGGCTGGGCGACGTTCCTCTTCAATGGAACACTTTTCTAGATACCTCTCCCCAGCAGTCAGACCCAGAGACCGCCCATGTGTACGTAATCCCAGTCCCTTACGACAGCACGACATCCTATAAAAGTGGCGCCAGGGACGGCCCCAACGCGATTATAGAGGCGTCCAGGCAGCTGGAAGACTTGGACCTCGAACTGATGAGAGATATCTCCACTGTGGGTATTCACACAACTCCCGCACTGGATCCGGACGTCAGTGGACCAGAGGGCATGATTTCGCGAGTGCGAACGGCGGTACACTCGGCGGCATCTCGGCGGAAGCTGGTTGTTATGCTCGGTGGCGAGCACACCATCACCGTTGGCGCCGTGCAGGCCATGGCTGACCTGCATTTCGATCTTTCCGTTCTCTATTTGGATGCCCATGCCGACATGCGAGACTCCTATATGGGGAGCAAGTGGGGGCATGCCTCAGTGGCAAGGCGGGTCGGAGAAGTCGCTCCTCTGGTGCAGGTGGGAGTTCGCAGCGCCTGCGAAGAGGAGATCGCCTTCATAGAGAAAGAGGACATTCCCGTCTTCCTCTGGTCTGGGGCGACGCCTAATATGGAGAACTTGGCCAACCAGGTATCTGAACACCTGTCTTCCAATGTGTACATCAGCATCGATCTGGATGTATTCGACCCATCTGAGATAGCGGCCGTTGGCACGCCTGAGCCCGGCGGCATGCGTTGGGCCGAGGTCATAGGCCTTCTGAGAGCGGTGAGCCAGCGACACAACATAGTGGGCTTTGATCTTGTGGAGCTGAGCCCCTCCCTTGGGCCGATCGCGGGAGCCTACGCAGCCGCAAAGCTAGCCTACAAGCTGATTGGATATGCCACCTCCAAGTGAGTCGCTGAGCAAGTGGGTTGGCCATACCTAAGTTCCGGTTCCAGAGCAAAAGATATACAGACAGGCCCGCCCTTTTTCCTCACCACTTGGTTGACTGTTGGCTGCCATGATAAAATGAGTAGCAACTGCCCCTGGGAGACTAGTCATGACTGGACCCGACAAACTTATATACCTTGACCATTCCGCCACCACTGCCGTTCGTGAAGAGGTGCTGGATGCGATGATTCCGTATTTCTCGGAGAGCTACGGCAACCCTTCCAGCATTTACAGTCTTGCTCAAGATGCTCGTAAGGCTGCGGACGACGCCCGGGAGACGGTAGCTCGCATTTTGAATGCCCGCATGAGTGAGATCGTATTCACCAGCGGTGGCACGGAGTCCGATAACGCTGCGCTCAAAGGCGTGGCCTTTGCTCTGAAGCACCTGGGCAATCACATAATTACCTCCAGCATCGAGCACCACGCGGTGTTGCACACCTGCCATCAGTTAGAGCAGTTTGGCTTTGATGTAACGTACCTTCCTGTAGACCAGTACGGCCTGGTTGACCCCGAAGCCGTGAGGCAGGCCATAACAGAAAAAACCATACTGGTTAGCGTCATACTGGCCAATAACGAGATTGGCACTATTGAGCCGATTGCAGAGATCGCCCGAGTCACCAAAGAAGAGGCCCAAAGCCGTAAGCAGACCATCATGGTGCATACGGATGCTGTGCAAGGTGCTGGATACCTAGATCTCGATGTGAAGGCTCTCGGCGTGGACCTGATGAGCTTATCGGCCCACAAGTTCTACGGTCCTAAAGGGGTTGGCCTCCTCTATATCAAGAGGGGCACTCCTTTCGAGCCGCAAAACATGGGTGGAGGGCAAGAGAGGCAGCGGAGGTCCGGAACTGAGAACGTACCTGGTATTGTTGGCCTGGCCGAGGCTTTCAGGCTGGCGAGCGAGGAACGGGTAGAGGTGTCGGAGCGATGTACTCGCCTTCGCGATAAGGTCATTGAGAGCATCATGGAGCAGGTACCGAAGGTTCACTTGAACGGTCACCCTACTCAAAGGCTCCCAAATAACGTCAATATGTCTTTCGAAAACGTTGAGGGAGAGCCTATACTCTTAGGGCTGGATTTTGCAGGTATTTACGCGTCCAGCGGTAGCGCATGTTCATCGGCGTCACTGGAGCCATCTCACGTTCTTTTGGCAATAGGTCGTCAGGCAGATCTGGCTCAGGGTAGCCTTCGTATTACCTTGGGTCGGGAGACAGATGACGAGGATATCGAATACCTTCTCTCTGTGCTTCCTGGTCTGGTTTCGAGGCTGCGCGCCATGCCATCGTTAACTGCGCTGTAAATTAATGTGGACGGTCAGAATCAACAGAATGGGAACTACCCCAACTCGTACATTGGCTAACGAATCGGCACGGCAATTAACCAGCATGCCTTTGAGAAGAGTCTCTCCGATCATTTTTTTGCTGGTGGCATTTTTGCTGCTGGTCGGCTGTGGCGATAAGTCTGATCAGGTAGTCGTGGTTGGACGGAGCTTGGAGCTTCACGCAGGCCAACCTCAGATCGTTGAAAAAGTAACCTTTGTCGACACTCACGGTGGGCACCGCATAATCCGACCTCGTGCATCCAATCGTCAACTAGCCGTAATTGAACTTGTTGTCGTGAATAGGACGGCGCTGGTGACCTCTATTATCATTGATGGTGACGCAGCGAAACTAGGCGACCGCAGAGGCGATCGGATTGAAGCGATAGACCCCTTCGCTGGATCAAAGCCTTCCGATGAAGCTAGTCCAGACGATAGCCTGTTTGTGCCGTTCCTTTGGGGTGAGACTGTTTTGGACAGAAACACCCAGGTGCAGGGCCACCTCGTGTTCGACGTACCCAAGGGCCTCATATTAGGAAGCTTCTTCTGGGACGAAGTTGACAATATAGTCGCGGACTACGTGGACTACACTAGAAAACGGCTTTAGGATACGCTTTATAGCCTGAAGAATTCCCCTACTTTCCCACCTCGGATACTCACGTAACCTAGTGGCGCTGCGCCGTCTAATCGCCAGTGTGAAGTAGTAAACACTCTTAGCCTTCTCTCAGCTGACCATCTGGAATCTCTGGTGAACTGTATGCATCTAAATTCATAAGCGGAATCAAATTTCCGTAATGAGTTATCTGAAAATTCAGAGAGGAATGAGTTCACATGGGACACCCCGTAGATATTAGCGACGATAGTTTTAGGCAAGAGGTTTTAGAGTCCGACCAGCCTGTACTGGATGATTTTTGGGCCGAGTGGTGTGGACCATGTAAGATGATCGCACCGGTAGTGGAGGAGCTAGCCCACGAGTACGATGGCAGGGTAAAGTTTGCCAAAGTAAATATAGACTTTAGCCCCAAGACCGCCGTGGAGTACGGCATCAGGGGCATACCCACGCTGCTCATATTCAAGGGCGGCGATCCGGTGAAGTAGATTGTGGGTGCCGTATCAAAGTCGGTACTGCAGGCGAGCCTGGAAGAGGCTACTACCTAACAGGCAAACCGGTCTACTGGGCAGGCCCTGAGCGTGCAGTCTGGCGCTTGCTTTATAACCATAATAGCTTATAATTATCCGCGGCGTTCGAGAGAGCGCCCCGTTTGTTGTCAGCAGCGAGCCTGGTTACTTAGAGCAGGCACGTTGTAAGGCAGACCAATGCGGGGGCGAATGTGCTCCGGTGGGTTCCACGGACTTCAACTCCGATGGTCCGGGCCCTGCGGTTCGGACGGTGGGTTCGACTCCCTCTCGCTCCCGCCAAGTCTAATCCGGCGTTCATGGCATGGGAACGCATATGTAAGTGGCCACTAGAGCCACTCATGCCGGACTATTCAATGTTAACACTGTTAACAAAACCCCAACGTTCTTCATACAAATCACCTCTCTGAGGCCGCTTTCTATTTACCATCATACTTAGCTATACCAGTGTGATGCCCATTGCATTGGCCACCTCCCTAAAATACAAAATGCCCGCAGCCATCAGGCAAACAGGCAAATGCGATATAATCCTATTGCGTTAGTCGGTTTCACCACAGGCTGGCGTCACGGCCCCGGGGGTGTGATCTGCACTCGCTGGGGCCATTTGTTAGCCTTGAATGCGGTGGGTGCATTGTCGAACGTCAGTCGCGGAATACTGGCCTTTAAAGAGGGTTGTGGGTGTAATTCAACTCCGTGGGTTCAATCAGGGGGCACGAGGTTGTTGCCAAACGGTATTTCCTGTATTAATTTGTCGTCTCACCATTAGGTAGGCCAAATAAAAAAACCTGGAGATTAATTTGAGACTCGAAAACAAAGTGGCATTGATTACGGGCGCGGCATCTGGAATGGGTCGTGCGGCGGCAGAGCTTTTCGCGGCTGAGAGAGCCAAGGTTGTGATGGTAGGAAGGCGTCAGGCTCAGGGTGACCAGGTCGCCGGTATCATCACGGCTAGCGGAGGCGACGTTATCTTTGTTCAGGCCGACATTTCGATTGAGGACGACGTCAAGCGGGCAGTGCAGGCGGCTGTAGACAAATATGGCAAGCTAGATGTTCTCTTCAACAATGCGGGCATTAATCAGCATATCCAGGGAGGGCCAGCTGAAGAGACAACCGATATCTGGGACGAGATTATGGGCGTTAATCTTCGCGGAGCGTACTTCTGCATCAAGCACGCGGTGCCGGAGATGCGCAAAGCAGGCGGTGGTTCCATTGTAAACAACTCGTCTGTGCTGGATAGCCAGGCCGACAATAATTCGGCATCCTCTTATCACGCTTCGAAGGGCGGTCTGACGGCGCTCACGTTGAAGTGCGCCGTGGTGTATGCAGAAGACAACATCAGGGCCAATTGCATCGAGCCCGGCGCAATTGCAACGGAGATGTCCAGGATTAACTGGGACGAACTCGACGATCCAGCACTCAATGAGCGGAGAAGCAAGACTCAGCCATTGAAAAGAATGGGTCACCCTATGGATGTGGCGTACGCAGCTCTGTATTTCGCCTCGGATGAATCGGCCTTCGTTACCGGTGCCACGCTCCTTGTGGACGGAGGGCAGAGCGCCTCTTATCGCTAGCAGCCGAAAAAAAAGGGACGTCGCTAATGCGGCGTCCTTTTTTGGCACCTTCTGAATTACGGGAGTGTTACGGTGCTAGCACCTATTTGCGATCAGACAGAATACGTAAATTTGCCCCAGTGTCGTGTCCCGTGCGACTGCGGCCGAGAGTCGTCAGGTGTTGAAATCCAATGGCCTTCGCATATTTCTGTTCGAAGGTAGTGGGAATATAGGCACGTCCAGCCTGCCCTAGCTAATGCAGCGCTGCTGGACATTAGTCCCAGAACTGGCCTATGCCGTTTATCGCAATAGACGTGGTGTTTACCTTTTAAGGGCAGAAGTGCGGTGTATTGCAAGGTAGGGGCGAAGAAAGCATTGATTTTAACTACGGCCTTCAAGCGCAAAGCAGGGACCTATTTGGCTTGGGGAGCCACTTTGCTGGTCATCATTTTGGCAGCATGTGGAATACCCGCCGTCGGGCCGGGGCCGATGATGAGGTGTATGCGGGCCCCTCTGCATCCTCGAAACAGGCTGTTAAGTCTTATGAAGGCTATTCCCGAGAAGAAGTCGAAGCTTTCTTGAATCCTTCTAGCCAGTCATCTGACCCTGATGTTGCGCCAGTGTTTAGCGGCCTTCCTCATAGCAACACACCAACTAGCAACATAACGACAAACAAGGTCCCGAATTTTTGGTTGCCGCTAGCCACCGCGACCTTATCGCCAGAGACGCCAGATTTGCCAGCAGCAGGGACGACATTGCCTACCGCTACTCCCAACGTGGTGCCGTCTCCTACGCCGATTTGGACGCCTACTCCAGAGGCTGTGAGCGTTCCTAGCCCGACGGCAATTTCCGTCCAGCCATCGCCTACCAGCACTGCTACGCCCGAATCTACGCCTACGTCCGTTCTCACTGCGACGGCCAGCCCTAGCACCGTCGAGCTGGTCAAAACATATCAGTTGGGACAGCAGGTAATCGCAGTTGATATATCTCCAGACGGAAAAATATTCGCTGCAGGGCTAAGCAACAACAGAGTAGAAATAATGGATGTGGAATTGGCGACTTCCATAGACCGGCTGAGGGACCATTCTAGCGCGATCAACGATGTCGAATTTTCTTCAGATGGGCTTCGTCTAGTCACGGCTTCGGACGACGAGATCGGAATCTCATGGATTATTTTGCCGCAGTGGGAAATTGACCGCAGTCTGAATGGGTACGGCGATTCCGTAAACGCGATAATATTTTCCCCAGACAGTACGCTGATTGCGACAGCCTCTAAAGACGAGAGCGCATCATTATGGTCTGTGGAAACTGGAGAGCGTCTTCTGAAAATCAGAGAGCACAGCAAGTCTCTGTTAACGATCTGGCATTTTCCCCCGATGGCGCAACGATTGCCACAGTCTCCAGCGACCGGGGTGTTAAGCAGTGGGACGTAATCGATGGAACCCTGGTGCGGGAGTTCAAGGGACACCTGTCCTCAGTAAACACGGTCGCCTTCTCAGATGATGGCCTGCTTCTGGCCACAGGTAGCGATAACGAAATCCGCTTGTGGAACGCGTTGGATGGTTCGGTTGTGCTCGTGATTGTTGGCCACGAGGCTCGGATCAACGACTTGATCTTCACGCCAGACAGCACCAAGTTCATTCCAGCATCGGATGACAGCACTATGGGGGTCTGGCGAGTTAGCGATGGATCTCTTATCCAGATATTGGACGTGCATACCAGCGGTGTAAAAAGCCTGGGAATTACGGAAGACGGTAAGACCCTAATAACGGGCTCCCGCGACATGAGCGTCAGCCTCTGGGCCTTCACAGACTAATATTCGTCACGTTGGCCTTGATGGTGATGGCCGCTTCGGCTGGCTAATCACCAGAGTCACCAGTATCGCCACCGCAAACCAGCCCGCGGATGATCCACGCAAGCCCAAGCCACGTAAAGGCCAGGTAATGGCCAACGGCTGCAGCCATGCTTCCCTCTGATATGAATATGAAACGATGGCCTCAATCAAGACAGGTGGTCCAGATATTAGAAGAATTATCTAAATGTTTTGCTATATTTTTGTATTAGTCTTAGAAAAATCCAAATTGCTTAATTATATAGTTATGCCAAATATTAATTTAATTTTAATTAAGTAAAAATATTATGTGCGATAATTAGCCACCAACGCATTCTAAGCAGGCTGACGGCCGGGGAGTAAGCGGAGGCTGGAACGGGCTGCTACGGGGCTTTATACAAAGCTGGGGCGGTCTTTTTGAGGTGTCCAATCCTCCCTTGCGCCGTCTTGAGGGGTGTAGCCGAGCACCTGTCGCGTAGTCTCGATGTCCCAGATGCCAAGGCTGTTGTCGGACTCGCCGTTAACAATGGTGAAGCCAACAGACGTAGGGGCGTCGATGCTCTTTTGCATCAGCTGAGCCGCGTCCCTGTGACTGAGCCATAACGATAGGGATGGCGGAGAGAACTTGGGGTCGTCTGGTGTCATTACCCACCCGATGCGCAGGCAGATCACAGATAGACCATGGGCATCGTGATAATAGCTGCCCAGTGCCTCCCCAAATGCCTTGCTGACCCCATAGTAGCTGTCGGGACGAATCAGGTCAGTTGTCAGGGCTGGGAAGGGGCGTCGCACCTCGTCGAGCCTGCCGTCGTAAATGGCTTTGTAAGGGTCCTGCTTGAGCGGATAGTAGCCGACCACGTGATTGCTACTGGCGAAGACGACCCGGCTTACACCCGCGTCCTTGGCCGCCTCGAATACATTTCTGGTGCCGACTATGTTGTTGTCCAGGATGGACTCCCACGATCCACGAGGTCTGGGATCAGCGTCCAGATGCACGACGACGTCCACGCCTTCAAATGCCGGACGTATGCCATCGTAGTCGGAGATATCGGCTGTAATTGAGGGCACAGAGTCTACTGAGACCCAGTCGAGGCCGCTTAGCTCGTAACGATCGCCTAGCTGGTCTCGGATGATGCCGCTAATCTGTCCAGCCATTCCCGTTACCAGAACCTTTTTCTTATCAGCCAAGTCTTTCTCCTCTTACTTATGTTGGTCCACGATTGTCGTCGAAAGTACGACTGAGCATAGACTGTTACCTATGAGAATTGCTCCGCCTATCCCTGGCGTCAGCTGGGCGAAGTGCGTTTCTTGGGTGGCTTGGCCGCCACAATGAACACTGTGCCGATCATCAGCACAAAGATGAAGGAGGTAAACGCCCCTGTATAGCTCGCAGTTAAGTCGAAGACCAGGGCTGCTATCAGAGGTCCTAGCGCGAACCCCGTGACCTGTATCGCCCTGCTCACGCCGAATATGGACCCGATTCTTCGTCGGCCGTAGTAGTCGGCAAGTATTAATGTACCCAGCGTTCTGATGCCACCTTCGGAGAACCCCATCAAGACGGCGTATACGTATGCCATTGCCAGGGTGTCGGTCCTTAGAAGCAGTATCAAAGAGAGCAGACGAAGCCCGTAATTGAAGGCCAGCATATATCTGGTCGATAGCTTGTCGGAGAATATGCCCCACAGCAGGTTGCTAAATCCTGATGCGAGAAAACCTATGCTGACAGCGCCTACTGCTGTGGTTGGAGTGAGGCCCTTCTGAACGAAATAGGGCACAAGATGCAGCGTAACTCCCGAGCTCGCTATGCCCACCGAGAACGTCGACAAGAGAATTAGAGCCAGCGCAGGATGCCGAATGGCCTCTCGGAGCGTCCAGTGATCCTCGTGGTCGGCGGGTGCAGCGACCGGGCCACGATCTCTCACGACCGCTCTTGGCAAAGTCGAAGCACCGTCCATGTTCAGGCCAAGATCCTCCGGCTGGCGTCGGACAAGAAAAAGCGTCGGTAAGACGCCAATGATCAGCATTACTCCAGTTAGTATTAGCCAGGCCACTCGCCAGCTGATGACGTCTATGGTCAGCTGTGCCACCAGGGGAAGAAGCGCACCGCCGACGGAGGTAACGAAGAACAGAATGGCTAGTGCCCGCCCTCTTAGTCTCAGAAACCACTTGGAGATAGCGGGAGGTGACGACGGCTGGATGAATCCCTGGTCAGCCAGCCTGGCCAGTCCGAAGGCGAGGTAGAACCAGACCAAGGTCTGCATTGCGGCCAGATTCAGCATGGCGACGATTACCATTAGCCCGCCGACGACCAGGGGAATGCGTGCTCCTATGCTGTCCGTTAGCCGGCCCGTAAAGATGGCAGTTGCGGCGCCAAGTAGCGCCCCGATACTGGTTGCCCCTGCTATCTGAGTGCGCGTCCAGCCGAAATCGTCGGCGAAGGGTAGGACGAATACAGTGAGAACGCCAATTGTGGTTGCACCGTTGGCAAAATTGATGCCGGACACGCCCGCTAGGACGTGCCAGCCTGGGTAAACCTTTCCTCGTTGGCGCATCTCTATATCATGGGCGGTGTTACACTCATATGCAACATCCAATTGCTGCTTTATTGACGCTGGATATTGCCACTGCTACACTCGGCCCGCGAACTCGTCAGCGCCAAATTAGGCGTCAAAGTGCAGGGCATATGGAAAGTGCGTAATGCACCGGCTACTGCACAAAACAGGAGGGGATATGATAGGTGTACTGACCCATCACTGGGCCAAAGGGGAAAAACTTCAAGAGGCTCGTGACATGCTAGACGGTAACGGGGTGGCACAGGGCAAGGCTCCTGGTTTTGTGAGCCGAGAGACCTACTACTCCCTGAGCGAGCCTACCAAGATCACCACTATGGTCAGGTGGGACAGCAACGAGATATATGATCAGTGGAGGTCCAGTCCCGAGCGAGCTTCGGCAATGACGGGAGCGGATGCCCTCTGGTCTCAGCCAGCAGAGTCCGAGCGCTTCGAGGCGGTCTAGTTTCAGAAGAGAACGGCCACTAGCTGAGTGGCAAAGCCCTGTCAGCTACCGTCGTCCGCTGGCGCTAGACCAATCTCTAAGCCACGCACCTCGGTGATCCGTAATCGCTTGCTGCTCGACCAGGCGGATGATATCTGCATGCTTCAGCGCTAGAGAAAATTCATCTGCTCTGGCGAGGCCTTCGTATAGAAGTAGGGCGTTCACCATGAGTTCGCCAACATATACGTACCGGAGATGTCGTCCGCCCTCGTCCTGCTCGATCATGTCTCGTTCAAGCCAGACCTGTTGGCCTTCCACAACATCTCGATTGCGCTCCAAAGCCTCAACAGCGAATGGCTCCGAGTCATCTGCGGGGACCTCCAGAGTTGGAGCATCAATGCCAAGGTAACTCACTATCATCAGGTCGCCATTGGTGTACACCTCGATAGTATCGCCGTCGAACGCCTTGATTACTTCGGCAGTTTCCATATTTGTTGTTCGATAGCTTCTTCCCCGGGAGTTGCTAATGATCTTGTCCACCGCTTCTTTAGCCAGGTTGGCGGACTCGTCCAGGGGCACGGCCTCGACCTTGGCTGGTTTGGGTGATGAAAAATCGAACACAGAGTTTATTCGAGTAGTTAATCCCCACCCGACTGCGCCGATAATCAATACTGCCCAAAAAGCGAATAGGTATCGCATATTGAGATGATTACCTATTTGTGCGTGAAAAGCATCGTAGCAACCCCCAATGTACCTTAATAAGAACAGGCGCAATGTATGTGATTGACGGCTTTATAGGCTAATAGTATGCTAGCGCCACCTATTTTAGGAGGCGCCAAGGATGCAAAAAATGCAAAACCAGTCTACAGTTACCAACCTCGTCAAGACCGAAGCAACGGCGTCTAACGGAATGGTCGCCACCAAGGACCCCGAAGCCACGAAGGCAGGGCTCGAAATGCTGAAAAGCGGAGGAAACGCTGTGGATGCTGCCGTGGCTGCCTGCTTTGCAGTGGGCGTCGTGGAGCCAGCGTCCAGCGGCATAGGTGGCGGAGGCTACCTGGTCTACCAGATGGGGCAGGCAGGTGGCGTCATAGGCTTTCCCATGCGAGGGCCATTGTCCGCAACGCCGGACATGTTCCAGCTGACCGGAGAGGGGGCTGTGGGCAACTTCGGCTGGCCTGCGGTCAAAAACAACGAGAACATTGAGGGCTACAGGTCTATTGCCACCCCGGGTGCGGTTGCAGGCCTTTGCGAAGCTCATAGCCGATTCGGAAAACTGCCCCTGAAAGATGTTCTTGCACCTGCTGTACGCTTGGCTAGAGAGGGCTTTGCGCCAGGCTGGCACAGCCTCTATGCCATGGGAACTCTGGCGGGAATGCTTTTCAAGTATGAAGAGCTTCGGCGGGTCTTGATGCCCGGAGGCAACATGCCCTTGGGCGATCTATCGAACCCCGCCAACCTGAAACAGCCTGAGCTGGCAAATATTCTTGAAGCTATTGGTCGAGAAGGCCCTGATGCCTACTATAAGGGCGACTTCGCCAAGACTATGACGGCAGACATACAGGCAAACGGCGGCAGCCTGTCTATGGACGATCTGGCGCAGTACAAGCCCTTCGTATGGGACAAGGGCCTAGAGTTCTCCTATCGAGGATACACCGTACGGGTTCCGCCCTTTGCCAGCGCCGGCATTACTAGCGCCATGACACTGAAGCTTTTGGATGGATTCGACCTGGCGTCAATGGGGCATAACAGCGAAGAGATGCTGCATACGTACATCACCTGCGCGCGATTGGCGTACGCGGACCGCTTCGAATATGTGGCAGACCCCGAGTTCGCGGAGGTGCCTTGGAATGGCCTGGTGTCCGACGAGTACATTGCTCGACGGCGTGGAGAAGTCGCAGCGCATGCGGCAAGTCAGTTCCTGCCAGGAGACCCATGGGTTGAAGAGGGACGCCGTCCGGAAAAGGTGCTGGCCTCCAGCAGGCCTGGTTTCGACAACGGCACGACCCACTTATGTGTCATCGACGGTGATGGCAATGCTGTCTCCATGACGAACACCATCATGTCGGGCTTTGGTTCCGGTATTATTCCCAAGGGCACCGGCGTGGTTATGAATAACGGAATGATGTGGTACGACCCCGAGCCTGGCCGCGTTAACTCCATCGCCCCAGGCAAGTTTCCTCTGAACAACATGACGCCTGCGCTGGTCATGGACTCTGACGGCGTTAAATTGGCCGTGGGAGCTTCTGGTGGAAGGCGCATAACCAACTGTGTAACACAGCAGATCATCAAGATTCTGGACTTCGGCATGGGGCCTCAGGCAGCCATTGACTCGCCAAGACTGGACTGCAGCATGCCCTTCACCAGCGTGGACCCCAGGTATGATGCTGCCCTGCTTTCCGCGCTGGAAGGCCGAGGGCATACGCCAAGGGTCATTGGCGGTGGGCAGGTTGAGGCGGGCTTTGCCAGCTTCGCCAGTCCGGTAGCCATCTTGCGAGGCGAAGACGGCTTGACGGCAGGGGTGGACTCTTTCCACTCTGCCTACGCTGAAGGCATCTAGGAGTAGCGCGTTGCCTGGACTTACATCGGAACAGTTACTTGAATTCCTGACCACAGGCCGACCTATCATGAAGCTTGGCACTATAGGACTGGAGGGGTGGCCTTACGTCTGCCCTGTCTGGTTCGACTACGATGGGGAGACGTTCACCGTTGCAGGGCGGCAGGCGGCCCAATGGGTGGCCAATATCAGGACAAACTCGAAGGTATCGGTGTGCATCGACACTTACGACTCGCCTTACACCAGGGTTATCATGGAGGCCGAGGCGGTCATAGAGGACGATGCCTGGCTGCATTCGGCGCCCACCAGGGCAATACGCTACCTGGGCGAAGAAGAGGGCATGCGCTATTTCAATAGCACAAAGGACGAGCCCCGCTGCTTCATTAGGATAACTCCACGAACGGTGAGCACTTGGACAGGCGGTGGCTGGCACTCGAAATACCGGGTTTCGAGTAGTTAGCTTAGCGGTGAATAGGTTGCATTGCTTTTTAGAGCCACATGGCCAACATGGCCTCGCAAGACAATTGGCTTATTAATAATTTGGGTTAACGAAGCACCGATCTGCCATACCCACGTGGGTTGGCATGAGATTGGCCTGAGTCAGGCAGAATGGCAGCGCTAGCTTTCCGGACTCCAGCTAATAAGTCCTTGCCGTCCCGGTGCCACATCTTTAATGGCAAGACCGTTTGGCGTCTCAATCAGCAGGTCTTGGATAGCCGTCTTCAGTCGCTCATCCTCCTCCGTGCCGGGCTTCACGTACAGGCGTGTCAGAAGCTGCTCGTGAGCCTGTTCTGGGTTCTCAAAGGTCTGCTGTTCGGTCGCCTCCAGCATATCCACATCTGGGTAAATGCCCATCTCCCAGAGCAGAGGCATCAGTTCAGACAGCCCTGGCATATCGATGCGCTCCTCGCCGTGCACGGGAAGCCAGAACGGCGATAGCCGTGAAATCGGCGCCTTCATGAAGCACAAAATCATGACCTCCTGTTTGGCGTGCTCGGCCAATTTGCGGATGAAATGCTCTGCGTCGGCCACACCGTAGAGAACATGGGCGCATATCACCACATCGGCCGGTTCAGCCTTGGCGTCCTCCCAATTGCTCTGTACCACGGAGATATTGGTAATTCCCGACTGCTTTGCCTCCTCCTGAAGTTGCTCGATCATGCTCTCGGAGGGTTCGGCAACAGTGACGTGGGAAGCCTTCAACGCCAACGGCAACGCAATTCGACCTGCGCCACCTCCAACGTCTAGCACCGTCGAGGTGGAACTGATTTTGGACGTAATCTTGTCTATGACGGGATCGTTGACCCGCCTGGGGTCTTGCCGGAAGTACCGCGCATATGGCTTCCAGAAGTCGCCTGACGACCACTGGGCCTTGGCCTGCACAGCCTCCGATTGGGCGTGGTGGGTTTCAACCTGGTGCTTCCAAGAATCGATGGCAGAGGTCATGGAATTACTCCTAATTTCGGCAATAGCACTGGTGCAACTCCAATTATTGCAGCGGACCGGTGCTATTGCCAACTATGTGACCGGATAACAGGCCGCTTATGCTGACATCTATTGGATGCCATTTCGTTGCATCCGGGTTGTTGGGAGTGTATCCTTCGTACGCTATGGATTATGCACGTTATTTAGATACCCCATTCTCCTGGGCCATTATTGGCTTCATAATAGGAATCATCCTCGGCGTCAATAACATTTCGGTGATATTGCTCGCTGTAGGGTTGGGACTGTTCTTGCTCTATCTCAAGAGGCACGGCCCTGCTGAGGAAGGGACGGAAGGCTGGCTATTTGCCGGTGGCCCTTCGTTCATTATCGGCTGGACAGCGGGCTTCGTGGTGCACGGCCTGGTTCTTTAATGGCTGCGAGCAGCGGACAGGTCAAGGCCTCGCTATTCGTCACCTGTATCATCGATCAGTTCTACCCAGAGGTTGGCGAGAGCACGGTTCGAGTGCTCCAGCGGCTTGGCGTGGAGCTAGATTTTCCTCAAGCCCAAACCTGCTGTGGTCAGCCGGCCTTTAACGCAGGCTTCTGGAGTGATGCCAAGCCCTTGGCGAGACGGGTGTTGGACCATTTTCAGCATTCGGAATATGTTGTTGTTCCCTCTGGCTCCTGCGCCACAATGATTCGCATCTACTATCCAGAACTCTTTCATGACGAACCAGAGTCTCTGCAAAAGGCTCGATCTCTGGCGGAGCGTACCTTCGAGTTGTCGGAGTTCATAGTGGATGTTCTGGGCATAGCGGATGTTGGACACCTGATTGGTGATGCAGCGCAATCCGATATGCAGAAGGTCACATATCACGAGTCCTGCCACTTACGCCGAGAGTTGGGCGCGACCACTCAATCTCGTGCCCTGATAAATTCGCTACCGAATGTAGAACTGGTGGAGATGGACCAAGCTGAGGTCTGTTGCGGATTCGGTGGTACCTTCTCGGTAAAGTATCCTGAGATATCCGGTGCTATGCTTCAAGACAAGCTGGACCGCATTGGCTCGACAGGCGCGTCTTCAGTTGTTGCGTGTGACTGCAGCTGCCTGATGCAGATCGGCGGCGGTCTGGAAAAGGCCGGTTCCGGCGTGCAGTCGGTGCACCTTGCCAAGCTACTGGATGACGCCATCGGGCAGAAGCCCAGAGCGAACGGATAGGACTAGAGGCTACTCTATGCAATCTCGAATCAAGCAGTTCCCCCAATTATCGTCAGAGGCCCTGGCCAACGACCAGATTCAGAAAAACTTGCTTGGCCTTTATGACGGCTTCCATAAGGCTCGTATCTCTGCTTCCGAGGCCACTCCCAATTGGGACGAGCTGAGTGACCGTGGGCGAGCCATCAAGGAACATACGATAGAGAACCTCGACTACTATCTGGAGATGGTAGAGCGCACCGTCACCGCAGCCGGGGGCAAGGTTTTCTTCGCCAAGGACGCCGCGGAGGCCAATAAATACGTCGTCGATATCGCCAAGGTAAGAGGCGTCAAGCTGGTCATCAAGGGCAAGTCCATGGTGTCCGAGGAGATGGGCCTAAACCATGAGCTTGAGAAAGCGGGCATAGAGCCTGTCGAGACGGATCTTGGCGAGTACATTATTCAGCTGGCGGACGAGACTCCCTTCCATATAATCGCACCGGCTATCCACAAGTCCAAAGAAGAGGTGTCAGATCTCTTTCAGGAGAAGCTGGGCACTCCTCGAATGACCGAGATCACTGACCTTGCCATGGAAGCACGGCGTCAGCTTCGATCGAAGTTTATCAATGCTGATATGGGAATTACCGGCGCGAACTTCATCGTTGCGGAGACTGGCACTGTGGCGCTGGTCACCAACGAAGGCAACGGACGCATGTCTTCATCCATGCCTAAATTGCATATCGCCATTACCGGAATGGAAAAGGTCGTTCCCTCTATCGAGGACCTGGGAATTATGCTGCGACTGTTGATTCGATCGGCCACAGGTCAGCGAATCTCCAGCTACGTGACTACGATAACAGGACCTCGCAAGGACGACGATGAGGACGGTCCGGAGGAATTTCATCTTGTTTTAGTGGACAACGGTCGTTCCAAACTGCTGGCTGACCCTGCCATGAGAGAGTCTCTGTACTGCCTGCGATGCGGCGCGTGCTTGAACGCCTGTCCGGTGTACCGCAAGGTCGGTGGACACGCATACGGTTGGGTCTATCCTGGGCCTATCGGCGCTATCGTCTCCCCCATGCTCACGGGACTGTCCGACGGCAAGGACCTGCCATACGCCTCAAGCCTATGTGGTGCGTGCAAAGAGGCCTGCCCCGTTAAGATCAACATTCCGCGGATGTTGCTTTACATGCGGCACCAGTTGGCAGAGGGCGATAACTACCCTGAGCACAAGTCTGCACCTTTCGGGGAGGCCATGACTTTCAAGCTCTGGAGGTTTGCGCTTTCCAGCAGCATGGGCCTGCGTGTGTTTGGTGGCATGGCCAGAATATTGCAGAAGCTCGTTGCTAAAGACGGCCGCATTACGAAGCTGCCACCGCCGCTGTCGAACTGGTCAAAGCTGAGGACGTTTCCTGCTCTGGCATCGAAGCCTTTCCGCAGTCGTTGGAAGGGCTAGGCTATGGACAGTAAGGAATTCATTGCCAACGTTCGCCGCTCCCTAGGTCGTGAAGTGGGCGCGCCTCCTCCGGCACCGCCTGATGACACCTATCTGGCTTTGAGCAATCAGCAGGTGGAGTCTAAGGCGCAGGCAATCTCGCGAGACCTGGAGGCTAATGCCGATGAGTACATGGCCCTGCTGGAGAAGTCGGCGGAAGGGGCTGGCTGGCGAGTAGCCCGATGCAAAACCGCATCTGAGGCCGCGAATCACATTCTCAGCATCGTTAGAGATATGGAGGCCACCTCCGTTCTCTTTTCCGGCCACTCCGCTCTTGACGACCTACATCTCGATGCCGCGCTCAGTGGAACGGGCGTCCAGCTGGAAGCCATGGTCCTGGACGACGATTCGGACAAGAAGGCCCAGCGCGATGACTTTCGTCTAAAGGTCATTAACGCTGACATTGGAATCACTGGTGTCGACTACGCGGTCGCCGAAACGGGCACAGCCGTTCTTTTAGCGCAAAAAGGCGTTAGCAGGGTAGTGTCGCTGCTGCCGCCGGTGCACATCGCAGTTGTAGAAAAAGGTCAGGTGCTGCCCAGCCTGGACGAGCTTTTCACGCTGCGGCGTAAGGAATTCTTGAACGATAATCTGGGCAGCTACATGAACCTCATTAGCGGGCCCAGCAGATCTGCCGATATTGAATACCAGATTGTTACCGGAGTTCACGGCCCCGGTGAGGTTCACATGGTGCTTATCGGCTGAGTTGGTCAGGCCCGGAATTCTTGAATACCTTAGCGCCGACCTGCATAAGCCGCAAGGCCTCTTCCACCGACGTTGCCAGTAGCTCGGCCGCTTGACCTGAAGCATTGTCCAGGGTCATTGGCGATGTCATGATGGACATCACCGCATCAATGGCATGCTGGTGAACATCGCGGAAGCCTTCACCTAATGAACCAGCTATCGCAATTACCGGTATGCCCAGTTTGGTCGCTCGGGCCGCCACTCCCACAGGAGACTTGTTGTAGATGGTCGAGTGATCGATAGCCCCTTCGCCGGTGATAACGAGATCGCTCCCCGGCAGAAACTTGTCCAGCTCCACCGTATCCAGCACGATGTCGACACCTGCTCTCAGGTCTCCGTCGGCGAAAGCTATTAGCCCGCCGCCCAGTCCACCCGCAGCGCCCGATCCAGGCACGTCCAGAATGTCAGCGCCGATATCGCGCTTGACGATGCTGGCGAAGTGGGCCAAGGCTGCGTCAAGCTCTCCGATCATCTGAGGCGACGCTCCCTTTTGAGGACCGTATATCGCCGAGGCACCAGTGGGTCCAGTTAGCGGATTGTTTACGTCGCACGCAACCATGAACTCGGACTCGCGCACCCTGCTGTCGAGGCCAGACATGTCGATGCTGTGCAGGTTGGACAGCGCTGCGCCGCCGTAGGGCAGGGCGTTGCCTTGAGAGTCGACGAGACTGACTCCGAGGGCCTGAGCCATTCCCGCTCCACCATCGTTGGTCGCGCTGCCGCCAATGCCGATGATGAATCGCCGAAAGCCGTCGTCCAGCGCCGCGCGAATAGTCTCGCCCAGACCGTAGGTTGTCGCCGTCAGCGGATTGCGCTCTTCCAGCGGAACCAGGGCAAGACCTGAGGTGCGGGCCATTTCGATGACTGCGGTTGTGCCATCGCCCATTGCTCCCCATTCGGCGGACCGTTGCTCGCCAAGAGGACCAGTGATTTCGATTGCGCGGATCTCGCCGTTGGAGACCTCCACCAGCGTTTCCAGCGTTCCGTCGCCGCCGTCGGCCACGGGGACTAGTTCAACGACAGCGTCTGGGATTATTCGCAAGACGCCGTCGCGCATAGCTCGAGCTGCGTCCAGGGCAGAGATACTTCCTTTGAAGGCTTGAGGTGCAATGACAATTTTCATAACGCCGGACATTATAACATCAGCCGCTGATCTATCCATCTTGGTAGGGAACAGGTAAGTTCCAAAATTCCAGCCAGACAATTAAGCACTGCTGTGATTTGGCAGAACAATCGTTCCGAAAAGTTCGCAGTTTATTTTAGTGAAGACATATAGGGAATGGCAGGGGAGAGGAAATATCGTCTCTCTACGGCCGATCTAAGAGGAGGGATTTCTGGAGGCCTGTATTGTAGGACGCAGAAGAATTGTATTTTGTAATTGGGTAAAAAAGGGTATGTGTAGTGGTGATTTGGACCAGTGCCTTTGCACTCTTCTGCTGCCTTAAAGACAGCGCACATTTGCTGTCACGTTCTCCGAGATATTAAAATAGTGTAGCCGAAATCGCATATTGACAATATGTACATATGTCGGTAGATTAATAGTATTATGACTACACCTAAAGAGCAGCCAACACGACAGATATATGCATCGGTGCGGGAAGACCTATACCTGGCGGCAAAGGCCCGGGCAACAGAACTAAGAATCCCGCTACGGAAATTCCTCGAGGAAGCTTTGGAGCTGTCCTTAACAAGTAAAGGCAGGGGAGTCAGTTCTGCTGAGGTCGAAGGACGTCCCTCCAGACAACCCTCTATTTGGGAAGACGAATACGTGCGAATGCAGAGTCGGCAGCCTGTAGGTTCACCTGTAGAGCTGTCCGAGGATGAGGCCAAGAAGCTAATCCGGCAGAGCTTTAGCAAAAGAGGAGACTAGGCGTGGCGGATATTCTGGTGGACAACACTCTATTTGATGACTTTCGAAAGGGTGATGTTGGGGCGCAGAACGTCATAGACACCATCATTGACAGGGAGGTGACCGCTGCGGTGTCGTCGCTGACCGTTTTTCACCTCTGGAACGACCCTGAGCTGGACCGCCATGCCGAAATCGCTTATAGCAGCATTCTCACATTCTTACAGGAAGCGCCGTTTACAGTGGCCGCTTCCAAGCAGGCAGGACTGTGGATCGCATCAGCGAATCCAGAGGAGCGAGGCAGGTTGGCCTATTTCGCCATGGTGGCCGCCACTGCCCAGGAACGTGGAGAGGCCATTTGCACTCGTAATGTCGACCCCTACTCGGGCTTCTACAGCAAGTTCTCCACATATTGATATACACCAGTCCATGGCCTAGGATTCGACTTGGCCAAAACCACTCTAATTTACCAAACCAAAACGTAAAAACATACTAATTATCAGGGATTTCCCATTTTTCTCTAAGGTCGGTACTATCTACTTTAAAGCCGTCCCACACTTAGAACTGCGGATCAGGTGCGGATATGAGACGTGAATTAGCGCTGCTCTTTATGGCACTGGGCTTTGGCGGATACCTCGTCATTAGTAGCTTTGCGCCTGTCGTCGCCTCTAGCCACACGGCAGGAGTCATGGCCATAGACGGCACCATCGATCCGATATCCTCCGGCTTCCTGGGCAGGGGCATCACAACCGCCTCGGATAGTGGCTACGAGTTCCTGATCATAAGTCTGGACACTCCGGGCGGCACCCTACAGGACACCAGAGACATCGTTGAGCTTCTGTTGGCCTCACCGATCCCCGTCATTGTGTACGTATCACCCTCAGGGGCTCGGGCTGCTTCTGCCGGGACGTTCATAACCTCTGCCGCTCATGTTGCCGTCATGGCGCCGACTACGAGTATAGGTGCGGCCTCTCCTATCATGTCGGTCGGCGAGGACCTACCCGAAACGATAAAAGACAAGGTAATGGAGGATACTGCCGCCCTTTTGCGTGGAATCGCTAGTCGGAGGGACCGCAATTCTGACGCGCTGGAGAGGACGGTGCTAGAGGCAACCTCCTACACTGCGGCGGAGGCCCTGGAGTTAGGTGTAGTGGATATAGTTGCGGAGGACCTGGAAGACCTGCTGGTCTAGCTCGACGGGAGGACTGTCCAATTAGAGACAGGGCCTACCACTTTGAAAGCAGAGGGCGTGCACGTCGCCACCATTTCCAAAACGCTGGTAGAGCGCTTTCTTGGTGTAATCGCGAACCCTGATATAGCGTTTCTTCTATTGGCGGTGGGTGGAGTAGGCCTTCTGATCGAGTTTTCGACTCCTGGACTGTTTGGGCCAGGAATTATTGGCCTTATCGCCTTGGCACTGGCCTTCGTGGCTCTAGGCAACATGCCCGTCAACTGGGTAGGCGTGGGACTGATCCTTTTTGCAATGGTCCTATTCTTCCTGGAGGCTCAAGCACCCGGAATAGGGATATCTGGCACAGGTGGTGCGATAAGCTTCATACTGGGGGCTTTCCTGCTGTTTGGCAATCTGAGCTTCTCGCCACCGGCTCCCCAGCTTCCGGCGGCACCGAGCGTACATATAAGCCTCTGGCTGCTGGGTATAGTGACTATTATTTTGGTTGGTTCAATATCTTTAACGGCCAGAGCGATGCGACAGGCGAAAAACGTGCCTGTGTATGCAAGGGCCACTACTTCAGGGGAGCTAATCGGCCAGATGGGCCAGGCAACAACTGATCTAAGCCCCCATGGCACGGTGTACGTGGCCGTAGAGCAGTGGTCAGCAGAGTCCGATAACGGGGAACCTATACAAAACGGTAAAGAGGTACTTGTAACGGCAGTAGAGGGTCTGGTGCTTAGAGTTTTCCAGGCCGAGGATGAGAATTTAGGAGAGAAGATATGATTCCGTTTATTAAGATTGTCCAGCAGTATGAGCTTCTAGGTGTATTCTGGTTGGGGAAGTTCACGGGCCTACGACAACCCGGCCTTCAGATATTGTTATGGCCATTCCATACTACGCAAACCATAGACATGCGCGAGGATGTGATAGACATTCCGCGCCAGACCAACATCACCAGCGATAACGCTCCGATAGACATCGACTTTCTAGTCTACCTTCGAGTGATGCAGGAGGAAGCGGAGAAGTCTGTGCTGGAGGTAGTAGACTATCGCAGCGCTGTGGTTGGCATCGCAACGACCACCCTGAGAGCTGTCATCGGCGAGATGCCTCTGGACGATGTCCTCTCGCAGAGGGAGCGCATTAACGAGGAATTGCGGAATAAGCTAGATGAGATTACCGTGCGCTGGCGTATCAAGGTAACTCAGGTAGAGATCCGCGAGATTGAGCCAGCCAGGGACATTCAGGAGGCCATGAACAGGCAGATGTCAGCTGAACGGCTTCGCCGCGCTACTGTAATCGAGGCAGAGGGCGTAAGGGAGGCATCGATCACTGTGGCGGAGGGAGAGCGCCAGGCAGCGATTCTTACCGCAGAGGGTGCTCGACAGGCAGAAATCCTTGCGGCCGAGGGAGACCAGCAGGCGGCCGTACTGCGGGCGGAGGGCTTCAGCCTGGCTCTGGACCGCGTGTACAGCGTAGCGCAGAACGTCGACTCCAATACGATGAGCCTGCAATACTTTGATACCCTCCAAAAGATTGGCGAGAGCGAATCTACCAAATTTATCCTGCCAATGGAGCTCACAAGCCTGCTTGCTCCATTCATGCGAATGGCCGGAGGAGGCAACGGAAGCTCTTCTTAGTAATTTCTTGGTTGAGCCAAAACAGGGCAGGGCAATTCAACTCTGAATAAAAAAGGGCGGCTAAAGTAGCCGCCCTTTTGCTGTGCTCAAACCCTATTTTCGATACTTTGTATAAAAACTATGTTCTAGACAAGGTATAAACACAATATTAGAAGGTGTAAGAGAGTGATGCTGTCTTATCACTAAAAGAAAATCGGCATTTGGCGGTGCGGGCCTGGTTAGTGGCGTGATTTTGGGCGTAGGGCAGGCATAAACAATGCTAGAGAGATAAAGTAGAGGTCAAGGGATGGTTTAAGAGAGGTCGCCAGGATTAGGCGGGCAGGCTATATGTAATTCTTGACCTGCTGGGCCAATTTCAGGGTCATGCCTGGCACGGCGGCCAACTCCTCCATGGAAGCGGCCTGAATGCCTCTTAGCGATCCGAACTTCCTTAGCAGAAGACGTTTGCGCTTGGGGCCGACGCCCGGGACCAGGTCTAAAGCCGACTCCACGCTCTTCTTGGAGCGACGGTCCCTGTGGAACGTGATAGCAAATCGATGAGCTTCGTCTCTTGCCCTCTGGACCAGGTAGAGGCCCTGGGACGCTCGAGGAAGGACAATGGGCTCAGCCATCTGCGGAACGAAGAGCTCTTCGTTCTCCTTGGCAAGACTGGCCAGCGGTATGTCGTTAATTCCCAGGTCCAGAAAAACGCTGAGAGCAGCGCCGAGGTGGCCCTTGCCTCCATCGATCAGAACCAGGTCGGGAGTGATTCCCCAGGCCTCATTGCTGTTCTTTGGTGGTGCCTTGGTTACGTCAGCCTGTCCTTCGCCTGAAGAATTTTTGCTGTTAGCTTTTACTTTTGAGAATCGCTGGAAACGGCGTGTCAGCATCTCCCGCATGCTGGAATAGTCGTCTATTCCCTCTACGGTCTTGATCTTGAAGCGCCGGTAGTGATCGTTCCGTGGTTTACCATTTTCGAACACCACCATGCTGCCAACGGTGTTCGTTCCCTGGATATTGGAGATGTCGTAGCACTCTATTCGCTCGGGCAAGTTGGGCAGGCTTAGGGCCTCCTGCAGTTCAGACATGGCTGAGTCCATCGCCTCTGTATCTGCCAACTGCTTAACTTTGAGCTGAGCGAAGCCCTGATCGGCGTTTTCGGCCACCATGTTCACCAGGCGGCGTTTCTCGCCTCTCTGAGGCACCTGGATAGCCACTGCCCCTTGACGCTTCTCTCTGAGCCACGTCTCGATCGCAGGGACATCCTCCAGCGGGTACTCCACAAGTATCTTGGGAGGCACATATGGCGTAGCTTCGTAAAACTGCTTGACGAAGGCCGTCAGTATCTTCTCCTGCCCATCGTCCTGAGTGCCCGCCATGAGAAAGTTGTCGCGGCCAATAAGTTTGCCCTGCCTGATGAAGAATATCTCCACCCAGGCCTCTCGTGGGCCTAGAGAGGCGGCAATGACGTCGATGTTGTCATTGGTCAGATGCAGGACTTTTTGGCCTTCGTGGACCTTCTCAATGGCCTGAAGCTGGTCTCTCAATGCCGCGGCCTTCTCGAACTCAAGCTCGTCCGAAGCCTCCAGCATACGCTTCTCTATCGATTTCACGACCTCGTTGGTCTTGCCTTCAAGGAAATTGGAAACCTGATCGATAACTTCGGCGTACTGAACCTTGTTCACAGCGCCGATGCACGGGCCTACGCAGCGGTGGATGAAGTAATCTAGGCACGCACGCTCATCGGTTCCAGTTATGGTTTTGGTGCAGGACCGGTAGGGGAACAGCTTTTTGAGGAGACCAAGCGTGCGCCTTACACTGCCGGCGTTCGCGAAGGGACCGAAGTAGCGCGAACCGTCCTTTTTGATTCGCCGGGTAATGTACACCTGGGGATAGTCTTCGGATACGTCTATCTTGATAAATGGATAGCTCTTGTCGTCCTTGAGGCGGGCATTGTACTGAGGCTGGTGTTCCTTGATGAGATTGCACTCAAGGATGAGGGCCTCAGATTCCGACTCGGCAACGATGTATTCGAAGTCTTGCACCTTGGCCACCATGCGCACGATCTTTGGCGGTAGGTTGGCTGAAGGTGCGAAGTATGACCGGACGCGATGGCGGAGGCTGGCAGCCTTACCCACGTACAAAATCTTCCCGGCCTTATCTCGCATGAGGTAGACACCGGGACGGGTAGGGGTGGCCCTGAGGCGGTCTGAGAAATCGATACTCTGCATATGTACCAGTTGAGCTAGTGTCGGCTATCCCTGTACATGCCGTTTCGAGGATTTGTTCAATCCGACCTGTGCAAATTGCCAGGCCGGACCGATATAAATCGTGTTTTGGCTGGTGATTAACCCAGCACGAACGCCAACGTGACCAGGATGGCTGCGATGATTACAGAAATAATGCCTATCTGCCTTAGCTCGCTGCCGAGATGCTTGTAGACCTGTGCATTTCCCACGTCTGCGACTCGCAGACCCGGTCGACGTGCGCTCCGCCGCCTTGGGGCAGGCGATGAGGTAGCCTGTGGCTTGGGTGCGACCTCAGCGACAGCGACATCCGACTGCTGGCTACTATCTACGCTCGCTGTAGAATCGGTAATTTCAGAATCTTCTGTGTCAATTTGGTCTACTGGGACGGGGCCTGAGTCAGTCTGTTGAGGCCCTATTTTTTCGCGTCGTTTCTTTCGGCTTAGCTTTGATTGCCTTGATGCCGCTTTGCTGGCTTTGGTGGGCATTTAAAAATCCTCCTGATCGCTAGCGCGCCCGAGGATGGGCTTTATCATATTCAGATCTTACATGTTCGCTGGTCAGGTGTGTGTACACCTGCGTTGTTGTGATGCTGGCGTGACCCAGCAGTTCCTGTACGTGCCGTAGTGGTGCGCCACCCCTGAGTAGGTGAGTGGCAAAACTGTGTCGTAAAGTATGCGGCGTAATCTTCTTCTCAATGCCTGCGCGCTTGGCGTGTCCCTTGAGGATCAGCCAAAAGCCCTGGCGAGTCAGACGTTCGCCCCGTCGGTTCAGGAAGAGGGAAGGTCCAGACTTCTGATTGGATATATGTGGCCTGCCATCTGCCAAATAGACCTTAATAACGTCCACGGCGTTCTGGTGAATGGGTATTACCCGCTCCTTGGCGCCTTTGCCGTAACAACGAACTGAGCCCTGTTCAAGGTTCACGTCGTCGATGTCCAGGGACACCAGCTCCGTAACTCGCAAGCCGCTGGCATACAGGAGCTCCAGCATGCCCTGGTCCCGCTTGACGTCGGGAGTGTCTCCCCTGGACACAGAGCGGAGCAGCTCCTCCACCTCTTCTACGGTCAGAGCCTCCGGCAGGGATCTGCCTATCCTAGGAGAGCTCAGGTTTTCGGTGGGATCTTTCGAAATCACGCCCTCATCCAGCAGGTAGCCGAACAGAGACTTGGCCGAGGCGACCTTTCGCGCACGAGTAGTATCGGAGTAACCCCGGTCGTGAAGGCGGAGAAGGTACGATGTCATTATCTCGCCAACGACTTCCTCCCACCCAAAATTGTCCTCTGGGTGGGAGGTTTCAAGGTACTCTGTTAGCTGGTTGAGGTCGTTTCGGTAAGCAACAAGAGTGTTGGGGGAAACGCCCCTCTCAACCGTCATGTAATCTAGGAAGCGTTTTACATCTTCCCGCATATGCCTTCCTCGATAGGTAACTTTGAAAGTATTTTTTATATTACCATAACAATCGGAAAGTTGCCGCTAGGAGATTGGCTTGACATGGCCAAATCACCCCGCTACCTTAATGTGGCTTTCAACCGAAGGGAAGCTCCTTTACGGACAGTCGGTTGATTTAGTGCGGAAGCCTGTATACAGTCGCTGGGGGCGATTGTGTTGTGGCCATTAAGATGATGAAAACAACCGATATCCACCAATCCTTAATTGCGGTATTTGCATGATCGAAATTGAAGTAGGACCTAATCTAGTAGGTTTGGGATCTTTCCTGCTGAGTTGGCACGGATTATTCAGCTTTATTGCTGTAGCTTCCGCCGTTTTCTTAGTGGGAAGATGGGCGCCGTTAAAGGGCATAGACCCTGACATTATTTACTCCATAGCCATCTGGGCCATAATCGGTGGGGTAATCGGCGCGCGCCTGGTTCACGTAATAGACAGATGGGAGGATGTATATCAGTTCAACCCGATTCAAATTTTATACATCTGGACTGGTGGCATAGGCCTTTGGGGCGGCATTCTCGGCGGCACTATCGGTGGCTTCGCCTACGCGATCTTGGCCAAGCATCCGGTTGGCATTATCGCCGATTTAACAGCCCCCGTGATGCTCTTTTCGCAGTCTATAGGCCGACTCGGCGATTTTGTTAACGGCGAGCATTGCGCCAAGCCAGCTGCTGATTTCATCTTTGGGTTTATCTGGACCCATCCAGCCACCGATGCTATCAGCGCGGGATGCGCCTACGGCTAC